>ENA-ORDP01001685-ORDP01001685.1-marine-sediment-metagenome-genome-assembly--contig:-NODE-1685-length-11779-cov-2.831286_pt1 | contig 11779 bp, 9 predicted proteins | sample MGYA00248627_ERZ508539 | MGnify/ENA primary metagenome ERZ508539 (study PRJEB26208, sample SAMN05571518) | marine sediment metagenome | biome: deep sea; feature: Hydrothermal vent; material...
TGATCCCCGACGCTAACCTGGTCCTCGGTGGTTCCGGCGCAAATCGAACTATCACTGTTTCACCGGCGCTGGATCTGAACGGTGGCCCCGCCAGCATTACCGTAAACGTGAGTGACGGGCTAGCCACGACCTCAATGACCTTCACTGTCATGGTGACCGCTCGGAACGACGTACCGACAATCACTGCGATTCCGGATCAAACGATCGATGAAGACACCAACACCGGATCCCTGGCCTTCACTGTTGGAGATGTCGAATCGTCGGCAGGATCGCTAGTGGTCACCGCGACAGCAAGTAACTCAACCTTGATACCCAACGGGAATCTGGTTCTTGGTGGTACCGGCGCCAGTCGGACCATAACTGTGACACCGGCTCCGAATCTGAACGGTGACGATTACCGTAAACGTGAGTGACGGGGCGGCGACGACGCCCGGGACTTTTACCGTCACGATTAGCCCGATAAACGATACACCGACAGTCACCGCGATCACAGATCAAACAATCACCGAAGACTCCGTCATGGGGCCGCTGATTTTCTCCATCGGCGACATCGAAACGCCCGTAGGGTCGCTGCTTGTAACGGCGAGCTCGAGTAACCAGGCACTTATTTCCGACGCGCAACTGGTTCTGGGTGGTGCAGGGATCGATCGTACGGTGCAGGCGACGCCGGTTTTGAATCAGAGTGGAACGGCGGCTATTACCATCACTGTAGGTGACGGCACAGACACGACAACGACCATCTTCAATTTAACCGTGACGCCTTTGAACGACCCGCCGACGGCTATGGATGACGGTTTTTCCGCAAATCCGGGGGCGGTGAATGTGCCTTTGGATGTGTTGGGTAACGATGTGGATCCGGATCTTCCAACGGACACACTGACAATAGTCAGTACCGGAACTCCCAGCGCGGGTGGAACAATCAACAATACTGGTTCGCAACTCCTGTATTCACCCGCATCCGGGTTTTCGGGAACCGAGACCTTCTCGTATACAGTCGAAGATGGGGCTATGGCTGGTTCTATAGCCACTGTGACAGTAGTCGTCTCCAGCAACGGGCTCACACATTACTGGAAACTCGACGAGCTCAGCGCCCCGTATTCCGACACAGTCGGTTCCGCACCGTCAACCTGCGCCACCTGTTCGGTGAGCGTATCGGGGTTGATCGGGACGGCCCAGAATTTTGATGGTATCGGCAATGAGTTATCGGTCGTCAGTACCGCGGCGATCAACTGGTATTCTGGTCAGAGCTTTGGCATCGAGTTCTGGATACGCAAGAATACTGCGTGTATCGGAGACGACGCCGTTGTAGGACGCTCCGATTCCCAGACCCAGCTTAATTGGTGGGTCGGGTGCGATAACTCGGGTAGTGCTGTATTTGAGTTATTCGATGAGGCTGGTACGGGACAACGCCTGACTGCGGTAACGAATATAGCTGACGGACAGTGGCACCACGTTGCAGCAGTCCGGGATGCAGGAACAGGCCAGAACCGGCTTTACGTCGACGGCACACTTGAAGCATCGGTAAACATCGGATACACGGCGGGGTTCACTTCCCAGTCAGCAGACCTGACGATAGGATGGTTGGATAACACCGCAACCGATTATCACTTCGGAGGTACTATCGATGAGTTAGCCATCCATGCCGGCGTTTTGTCTGACGCGGCTATCTCTCAGCACTTCCTGGACGGATCCGTCGGATTACGGCGTGGCTACCTCGGCTGCACCGGCCCGGCCAGGATCATGCCACTGGGAGATTCAATTACGCGACGCCAGGGTTATCGACCCCAGCTCTATTTTGATCTGGTGGGCGCAAATTACGATGTCGACTTCGTCGGGAGTCTCGCGGACAGTTCGGGTACGCACGACCGTGATAACGAGGGGCATTCCGGTTTCACAATCTCCGACATTGGCACAAACCTCAACGGCTACCTGACCGTGAATCCGCCGCATGTGATCTTGCTTCATATTGGTACGAACGAAGACCCATCGTTCCCCTATCCATCAGTAACAGGGGTGGAGGATCTGCTCAATATCATCAAAGCGTTTAACCCAGACATTTCAGTGGTGGTGGCGCGGATCATTAACAAGGTCCCCAATGAACCTCTGGTGACGCAGTTCAATGACGATGTTGCGTCAATGGTGTCGACGAGAGTTAGCAGCGGCGACAAGATTCTGAGGGTTGACCAGGAAAGTGCCCTGAATTACGTGGACGATATGGACCCCGACGGTATCCATCCGAATGCAGCCGGTTTTGCCAAGATGGTACCCGTGTGGTTCAATTCACTTGCGTCCTTCCTGCCGGTGTGTCCACCCTGAGCGCACTGCTCAAGCGTCCTTCCAGCTTTATCAGCCGCGAATGCGGATCACCTGTTGTGATAATACCGTATAATCCCGCCAGATTAGTTCAACATGCAGGCAATCTGGGAACCAGCTTTTAATAATACTGGAGTTACATAACATGATTTCATCCGATGAATTAACAGCGAAAATGGAGCCGTTCGATTCATTCTGGGAAGGGCCTCGGGACATTGACAAGGGATACGGTAGTTTCTACAAATTTTATAAACATAACTACCTAAAGCACATGCCGGAAGACCGGAATGCTCGCATTCTGGTAATCAGCTGCGGCCCGGGCTATTTCGTTAACATGCTTGACAAGGAGGGTTACCGAAATGTGTTGGGGATCGATTCGTTTCCGGAAAAGGTTGAGCATGCCAAACGGCGTGGCTTAAACTGCGAGGCTGCCCAGGCCTTTGAATTTCTGGACCAGAGCGATGAGCCATTCGACGCCATCTTCTGTGAGCAGGAACTCAATCACCTGACCAAGCAGGAGGTGCTGGTATTTCTGGGTCTGTGTTGGAACAAACTCCGCGAAGGCGGAAGACTCGTTACGCATGGACTGAATGGCGCGAATCCAATTACCGGCTCTGAAGCTCTAGCACAGAATTTCGATCACTACAATACATTTACCGAATATACTTTCGGCCAGGTGCTCGAACACACAGGTTTCCGGGATACCAGGATATTTCCGCTGAATCTTTATGTTTTTTGGGCAAACCCGCTCAATTATGTGCTCATTGCGATGTCGGCCCTCTATACGTTGTTTTTCCGTGTGAGCTTCATAATGTATGGAAAGAGCAACAAGATCTTCACCAAGAAAATCGGAGCCGCCTGTCGCAAAGGTCGCGGTTAGTCAACTTGCCGAGAGGGGTCCGACTTCGGTGTAACGGTTGGACATTCTCCATGTTAGAATAGCTGCCAATAATTATTTGGGGCGTCGGGAAGCGAATCGCTACTGTCGGCGCGAATGACATTCCAGATTCCGGCCTTTGCCGGAATGACGGAAATAAAGTTAACGGGACAGCAGTGAAAATGGGTGAGAAGCGCATTTTAATTAACCCGGGGAAAATGCTTAAACATCGCATATATACTGTTTCAGGATTTCAGTCCAGGACACCGGTTGACACTGGCGTAAAAGCGACAGCCGACTGGTATCGGGAAATGGATCTGATTTAGGGTGTCCGAAAAGCACATCAATGTTACGGCACGCCTTGCAAATGCTATCCGACAGCACCCCCTGGAGTGGATTAGCACAATTCGAACGATTTTGACGACATTGAAGTTTCGTTTTCTATTTCCTTGTACTGAATCGGGCTGTATCGTTGGATTTAACACGAATATTATTAATTTTTCGAATGTTAACATCCAAAAAGGTTCTTTCTTACAAGATCATGTCTATTTAAGAGCAGGCATGAACGGGTCTATTAAAATTGGTAACAATGTCGCGATCAACAGCTTTGCGAGGTTGTTTGGTCATGGCGGTATTACTGTCGGCGGCAATTCACAGATTGGTCCCGGTGCAACGCTCACGACCACCTCGCATGATCCTGAAAATGATATGGCAGCTATATTTCTACCAATCACGATCGGCGAGTGGTCCTGGATCGGCGCTAACGCGATTATCCTTTCGGGTATTACCATAGGTGAACATGTTGTTATTGGCGCGGGTAGTGTGGTGACAAAGGATATTCCTGATTATTCGGTTGCTGTGGGTAGCCCGGCAAAAGTGATCAAACAAGTAGAGAAAAAATAAAAAACCAGGCAGTACTCAAGTCAATGAAGTGAGATGCTTTGCTGGCCGAGCTAAACCCGACAGGTTTCTGGACCAACGAGGTTAAAAAGAGTACGTTTTGCATTCTTTGATTGAGCTGAAAAAACGGGTTGAATGTGCGCCAGGACAATATTAAAAAACTGACAGAGGACCGTTTCGATCTGGTTATTGTTGGGGGAGGTATATTTGCGGCTTGTGCAGCCTGGGACGCAGTCCTGAGAGGGTTATCGGTTGCATTGATTGAGAAGGAGGATTTTTGTTCCGGGGTCTCAGCCAACTCCTTCAAAATGATACATGGCGGGATCAGGTACCTGCAGCATGGTGACATTGTCCGCCTGAGATCCTCTTGCCACGAGCGCAGCGCCATGCTGCGTATTGCTCCACACCTGGTCCAGCCTTTACCGATCCTGATCCCTACCTATGGTTATGGCAAATCCGGGAAATTCTATCTGGGTGCCGGCATGTTGCTTTACGATTTGCTTACTCTTGGGCGAAACCGTGGCATACGTGACCCCAAACGTCACATCCCGTGGTCAGGTTTTCTTAACAAGGAAGAGGTTTTACAGGAATACCCTGATCTGGAAAAAGAGGGGCTGACCGGTGCTGCGCTATTCAGTGATGGTCAGATGTATAACCCGACACGGCTTGTACTGGCATTTATCAAGTCAGCCATGGGCAAGGGAGCGCAGGTTGCGAACTATGTTGAAGCGACCGGGCTCATCCAGGAGCAATCAAAGGTTGTAGCTGTCAACGCAGTAGACAAACTGAGCGGACAGAGTCTCACCATCCAGGCAAAGACTGTTCTGAATGCCGCCGGACCGTGGAGCGAATGGTTTTTATCGGATACGGTCCGTGATAACAATGCCGAAAAAGGGGTGTATTCGAGGGACGCCTGTTTTGTGATCAAACGCAGATTCAAAAGCCACAGTGCCATTGCTGTCCAGGGACGGACGAAGGACCCGGATGCGCTATTGAGCCGGCCGGCGCGGCATCTGTTTCTGGTGCCGTGGCGGGACTACACCCTGGTGGGTGTATGGCACGTTGTTTTGACAAACCATCCGGAAGAGGTGACTGTTGAAAAGTCTGAAATTGAGACCTTTATCGATGAGATTAACTGGGCGTATCCTGGTTTTGATCTAAAACCCGGGGATGTGGAGATTTGGAACGCAGGTTTGGTGCCATTTGGTGAAAATGAAGAGGGGGCGGAGAATCTGAGTTACGGCAAGCGTTCACACCTTATCGATCATAAGCAGGAGGATGGTGTGGATGGTTTCGTCACCCTGATCGGGATACGCTATACGACTGCCAGAGGTGACGCTGCAAAGGCGCTTGATATGGTCTGCTCAAAGCTTGGTGTGCGCACTGGACGGCCTGCAACGGAATCTATCCCGGTAGCAGGTGGCGATATTGAAAATTTCGATGTACTGGTTCAGCAGCTTTACCAAAAACAGGAGCTGAGCCTGTCTGAAGACTGTGTGCGGGCTCTGGCCCATAACTATGGTACAGATGCCGGTTCCATCATTGACATGGCAACTCAAGACAGGTCTCTGGCAAACACTGTAGGCAATACTCGTGTGCTTCTGGCCGAGGTTAAATATGCTGTCGATTATGACATGGCGTATACGCTTTCCGATATCGTATTTCGACGAACGGACCTTGCTACGGGTGGAAATCCGGGAGAAGGGGCCATACGTACTTGCGCAGAACAAATGGCAACGTTACTCGATTGGGATGAGCGGGAAACTCAGTGTCAGGTGGATGCTGTTATGAAACGGTTCCCATCGTGGACTTGAACACCCATTGTAGATTACCAGGTCTTCGCACACGCTTGCTCTCGGTAGCCCGCCTGTAGTGCCCTGCGTCTATGCAGGGCTCATATAATAGAGTTATATAGTCAAGGATTCTTAATGAAGGTGCTGATTACTGGTGGTACGGGCTTTATCGGATCACGGCTGGTCCAAAGGTGTAAGCAACGCGGCGATGATGTTGTTGTCTTTTCTCAGATCAATACACAGGCTGAAAAAGAAAATGCTCAAGAACTTGAGTCGCAGGGATTTGGTATCGTAAACGGTAGTGTCATGGACAGGGATAAGGTCCGGTTGGCGGTATCTGGTTGTGATGTGGTTTTCCATCTTGCGGCAGCACAGCACGAAGCCAATGTGCCGGATCAGCATTTCTGGGATGTCAATGTTGAGGGAACCCGAAATCTACTGGAGGCCGGTATCGAGTCAGGAGTCAGGCGTTTTGTACATGGAAGTACGATTGGTGTATACGGCGTCGAGATTCAGGGTGAAATCAATGAATCGTCACCATTAAAGCCGGATAACATTTATGGAGTTACAAAAAAGGCCGGTGAAGAGCTTGTGCTCTCGTATAAGGATAAATTGCCGGTCTCGGTCGTTCGTATTTCTGAAACTTACGGGCCGGGGGACCGGCGTCTGCTCAAGCTCTTCAAAGGGATCAGGAACAGAAAGTTTTTTGTAATCGGTGATGGCGAAAACAAGCATCAGCTGGTGTATGTGGATGATCTGATCGATGGATTGTTTGCATCGTCAGAAAGGGCGCAAGCCCTGGGAGAAATCTTTGTTATCGCCGGCGGCGAGATACTCACAACCAACGATATGGTGAATACAATTGCTGATGTGTTGCAGGTCAGAAAGCTGTCTGTCAGGACGCCTATGTGGCCGTTCTACTTATTGGCCCTGTTAATGGAAAAGACGCTACGACCACTGGGTATACAGCCGCCTTTGCACAGACGGCGGCTGGATTTTTTTAAGAAAACACTCTATTTCTCGCCCGACAAATCGTCCAGCCTTCTGGGTTACGAGGCCAAAACCAGTTTCACGAAGGGTGCCGAACTAACAGCAGACTGGTATAAGGAACACGGGTTTTTATAAAAGTAACCGGGATCGTTCTGTACATATGCGTATTTTATTTTGTAACTATGAGTATCCACCACTGGGAGGTGGCGGAGGGGTAATCAATAAGCAGATTGCCGAAGAACTGGCCAAAAAGCACGAAGTTGATGTGTTGACTTCCCAGGGTCTTGGGCTGCCGAGACATTCGGTCGAGAACGGTGTGTCGGTATACCGTGTTCCGGTATTTTTTCGGAGTCGGCAGGCGGCTGCAAATATTCCGTCGATGCTCGCTTATTTGCCAAGTGGTTACCGAACCGGGCGGCGCCTGATGCGAGACCATATCTATGACGTCATTAATACGCATTTCGTGGTGCCAACTGGTCCACTGGGGAACTGGTTGTCGCAAAAATACGCAATACCCAATGTCCTGTCGGTGCATGGCGGAGATCTATATGACCCCAGTAAATGGACCTCTCCTCACCGGCACTCGTTCCTGAGGTCAGCCGTCAGGCGTCTTCTCTGCAAGGCAGATGCTGTGGTGGGGCAATCCAGGAACACCCTGAAAAACGTGTATGACTATTATGACAAAGATCTCGAATGTGAGTGTGTTCCGCTGGGTATTTTACGGCCCGACGGTCAGATTCGCGCAAGTCGTAGCGACTACGGTATTTCCGAAACGGATTGCATACTGGTAACAGTGGGCAGACTGGTTTCCCGTAAGGCGGTTGATCAACTGATTCGTATTTTGGGGGAGATCAGCAATACCAGCGTGCAGCTGATGGTTATTGGTTCAGGACCACAGGAAGATTCGCTGCGGAAAATTGCTCAGGAACTGGGTGTTTCCAAGCGCGTACATTTTCTCGGCCAAGTGGACGAACAGACGAAATTTGAAGTGCTCAGAATGGCGGATGTCTATGTGTCAACGAGTCAGCATGAAGGTTTCGGTATTGTCTATCTTGAAGCAATGGCTTCTGAATTGCCGGTTATTTGTTACGATTATGGAGGACAGACAGATTTTCTTACATCTGATGTCAATGGATATGTGGTCAAGCTGAACGATACCGGTGCATTCCAGCAGAGCTGTGAGCGCTTGATAGAAGATTCTGAACTGCGTAAAAAATTCACAGACCGTAATCTGAAAGAAGTTGAAGGGTTTTATATTGATCGCTGTGCTGATCGATATCTTCAACTTTTTGAACAAGTGATCGACCGACGCAGGAATGGCAGTTAAAAAACCTGGTTTAACACGGAGAAGTGCATAAATGTGTGGTATTGCAGGTATCGTTAGCAAAACTCGATTGCAGAATCAGTCCGCCTTGCAGCCGATGTTGGATGCGCTGCGCCTCCGTGGTCCAGACGATGAGGGTAGTTATTACGGCACTGGCGCAGCGCTGGGTCAGCGTCGCCTGTCAATTATAGATCTGGAAGGCGGACACCAGCCGATCAGCAATGAAGATGGAACCCTGTGGCTGGTATGTAATGGGGAAATCTACAATTACCAGTCCCTGCGCGAAGATCTTATAAAACGTGGACACCGATTTACCACTCACAGTGACTCCGAAGTCATACTGCATCTCTACGAAGAAAAAGGTGAGCATTGTGTTGACGATCTGCGCGGTATGTTTGCTTTTGCGATCTGGGACAATAACAAGCAGAACCTGTTTGCGGCACGTGATCGTCTGGGGCAAAAGCCGCTATATTATGCTGTTTGTAATGGTGATTTGCTGTTCGCTTCAGAGATTAAGGGGCTCCTGGCTGGAGATGCATCTCTTTCAGAAATGGATGAGAAGGCGTTTGACCAGTATCTGACATTGAGAATTATTGCTTCGCCACGGAGTATGTTCCGCGGTATCCGTAAATTACCGCCGGCGCATAGTATGACATTTTCACTGACGTCCGGACTAAGTGTTTCCCGCTATTGGGACCTGTATTTCGAACCCAAGTTGACCGGTTCGGAAGATCAAATTGTCGATCAGCTTGAAGAGGAGCTGATTGAAGCGCTCAAGCTGCATATGGTCAGCGATGTACCGGTCGGCGCTTTCCTCAGTGGCGGGATGGATTCAACGCTCGTAGTTTCCATGTTGATGCGACACGTTATGCAGGAACCAATTCAGACATTTACTATCGGCCTGCCGTACGGTAAGTACAACGAAGCACCGGCAGCGCGTCGGGTTGCAGAAGAGTATGGTACGCAGCATCACGAGCAGATACTGACACCGTCACTTCTGGAAACACTTCCTGACCTTGTCTGGCATCTCGACGAACCATCTGATCCTTTATCTGTCTGCACGTTCCTGATTGCCAGGATGGCCAGACAGCATGTCAAGGTTGCGCTTGGCGGTGACGGGGGTGATGAGCTGTTTGGTGGCTATGACCGCTACTACGGGCATAAGTATGCAGGCTATTATGCAATGGTACCCGAAATCATCCGACGGTTTGGTATTGGCAGCATCCTCAACCTCATACCGGATGGCGGCTGGTACAAGAGTAAGGCGCACCAGCTGAAATGGCTCCATGCCCTGTCATTTCTAAATGGTGCACGGCGCTATTCACGTAGTTTGGGATACTTTTACTTTGGACCGGACTGGCGCGGGAAACTCTACGGCGACAGGATGAACGAGGCTGTGAACGGTTTTGAGCCGGAAGCAGTGATCTGGGAGTCATATAATTCTGCCAAAGCGTCGTCGTCCGTGGACAGGATGTTGAACGCCGACAGCTTTATCCGCTTACCTGATCATCCTGTTATGATTTCAGATCGTATGACAATGGCCAATTCACTTGAGGTCAGAAGTCCATTGATGGATCATAAGGTTGCGGAATTTGCAGCAAAAATTCCTGTGCATATGAAAGTAAGGGGGCGGTCGTTGCGTTATGTTCAGCGGCGTTTGCTGGAACGTTATTTGCCAAAGAGTGTCCTTGAGCGGCCAAAACAGGGATTTTCATCGGCATTGCCCTATATGTTGTCTGAAGAGTATAAGGTATTGTTCAGTGTTTTTCTTGAAGATGCGCAGCTGGCGTCAGATGGATACCTGAAGCAATCGGCAATTAATGAATTGTTGTCCCAACATGTGTCTGGGAAAAAAGATAATGGTAATCGTTTGTGGCTCTTGTTAAATAGCGAGGCCTGGTATCGTATGCATATTAAGGGGCAAGGCAGGGAAGACCTGCATGACGTTATCTCCGGAAAATAGCAAGAATGATAAATGGTATGCAGTGATGAAGAGTTATTTAAAGGTAGCGGTTAGCCTGATTCTTATTAGCCTCCTGATTTACAATATTGAGTGGGGGGCGCTTGCGGATAATATGAAAACAGTTAGCGCAACTTCTATATTAATTGCATTTACAATTTTAATCGTGCAGTTCCCGATTAGTGCTTACAAGTGGCAGAAGGCCCTTCGAATTCACGGCCTTGCGTATACATTTGGATTTCTCCAGAAAATACTCTGTATCGGTTTCTTCTTTAATAATTTTCTTCCGACATCCATAGGCGGTGATGCTTACCGGGCGGTCAAGACCATGCCCAAAGAGGGTTACAAATCCTGTGCGGTGTCTGCCATATTGGTAGAAAGAATTATCGGTCTGGTCGCCTTGTTGTTTCTTGGCCTGGTTGGTGGCGTCATTACGCTGCAAAGTGAGGAAATACCTATAGTGGTGTACTTCGTTACAATCGGCCTGGCTGGTACGTTCGCTTTTCTTGTTTTACTGTTTATTCTGAAATTGGGATATCTTGCGGGTTTTCTCGCGCGTTTGAAAAGAATCAAGAAGCTGGAAATACTGACGCATAATCTGGGTCTGATATACCGCAACCCCAAAGGTCTGGCAAATATTTTTACAATTTCATTATTCTTTCAGTTATTGGCTATTGTCGCCATTGGTGTGCTATTTGATGCGCTTGGATCAGAGGGTGACTACGCCAGATATGCCATCATCGCTGCAATTGTAGGGTTGGCGGGTTTGCTGCCAATATCAATCAATGGAATTGGCGTTACAGAAGGTGCTTTTGCAGTTGCGGCCATCCAGTTGGGAATGGACTACAATCAGGCTGTCATTGTCGCTTTTATGTTACGTATACTGGTCGTTCCACTGAGTCTTGTGTGTGGGATGGTGTATTTAGTAGACAGTCGCAAGCCGGGCGCTACCTGACAATTTGCGGGTTGAGCCAGGGAAGCTCTGATTAATTCGTCATTGCGAGCGCAGCGCGGCAATCTCGTGACGTGGCATCAGCCGGTTGGAGGTTGCCGCGCTACGCTCGCAATGACGGGCTTGTTCGAATTAGTCAGAGGGTTTCCCAGAGAATTATCCAAACAGCGCTGTACCTACTCTTACCATTGTTGCTCCCTCTTCAACAGCCAGCTCCAGGTCTCCGCTCATCCCCATTGACAGTTCGGAAAACGAATCTCCGAAACGAAGCCGGCATTGTTCCAGCAAGTTGCGCAGGTTCGCGAAACTTGCGCGGGTGTCGGATGCACTGGCACCGCGGTGACCTATGGTCATGAGACCGCCCAGGCGAATTGTTCCCAGTTGCTCTTCAAGCAAGCTGTCGATGAGCGGGAACAATGCGTCCTGCTCAATGCCGTGCTTGGCAGGGTCAGCACTGACATTAACCTGGAGTAACAGATTGACCACCCGACCGGCATCCTCAGCGGAGGCCGCAATACGTCGTGCCAGTTTTGCGCTGTCGACGGTATGCACCCAGCTGAAGTTGGCACCGATATGGCGGGTCTTGTTGGATTGCAGGTGGCCGATAAAATGCCATTCGACGGGCCGGTCTTGCAGATGCCCGATCTTGTCGATCGCTTCCTGCATCTGG
>ENA-ORDP01001686-ORDP01001686.1-marine-sediment-metagenome-genome-assembly--contig:-NODE-1686-length-11768-cov-4.461112_pt1 | contig 11768 bp, 10 predicted proteins | sample MGYA00248627_ERZ508539 | MGnify/ENA primary metagenome ERZ508539 (study PRJEB26208, sample SAMN05571518) | marine sediment metagenome | biome: deep sea; feature: Hydrothermal vent; material...
CTGCCCGGTGTGTACGCATCCTCCGGAATGCCCAACAGTTGCGCTACATGCTGGCGTAGATTGGCGTTGCAGAATCATTGAGGGAGCAACAGAAACAAACATTGTGAAATCGAACCTTCTCAATATTGACAATCTACAGCCGACACATATAATTAAACATATATTCTTTTTAGGAGTTGGTTATGGGGCAAGTGACGATTTATTTGAAAGAAGACATCGAACAGAAAATGGTTGATGCAGCAAAATCTGCCCATTTATCAAAGAGCAAGTGGATAGCGAGGCTTATCCACGAAAAAGTAGCAAATAAATGGCCGCAATCCGTTGTAGAGCTGGCAGGATCATGGGAAGACTTTCCATCCATTGATGATATTAGGTCTAATGAAGGAAAAGATGCCAATCGTGAGGCATTATAATGTATGTCATTGATACAAATACATTAATATACTTCTTCAAAGGAATGGGGAGCGTTCCTGGCAAGTTTCTTGAGGTATCCCCGAAAGACATAGCTATTCCGTCAGTGGTGTTGTACGAATTAGAGTATGGAATAGCGAAGTCTACTTCCCCACGAAAAAGGCAAGCCCAATTAAAGGGGTTATGCTCCTTGGTTGAGGTTTTGCCATTTGAAGAGGAGGCGGCACGTTTTTCTGCTTCGATCCGAGCCAATCTTGAGAAGAAAGGTACGCCAATTGGTGCTTGTGATGTATTAATTGCGGGTACTGCACTAGCGAGCAAAGGAATATTGGTTACTAACAACACGAAAGAGTTTTCAAGGGTATCCAAATTGAAATTAGAGAACTGGTACAAATAAAATCGGTCGAGTAGACCGGTTCCTCTGATTGCTTAGGCTCGTGTTGGTGTTCTCTGTTTCCGGCTGGTTTCCCACCGGTGCCACAGTATCCTTGCCATGCCGTCAGTCGGACAGTCTCCTGGCCTTGTATGAATTCAGGTTGACCTGGGTGCACATGAACTCATACTATTCACCACCATGAGGGGGGACGTCAATATTTTCTGTAAATTCAGCCTGGCTGCGGCGGCACTGCTGCTATTCGGTTGCGCCGACGGCCAAAATAACTCGGGCAATCATCTTTCTCCGCCCATCACGGCAGTAACGAACACGCCAGTGACTCAAGCAATCGCAGATAATGCCCACATAGAAAACGTGGATAAGTCATTTATAACCTTGGCACAAAAGCCATCTGAGCCGAATTCGGACACCACGTCATTACTCCCATTCCCGACTACGCCACTCAAACTTGACCAGCAGCAGCCCATCAATCGCGTAGAAACAACACCAGTTATTGCTGACAGCCATCAAGCAATTCATCGAACCGACCTCTGGCAGCGTATTCGTGCCGGATTTGCTCTGCCAGATATGAACTCTCGTTTTGTCACGCTGCAGGAACAATGGCTCAGCAAACGACCCGATTATGTAGCCCGACTTCTACAGCGCGCCAAACGTTATCTCCCCTACATTGTCGAACAGGTTGCAGAGCGTGGTATGCCGATGGAAATTGCCTTGCTACCCGCTATTGAAAGCGCCTATCGCCCTGCAGCAACCTCTCGCGCCCGAGCTGCCGGACTCTGGCAATTCATGCCGGCCACGGGCAAACATTTCGGCCTCAAACAGAACTGGTGGCTTGATCAACGCCGGGATCTGGTTGCATCGACCGATGCTGCGCTGAACTACCTCGATTACCTCCAGCAACGCTTTAAGGGCGACTGGGTATTGGCACTAGCGGCCTACAATGCCGGAGAAGCCAATATCGAACGAGCAGTTCGCTATAATCTCAAGCGCCGTCGTGATCCTCATTTCAAAAAATTACGACTGCGTCTGGAAACACGCCAGTATATTCCCAAACTAATCGCCTTCAGGAATATCATCAATACGCCTGAAAATTTTGGCCTGACCCTTCCTCAACTGCCTGATAAATCAAATTATGCTGTGGTACCACTCCCTGATCAGCTTGACTTAGGTATTGCGGCGAAATTACTGGGTATTCCCACAGAAGAGTTGTTGGCAATCAATGGCAGCTATCGTCGCTGGGCCACCCCCCCCGGAAAAGGACATACGCTACTTATTCCTGCCGACAAGGCGGTTGGTTTCCGGCGGGCTTTGGCGAAACTGCCACCAAGCCAACGCATTCGGTGGGCTCACTACCGGGTTCGCCAAGGTGACACACTCGGTGCCATCGCACGCCGATACCGTGTCAACCTATCTTCTATCAAACGGTCGAATAATATCCGTGGCTATCTCATTAACATCGGTCAAAATCTGATGATTCCGCTCTCTGAAGGTGCCACCATACAACTTGCCAGACGAAATACGAATTCGCCACGAAGGAAAAATCGCAATCAGCAACGTCGCAAGCGATCCTTCGTACACCGGGTTCGCAATGGCGACACGCTATGGGGAATCGCTCGACGCTATCGGGTCTACGTTTCGCAATTGCAGTCATGGAATGCCTTGCGCAAGCAGAGTATATTGCACCGCGGACAACCGATTCGCATCTACGCCAGCAATTAATAAGGATGGCGTAAGTGCCGGTTTTGCAGGAGCAACAAACCGGCCGGCTCCTGTTCTCGGACAGCCTAGGGCATTTTCGCACGGAGAATGTGAGCATAGGTCATATGTGAGCATTCGAGTACAAAAATAACGCCGTAGTGGGATAAAAGATGAATACGCTGAATAGTTACCCAAATAATCGAATATTACCCTCAGCTCTTCATCCTGCTTCAACTGCCTGACAGCCATGAACGTTCACGCTATCGTGAAAATGGTGAGTTCCTTGGCCATGACGATCGCATCTTCCCTGCCCTTGATCGTGGCGTAGTACCCTTGCCGAACGCTGATTTCATTGAATCCTATTTTTGTGTATAACGCTTGTGCGATCGTATTGGAACGCCTGACTTCCAAGAAGGCCGTATGTACCGATACAGCTCTGGCCGCTTGCAACAAATCAATCAACATCGCCATACCCAGGCCCTGGCCCTGGACCTCTTTGCGCACACAAAGATTGAGAATATGACACTCATCCGCACCGATACTCATGATACCGTAGGCCAGTAACCACTGCTCACGCTTTAATACATGACATACATGGCCAATATTCAGGCAATCAAGCAACACCCGGGCTCGCCACGGAAAGGCGTGGCAACTGCGTTCGATTGTCAACACTGCGGGCAGATCTTCAACGGACATCCCCTCCAGCCGATCCTGCAAACGTTGTTGCCTCATTCGAGCCGTGCTTCGATGCGCAACGCCAGTTGCAGATCAGACCAGACCTTGCGTTTCTGCAACGGACTACGCAACAGATAGGCTGGATGGTAAGTCACCAATAATGGTGTCCCGGTTTCGGCAAATATATGTTGCCGACCACGTAACTCACTGATGGGATCGGTAGTCTTTAGCAGTGCCTGAGCGGCAAATCGCCCCATAGCCAGAATAATAGCTGGCTGCAACAATCGTAGTTGTTGGTGTAAAAAGGGCAAACACAGTCGACACTCTTCACCCAAAGGGTCACGATTTCCGGGCGGCCGACATTTCAGTACATTGGCTATGTACACTTCCTGACGTGACAAACCCATGGCCATAAGAATGGCATTAAGCAAATGCCCTGCTCTACCGACGAATGGCAGGCCTTCCTTGTCTTCTTGTGCACCGGGGGCTTCACCAACCAGCATCCATCGTGCCCGCCGATCACCCGCACCAAAGACAACATGCCGACGCAGCTTCGCCAAACTACACTGATAGCAATTCAGGACTTCGTTCTGTAGCGTCTCCCAGCCCTGTTGGTCAGGATTGCCGTCACTTTGTGGAGCCGTGACGGGCTGTATAATCTTCTTTTCCGACAGGTGCTTTTCCGACAGGCGCTCTTCCCACAGGGTGACCCCCATCGCTTGCAGGTAAGCCCTTTTTCTTCTGGAAGAAGTGTTTGTCAACATCGAGCCACACAATAATTTTATCGCTCAACCACGGCCTTTTCTAGGCCCCTGCAATGGTCATATTTTCCAGTAACAGGGAGCCACAGCGAATATTACCACGCAAATCCACATCCGATCCGGCTGCCACGATATGCTGATACATGTCACGCAGATTCCCAGCAATGGTAATTTCTTCCACAGGATACTGGATCTCACCGTGCTCAACCCAAAATCCGGCTGCTCCTCTGGAATAATCCCCGGTAATCCCATTAATCCCAAAACCAATCAACTCGGTAACCAGCAAACCACGATCCATCGTTCGCAACAGTCCCTGAAAATCCTCATTTCCTGGTTGCAAGATAATATTCCGAGGCCCACCAGCATGGCCGGTATTCGACATTTTCAACTTGCGCGCCGAATAACTGCTTAAACAATAGCTTCGTAATACTCCATCCGTGACCAGGTCACGATCCCGGGTCGCTACCCCCTCATCATCATAGGCCGCACTACCCATGGCACGCAACAAATGTGGTCGCTCGTAGAGATGAAACCAATCTGCAAAAATCTTCTGACCCAGACAATCCTGCAGAAAAGAAGCTTTGCGGTAGAGGGCGCCTCCACGAATGGCCGACAAAAAGTGGCCAATCAAACTTGATGCCACTGGAGCCTCAAAGAGTACCGCAGCCTGACGGGTGCTCAACTTGCGGGAATCCAGGCGCCGCACTGTGCGTCGAGCTGTCAGAAGGCCCACCTCTGTAGCAGACTGCAGATCCTCAAAGCACCGAGATGCGGTATACCAGTAATCCCGTTGCATCCCGGCAGGGGAGGTGATTTTAGTATTGGAAGTACCCACTACAGCACAGGAGAGACTGTAACGGGTTGCCCGGGTCGAACCGACAAATCCATGAGAATTGGCATATACCCCAACCCCTAAATGGGTCTGCAGGCTTGCTCCTTCAGAATTGACAATGCGATGGTCATGGTCCAATGCTGCAGCCTCACAGTCCAGGCTCTGCTGCAGGGCATACGCTACAGAGATGTCCCGGGGATGAAACAACTCCAGATCGGGTTGTGATGTCGCCATCAACTCCGCGTCCGCCAAACCATTGTCCTCATCAACTGCCGTAAAACGGGCAATATTGCAGGCTGCCTGTAAAGTGCCTGCTACTGCCTCAGCCGAAAAATCCGAGGTACTGGCACTGCCGCTGTTATGGCCGAAGTAGACGGTCAACACCAATGATTTATCACGGGTATGTTCTACGGTTTCGACTTCTCGCATACGCACAGTCGTGACCAGACCCGTACCACGATTGAGCGTTACATCGGCCGCACTGGCCCCAGCAGATGCTGCCTTGTCCAGAACCTGTACGGCCAGTTCCAGCATCTGCTGTTGCCACTGATCAGTAGACTCCTTCATATCATGCGACTGTACAACAGCCTGACTAGCTGGTGATTCCATAACTTCACTTTTCCCTTGGGTGGTTACTGTGTGGTAAAAATAGGCGACTCAAATCTGCACCCCACCTACGGTCAGACTATCAATCTTCAATGTTGGTTGTCCCACCCCAACCGGTACACTCTGACCATCCTTCCCACAGGAGCCAACCCCGGTATCCAGCTCCAGATCATTACCGATCATACTGACCCTTTGCAGTACATCCGGGCCATTGCCAATCAATGTTGCGCCCTTGACCGGGGCTGTGATCTGGCCGTTTTCGATCAGATAGGCCTCACTGGCGGAAAACACAAATTTACCGGATGTGATATCGACCTGCCCACCTCCAAAATTAGCTGCATACAGACCACGTCCCACCGATTTGATGATCTCTTCATGACTCTGGGTACCTGCGAGCATGAAGGTATTGGTCATCCTGGGCATCGGCAGATAAGCATAAGACTCACGTCGGCCATTTCCTGTAGAAACGGCCCCCATTAATTTGGCATTCATGCAATCTTGCATATAAGCAACCAAAATCCCGTCCTCGATCAACACGGTTCGCTGTCCTGGCGTACCTTCGTCATCGATATTCAGGGAACCGCGTCGTGAAGGCAGGGTCGCGTCATCGACAACGGTGATACCGACAGACCCGACTCGTTCCCCGATTCGGCCAGAAAAAGCAGAAGTACCCTTGCGGTTGAAGTCCCCTTCAAGACCATGGCCCACCGCCTCGTGCAACAAAATTCCAGGCCATCCCGGACCCAGAACAACCGTCATATTGCCGGCGGGTGCATCCACGGCTTCCAAATTCACCAATGCCTGGCGCACCGCCTCGCGAGCATAACCCAAGGCCCGCTCCTGTTGCAGAAAATAGTCCATATCACAACGGCTGCCTCCACCACTACCCGCTTGCTCCCTTCGCCCATCCTGTTCCACAATCACACTGACATTGAGCCGAATCAATGGCCGAATATCGGCTGCTAAACGACCATCACTACCGGCCACCAGGATAATCTCCTGCACCGCCACCAGGCCCGCCATAACTTCAACTACTCGTGGGTCCTGCGCCCTGGCTTCTGCTTCAACCTGCTCCAATAAAGCAACTTTTTGTGCAGCCCCAAGACTGTCGATCGGATTTATGGGCGCATAGAGCACGGTCGGTGCTTTACCATCCCAATGAATCGCTTGGCCAGCTTCACCTGGCTGCTGACTGATCGTCTTGGCAGCATCCGCTGCCTGCAGTAGGGCATTGAGTTCAAATGCATCACTATAGGCAAAGCCGGTCTTGTCACCCGTAATGGCGCGCAATCCCACGCCTTGATCCACATTATAGCTACCGGATTTAACCTGACCTTCTTCCAGGCTCCAGGACTCATGACGCTGATATTGAAAATACAGGTCCGCATAATCAACCTGTCGACTGAGCATCCTGTCCAACACCTGCTCAAGGCCGTGTTCATCCAGCCCGGTGGGAGCCAGCAACGCAGTCTTGGCCTGCATCAATAAATCAGTTTTTTCCACTCTAAAACCTCGGGAAATCATAAAATAATGTAACGATTCAGCGTGTTTGGATTTTGCTTCAGTACCAGGCATTTTCGCACGGAGAATGTGAGCATATCGGTCCTATGTGAGCATTCGAGTACGAACACACGCCGTAATGGGACATGAAGATGAATACGCTGAATCGTTACAAAATATTATCATCTACATCACGGTAACTGCACACTAAACTCGCTATACGCGACCCACCTGCGATTGAGGGCGGTATTCTACCCTATGTACCGTGGCAACGAAGTCCCGCTCACGTATATTTCGCAATGCTTTTACGACTCCTATTCTCGACCAAGCCTGCCGATTGCGGGTATATTTACCCATAATTTCTTCGCTTATCACCCTGATCAAACCTGGGAGATTACAGTAATGTCCAAACCAACCATTATTTTTGTTGCATCAGAAGCTATGCCACTCGCCAAAACCGGTGGTTTGGCCGATGTCACCGGTTCCCTACCCCATGCGTTGCTAGAGCTGGGTCACCAGATCGCTGTGATCATACCTTACTACCGGCGTCTGATCGACCACGCGGGCTATTCAATCGAGTCATGTCAGCTATCCTTGTCAATTAAAATCGACAATCATCTGCGAACAGTTCCCTTACACCAAATAAATTTGCATGGGGTTCAGTACATCCTGGTCGAGCAGGATGATCTGTATGACCGCGACGGCCTGTATGGACCTCCCGGTACCGATTGGCCGGATAATTTACTGCGTTATTTACTGTTTTGTAGAGCCGTCCTGCAGGGCACTGCCGAACTCTTCGATCACGTGGATATCTTCCACTGCCATGATTGGCAGACGGGTATGCTGCCATTGCTCTTACGCAAGCAATACCAACACCTACCACAAATTTCTCGGGCTCATTGTGTCTACACCATCCATAATCTAGCCTATCAAGGCTTGTTCGGCGCACAATGGATACCACGTCTTGGCTTACCACCCGAGGCATTTCAGCCGGAAGGCTATGAGTTTTTTGGGCAAATCAACTGTATGAAGGCAGGTATCGCTGCTACCGATGTCATCACCACAGTGAGTGCCACCTATGCAGAAGAGATTGTACGCCCGCAATACGGCTGTGGTCTGGAGGGGTTCCTAAGTCAGCGTCAAGACCGAATCAGCGGCATAGTTAATGGATTGGACCTTGAGACCTGGAATCCTGCCACCGACAAATTCCTGATCAAAAATTTTAATGCCGAACAACCTCAAGGCAAAACACTCTGCAAGGCTGCGCTACAACGAGAGTGCGGGTTCAAACTCACCAGAACGTCACCACTGTTGGCGGTGGTATCACGCCTAGTGGAACAAAAGGGGATATCAATGCTCATTGACAGCCTGCCGAACTGGCTGGAAACTGGTTGCCAAATTGTAATTCTTGGATCCGGCAATCCCGATTATGAAGACCAATTACGAAGCATCACCGAACTTCACCCACAACAGCTGCATTTCACCTCAGGGTTCAACGACCCACTAGCACACCGCATCTATGCCGGCAGTGATCTCTTTATAATGCCATCCATTTTCGAACCTTGCGGGCTTGGCCAGTTAATTGCCATGCGCTATGGATCAATTCCCGTGGTTCGACGTACCGGCGGACTGGCTGATACCGTAATCGACCCTGCCGAATCAGCACCCACCGCCACCGGTTTTTTATTCGACCAGGCCGATGCAGAGGCATTGCAGCAGTGCCTTGAGCGGGCTCTTACCTGTTACCACCTTGATGATACCTGGAAGTCCATGGTCTTTAATGCTATGCATCGAGACTCCTCGTGGAATGTATCAGCCGCACAGTATGAGAAAATTTATCTCGGGCTGATAACGGGTACACCGCATTGAGCCACGAAGTTCTCGCCATAGACATTGGTGGCACCAATATACGTGGTGCAATTGTCGATCAACAAGGGTACATCCATGAGCAAATCAGGCAAAAGAGCAACTTCACCGATTTTCCGCACACTGACCCCACAATCACAAATCAACTCATTATCCATCAGATCTGCACCTTCATCACCTCCCTGATCGGAAGCCAAAACACCATCAAAAAAGTGGCTGTCGGCTTTCCCGGATTCATTCATCAACCAAGCGGTATCCTGATCGCCTCACCGAATATACCCAGCCTGATTGACTACCCTTTGGCGGATCAACTCAGCCGAACATCAGGCTATGAAGTCACGGTTTACAATGATGGCCTTTGTGCTGCCGTGGGAGAGTTCCATTTTGGTGTCGGGTTCACCAGTAAAATGGCCAGTCTTCTCCATTGTACGCTGGGAACTGGTATTGGAGGAGGTCTTGTATTACAGGGAAAACCTTACACCGGCGAGAGGGGTATGGCTTTGGAGCTGGGTCATGTCAAAGTAGAGGCACACGGGCGATCCTGTGGTTGTGGCTCCCGTGGTTGCCTGGAAACTCGCGCTTCGGCAAGCGCTGTCGTGGCAGACTACAAACAACACACCGGCCAACAAAAACAGGCAAAAGAGATCTATGAGTGTGCTCTGCGTGGCGACAAGACTGCAAGCGTAGTGATCCAGCGAGCCGGTTGGTATCTGGGACTGGGCATTGCGCAGGCAGCCACCTTATTGGATATCGGACACTTCAGTATCGGTGGCGGCCTTGCCAATGCGTGGCCTCTGCTTGAGCCGGCCATTCATGAAGCCCTCTCCGATAAATTATTCCCTGCTCAGCGCTCACAGATTCGAATCCACAAGTCGAAATGCATGGATGATGCCGGCATTCTTGGGGCTGTGATACTGGCAAATCACTAACAGGCTGTTGAAAACCCTCATGTGACACGATATGGCGTTGAAAACCGGTTCAAAGTGTGCATGTACTGCATGTACATTGCGCTTTTTTACCGCTTTTCGCAGAATCTCGTACTCGTCTGAGACTTTTTCAACCGTCTATCATGACTGACCTGTAGAATCTACATTCGAACTTGTTCCAACATGATAATCTTGATTCAGATAGCGTTGCAATGACTGCAAGCACACGTACTTGGGCATCGTGAGACAATGCATACTAAATAATTTCAAAAACCGAACTCTTGACATCCTTATAAACAAGTTTTGCATTGTTATCCTTAGCAAGGTTCCTATACAAACCTTGATGATTTGCATCCAGGAAAATATAGCGTGCACGAAATTCTTTTTTAATTAATCGTGCTGGTCGTTTTAGTTTTCCTCTGGTGACTTTTTGATACAGCTTGTATTTTCGTGCATCATAGGTATATAAATACATAGGATCCAATCCCACAATATAGTAGTTCATAGAATTATAAAAAAATAAAAAAGGAAAATCATCCCAATCTGCATTAAAAACAATTTCTCCAGGTTTGCTATGTGCCTTAATCCACTTGGCCGCACCTTCATATGCCAGGGGACTTTGCGTATTGGCAACATCATGATGTGCTTTATTCAAATTGTTAATGAGCAGTGGAGAAAACAAGAGAAAGCCTGTAATCAGAGCTTTTTTTGATAATTCCCTATCCAGTACAAATGCTGCGCTCAAAACAGCAAATACTGGCCAATATTCAATAAAACGCCGAGATTTAAATGTCAGCACCAAAAATAAAAGGTTTAAAAGAAGTGTGCTAAATTCCAATACGGATGTTTTCTTTTTTAATGCCAACATAATAATACTTGCAGTTAAAAGCAAAAATGCCGGTAGTGAATTTTTTACCAATGCCCAAGATGAATATGGGCTCCATTCACCACCTAATTTTATTCCATCAACATGTAAAAATATACTTCGTGATGCGTTATAAATCAATGAGGAGATATTCTCTGGAAAATAAGGATTTATAATCATACCAGTTATAATCCCACCCAAACAATACCACAGTATTCGAAAATCCCATGTTTTATCAATTGCTCTTTCTGATATGATAAATAATACTGAAAAAACTACAAATAAGGGAAATCCGTCGTACAGCCAAACATAAAATATACTCAACACATAGATTCCAATAAATCGTTTTTGTTGATAAAACAGGATAAATAAAAGAAGAAAAAAGAGCGACATACTTTGTACTCTCAGCATTCCCATCCGAAATAGAAATGGGTAAGAGGCTAGCAAAGCAGTTATTGTCCATAGTAATGGAATTTTAACTTTTGACTTTACCAAAACAGCATATAAAGAAACCCCCATAATAATAAAAAAAATAAGGACTGCCCGGCGTCCTCCTGCTATCAAATCTCCATAAGTAAATGGCACAAGAAGGTAGTGCCACAACATATGATGATCTCTAAATGATGCTTTATGAATCGTGTACTGCAACCATGGAAGTTTGTCAATAAATAGTTCTTTTCCAAGAATTTGGCTGAATTTTATATGAAAAAAACTATCAAAACCAACTAAAAAAGCAGTTGCCGATAGTACATACATAATAATACCTGCAATAAGCAACACAACGATGCAGTAGTTGATTGCAGCACGATGAAGAATTATGAATTGTTTGAAAACCATTGGCTCGTCATTTTTCATAACAATCCGGGTATCGAGAACCGATCATGATAGTTTCTAATCATATCAAATTGGTATTTCATGTGTTCGGAGAAAAGAAAGGGCACCTTCCCGAAATTGGAAAGGCACCCTTGAATAATTGCATGGAGGAATGCAATCGATCGATTTCTAATTTCCGCAGGTTGTTCCTACAACATTAATCTTACCAGAAGCATTGATCTCGACCGAGCGCCCTTGATTCGTGGCATTGGTGGAATCACAAACCGAAAATGTTCTTGCTGCTGTTGAACCTGAAGTACTGCCAACACCGCCATTGGAATTCGTATTGGTATTCGTATTGGTATTCGTGTTGGTGTTGGTGTTGGTGTTGGTGTTGGTGTTGGTGTTGGTGTTGGTGTTG
>ENA-ORDP01001687-ORDP01001687.1-marine-sediment-metagenome-genome-assembly--contig:-NODE-1687-length-11764-cov-4.558972_pt1 | contig 11764 bp, 12 predicted proteins | sample MGYA00248627_ERZ508539 | MGnify/ENA primary metagenome ERZ508539 (study PRJEB26208, sample SAMN05571518) | marine sediment metagenome | biome: deep sea; feature: Hydrothermal vent; material...
TGCAATTGCGCAACCGCTTCGGCAAGTTGCGCGAGCGCTTCAGCCTCATCCATATCGCCGCTTTTGTCTTTCAGGGCCTGCTCTGCACGTTTCTGTGCTTCCATGGCCGCCGCTTCATCAAGATCCTGCGCACGTACGGCGGTATCGGACAGGATCGTAACCACATGGGGCTGTACTTCGAGAATACCGCCGCTCACATAGATAGATTCTTCTTCACCACCTTGTTTCGTGATCCTGACTTCACCTGGCTTAAGCGGTGTTATCATCTGTGTGTGGCGTGGGTAGATGCCCACTTCACCGTTCACCGCAGGCGCAACGACAACTTCGGCGGCCCCTGAAAACAGCTCGTGTTCCGCACTTACAATGTCGACATGCATAATCATGGCCATAGTTGCTCTCTCATACCTTGCTTAAGTGCTAAATTATAGCGTCTTGGCTTTCTCAACCGCCTCGTCGATGGTACCCACCATGTAAAAAGCCTGCTCTGGTAAATTATCGTAGTCACCTTCCACAATACCTTTAAAGCCAGCAATCGTGTCTTTCAGTGTTACGTACTTACCTGGCGCGCCGGTGAATACTTCTGCTACAGAGAATGGTTGAGACAGGAAGCGTTGAATCTTGCGGGCTCGCGATACCACCTGTTTGTCTTCTTCTGACAATTCATCCATACCCAGGATCGCGATAATATCTTTCAGTTCTTTATACTTTTGCAGGTTACCCTGTACCGCACGGGCAATGTTGTAGTGCTCTTCGCCAATGACGTGTGGGTCAAGCTGGCGTGAGGTTGAATCCAGCGGATCCACCGCAGGGTAAATACCCAGTTCGGCAACCTGACGCGAAAGTACCAGGGTCGCATCAAGGTGGGCAAAGGTAGTCGCCGGCGACGGGTCAGTCAAGTCATCCGCAGGCACGTAAACGGCCTGGAACGAGGTGATCGAGCCGGTCTTGGTTGAGGTAATCCGCTCTTGCAGCAGACCCATTTCCAGCGCCAGTGTCGGTTGGTAACCCACCGCTGACGGCATACGACCTAATAGCGCAGATACTTCGGTACCGGCCAATGTATAACGATAAATGTTATCGATGAACATCAGGATGTCACGACCTTCATCGCGGAAGTATTCTGCCATGGTCAAACCCGATAGCGCCACCCGCAGACGGTTACCGGGCGGCTCGTTCATCTGACCATAAACCATGGCCACCTTATCAAGTACACCGGCTTCCTTCATTTCGTAGTAGAAATCATTACCCTCACGAGTACGTTCACCCACACCCGCGAACACAGACAGGCCTTCCTGTTTCACCGCGATGTTGTTGATCAGCTCCATCAGGGTCACGGTCTTGCCCACACCGGCACCACCGAACAGACCAATCTTGCCACCCTTGGCGATAGGCATAATCAGGTCAATAACCTTGACACCCGTTTCCAGGATTTCCAAAGAGCTTGCCTGCTCATCATAGGCCGGTGGCCTGCGGTGAATTGGCATTCTTTTTTCTTCACCAATAGGGCCCACATCATCGACCGGTCTACCCAATACATCCATAATCCGACCCAGGGTCTTTTGACCAACAGGTACATCAATCGGCCCGCCGGTATTGCTTACCGCCGTTTGACGACGTATACCATCGGTTGAACCCATGGCAATGGTACGTACCACGCCATCACCCAGTTGTTGTTGCACTTCCAGGGTCAAATCAGCCTCATCAACCTTCAGCGCATCGAACACCCTGGGCATTGCATCGCGCGGGAATTCCACATCGATAACCGCGCCGATGATTTGTACGATTTTTCCAGCACTCATTTTGCCGTTCCTCTTAAACTTAAATATTAAAATCTGTTTCAGTCCGCGAATAAACGCAAATAAACACGAATGTCACGAATAAAAAATTGGCGTTTATTCGCGGACAGTAATTTATCTAAACCGCCGCCGCACCACTGACGATCTCGGAAATTTCCTGAGTAATCGCCGCCTGACGCGCCTTGTTATAAACCAGTTGCAGCTCATCGATCAGATCACCGGCATTATCGGTGGCCGCCTTCATCGCAATCATGCGTGCCGCCATTTCGCAGGCAACGTTTTCGGTAACACCCTGATACACGAGTGACTCGATATAACGAACCATCAGACTATCTAAAACACCTTTGGCATCCGGCTCATAGATGTAATCCCAATAATGCTTAAGCTCATCTTCTTCTTTGATGGAGACAACGGGTAGCAGCTGGTCAACACGAGGCTCCTGGGTCATGGTATTGACAAACTCGTTGTAAACCACATACAGGCGATCAATCTTGCCTTCGTTATAGGCATCCAGCATGACTTTAATCGTACCGATCAAATCATTCACTGAGGGGGCGTCACCCAGGTGACTGACCTGTGAAACGATATCGCCTTTCATGCGTTTGAAAAAAGCCAGGGCCTTGGTACCGATGGTGCAATAATCGACTTCCACGCCTTGCGCAGTCCATTCCGTCATACTTCTCAACGTGGCCTTGAAGGCATTGGTATTTAGACCGCCACATAAACCACGATCCGTTGAAATAATGATATAACCAACGCGTTTTACTCCTTCACGGTTCAGCAGATAAGGATGTTTATATTCGGTATGCGCAAAGGCGAGATGGTGGATTACCTGACGCATCTTGTCCGAGTAGGGACGTGACGCACGCATACGATCCTGTGCCCTACGCATCTTGGACGCCGCCACCATTTCCATGGCTTTGGTGATCTTTTGAGTATTCTGAATACTCCTGATCTTGGTGCGTATCTCTTTGCCGCTTGCCATTAATAAGTTCCTGTTTGCTTGAACTTGTCTAACGCTGCTTTCATATTGGCTTCAATGTCGTCATTGAAGTCACCGTTTTCGTTAATGCTGTCTAATAAATCTTGATGGTTAGATTTCAGATAAGCCTGCATCGCATCTTCAAATGCGACTACCTTGTTGACCTCAACATCATCCAGATAACCTTCGTTAGCCGCAATCAAAGAGAACGCCTGCTCAGCCACCTTCATCGGTTGGTACTGTGCCTGCTTCATTAATTCCGTGACACGCTGACCACGGTCAATCTGTTTACGGGTTGCTTCATCAAGGTCAGAGGCAAACTGCGCAAACGCGGCCAGTTCACGATATTGGGCAAGGGCCAGACGAATACCGCCACCGAGCTTTTTAATAATCTTGGTCTGTGCCGCACCGCCTACACGTGATACTGACAAACCCGCGTTAATCGCCGGACGAATACCGGCGTTAAATAAATCAGATTCCAGGAAGATCTGGCCATCGGTAATCGAGATGACGTTGGTCGGTACGAAGGCGGATACGTCACCCGCCTGGGTTTCAATAATCGGCAATGCCGTTAACGATCCAGTTTGGCCCTTTATTTTACCGTTAGTGAGCTTTTCAACTTCGTCGGCATTAATACGCGCAGCACGCTCGAGTAAACGGGAGTGCAAATAAAATACGTCACCGGGATAGGCCTCACGACCGGGTGGACGACGTAACAACAGAGAGACCTGACGATAGGCCCAGGCCTGCTTGGTTAAGTCATCATAAATGATTAGTGCATCTTCACCACGGTCACGGAAATATTCACCCATCGCACAACCGGAGTAAGGGGCAATATATTGCATCGCCGCAGATTCAGCCGCCGTCGCAGCAACGACGATGGTGTGATCCATCGCGCCGTATTCTTCAAGCTTACGCACCACCTCTGCAACGGATGAGGCCTTTTGACCAATCGCGACATAGATACACTTAACACCGGTACCTTTCTGATTGATAATCGCGTCAATCGCAACGGCCGTTTTACCTGTCTGGCGATCACCAATAATCAATTCACGCTGACCACGACCGATGGGCACCATCGAGTCAATGGACTTCAAACCAATCTGTACGGGTTGATCAACGGATTTACGCGCGATAACGCCTGGCGCTATCTTTTCAATCGGTGCGGATTGTTTGCTTTCAATCGGCCCTTTGCCATCAATGGCCTGGCCTAATGAATTCACCACTCGTCCCATTAAATCTGGGCCCGTCGGTACTTCAAGAATGCGACCCGTGCATTGAACCTTGTCACCTTCAGAGATGTGTTCGTATTCACCCAGTACCACCGCACCTACCGAGTCTTGCTCAAGGTTCAGCGCCATACCAAAGGTATTGCCAGGGAATTCAATCATCTCCCCGTACATAACATCGGCCAGTCCGTGAATTCGAACCACGCCGTCGGCGATGGAGACGACCGTCCCTTCATTACGAGCTTCACTGACAACCTCAAAGCTCTCGACCCGCTTTTTTATCAGTTCGCTAATTTCAGATGGATTTAATTGCATTTTTTAATCCTCAAAATATAAATTCTTTTTCAGTACCGCCAATGTTTTAGCGCTAGTTAAGAAGCACCGTTTCAAGTTTGCTTAGCTGTCCACTTACCGAGCCATCGATAACCAGATCACCGGCTCGGACAATGGCGCCGCCTAATAAATTTTCATCAATCCTGGACACCAGATTGACTTCACGGCCCAGACGTTTTTTCAGGCCTGCAATCAGGCTGCTTTGCTGTGCATCGGTTAATGGAAAAGCAGAGATGACCTCCGCTTCAACCGTCTTTTCGGCATCAGCACGAAACTGGTTATACAACACGATAATCTCAGGCAGGACATTCAAACGTTTATTAGCAACCAGAACCTTGATAAAATTCTTACCCAGGTCATTAAGTTGATCACCACACACTTCGATCATTAAACGAGACAATGTCGCCTGATCGATCCTTGGGTTACCAATATAAACCTGCATCGCATCGTCGGTGATCGCAACCGCGGCAAAGCCCAACATATCCGACCAGCGGGCCAGGTCGTTGTTTTCTTTTGCCAGACCGAAGGCAGCCAGGGCGTAAGGACGAGCGATCGTGCTTTTTTCTGCCATATTCGTTTATCCCTTACAACTGAGCAGCCAGATCTTTAAGCAGATCCGCATTGGCCTTCTCATCAATCGTTTTCTTCAGAACTTTACCTGCACCGGCCACCGCTAACGTCACGACCTGTCCACGTAACTCTTCACGAGCACGGGTAATGTTTTGCTCAATCTCGGCCTGTGCAGCATGAACCAAACGTTCACCTTCCGCTTTGGCATCGTTCTTGGCCTCATCAACAATTTCACCAGCACGCTTTTCAGCCTGACGAATAACTTCACCCGCCTGCTCTTTGGCGTCCTTAAGAAGCTCAACGGCACGTGTCCTGGCCAATCGTTCTTCGTGTTGGCCCTTCTCGGCTGCGGCCAGGCCGTCCGCAATTTTAGCCTTACGCTCATTGAGAGCATTCATGATCGGCGGCCAGATATATTTCATGCAGAACCATACAAAAATCACAAATACGACCGTTTGCCCGATTAGCGTATAACCTAATTGATCCATCGCGCTTACCTTTAGTTAAGTCTAACTGTTAAGCGCCCGCACCTGGTGCAACCGCAAAGATCACATAAAACGCGACACCTACTGCAATCATAGGAACCGCATCGGTCAGGCCCATCATGATGAAGAACTGGGTACGCAGTAATGGAATAAGTTCAGGCTGGCGAGCTGCACCTTCCAGAAAACGTCCACCCAATACACCGATACCAATAGCGGCACCTAACGCGCCCAGGCCCATCATTAAAGCGCCAGCAATAAATAAGCTTGCTTGTACTTCGTTCATTGTTTTCTCCTGTTACAAAAATCTAAAAAAGTTAAAATTTATTTAGTGTTCATCACTTGTTTGATAGGCCATATCCATATAGACAACCGTAAGTGTCATAAAGATAAAGGCCTGCAAGGTAATAATCAGAATATGAAAAATAGCCCAGCCTAACTGCATCAGTGCACCCGCTCCATTCATCAACCAGCTGGAGCCATACATTAGTGCAATAAGGATGAAGATCATTTCACCCGCATACATGTTGCCGTACAGTCGTAGTGACAATGACAACGGCTTGGCAATTAACGAGACAAACTCCAATACAAAGTTAATCGGTATAAAGAATGCCTGTAATATTGGATTTTTGGAGCTGAAAGGATGTAAGGTCAACTCACCGGCAAAACCACCTACACCTTTTATCTTAATGCTGTAGAAAATCATCAAAATGAATACAGCAATCGACATGCCAAAGGTTACATTTGGATCAGTGGATGGAACAACCTTCATATAGACATGATGCGGGTCATGGCCCATCAACCCACCGACCTGGGCGCTGATAAAGGGGATCCAGTCAACCGGTACCAGATCCATCAGGTTCATTAAAAAAACCCAGACAAAGATAGTCAGCGCCAGAGGGGCAACTAAATCATTTTTCGCTGAAAAGGAACCACGTACAGAGGTATCAATGAAGTCGCAGATCGACTCGACAAAGTTTTGCAGGCCACCGGGAACGTCCGCCGTCGCTTTTCTTGCTGCTTTATGGAAGAAAAATAAAAACACCACACCGGTGATAACGGACCAGATCAACGTATCAAGATGTAAGGTCTGTGCACCCATCGCAGAGCCTTCCGCATTACAGTGTGCAAACTGCCAGCCTGCAGCTTCAATCTTCTTACCACCTTCACACAGTGTTTGACCGACCGCAGATTGCGGCATGTTGCCATAGGTCCAGTTTGTTAGGTGGTGTGTGATATATTGCGCAGAGGTTGATTCACTCGCCATTGGTTACTAAATTCCAAAAAATGTTTAAAATTTTGTGTGCCCGGTTACAACGGCATTACTCGGGCGGCTTCGAGCGAGGCGCGTAGCCTCCAGCAAACATAAAGCCTGAATATGCGACTGAGAATCCAATTAACACCGCTAGCGGATCAAGCCGCAAATATCCCATCCCCAACGCCAGCAGGGCAATCATCACCGCTAACTTGAGTACCACACCTTTAAAGGCCTCGGCGCCTGCATTGCCAAGCGCATGACTGGCGGCGATTGGATCGTTATCGCCCATCGGCGTGACGATCTTTAGCAATCGCCAGGCATGCAAACCGGTGCCTACACTGGTCACGCCACCACCATAAACCAGGTGTAGCGCAAAACTGGGTGACTTCACCAGCAGTGCAATACCAGCAGCAACGACAGTAAGTGCTGCCTGAATCAGGAGTATCTTGCGGAGTGTAACACTTAGGCTGTCTCTGGCTTTCAACATGATGAAAAGTCTTACAAAAGCGGCCCAAAACACAAGCTATCAGGGCGGCGAAGTATATAAGTTCGAATTGATGGGGTCAATCAGGCCGCCCCAAATCAGGGCCGTTTTCTAGCCTAAATTCACCCGGGGAAAACCGAGCTTTTTACCCCAAAAAGAGTGCTGATATTGGAAATATTCCTGTCTGAAAATCCGGCTTATTTGATGTGATTCAGGATGCCATCGAGCTCATCCATGGAGTTGTAGCTAATAACAAGTTTACCCTTACCGCCCTTGCTGGACTGAAACTGCACCTTCGCACCCAGTTTCGCCGATAAGTCCTGTTCGAGACGCTCCGTATCCGGGTCGACAATCTTGACGGTGCTGGCTTTCACCGCATCCGGGGAGCCGATCCTTTTGACCAGTTTCTCGGTCTCACGCACCGACCGGCCTTTGTGTGCAACGTCCTGAGCCGCCTTGAACTGGACACCGCCACGCAGACCGAGCAGGGCACGGGCATGACCCATTTCGATCTCGCCCTTTTCGAGCATGGCCTTCACCCCCGGCTCCAGGTTGAGGAGTCGCAGCATATTACTGACCGCCGCACGCGAGCGACCCACTGCGGTGGCGGTTTGCTCGTGAGTGAGTCCAAACTCATCGATTAATCGATTGAGCGCAACGGCCTCTTCGATGGGGTTCAGTTGCTGGCGCTGGATATTCTCGATCAACGACATGGCCATCGCGGCCTGATCGTCGACTTCGCGAATCACGGTAGGGATCTGGTGCAAGCCAGCCAGTTGCGCCGCACGCCAGCGACGCTCACCGGCAATCAGCTCAAAACGACCGGGGCTGGAAAGTTTTGGTCGAACGACAATGGGTTGGATGACGCCCTGGGCACGAATGGAGTCGGCCAGTTCCTGCAAGGCCTCTTCATTAAAATCGACACGGGGTTGAAACGGGCTGCGATCGATGAGATCCACGGCCACTTCCTGGAGACCCGCAGATGATCCAGTTTGGTCTGATTTTGCGCCCGCTGTGTCAGACAATACGCTGCTACCAAGCAGAGCATCCAGTCCCCGTCCGAGTCCTCTTTTCTTCATAATATTCGCTTAAATAATGACGGCAATGATCAGTTGGCGTTGCCAACCAGGGTGACACCTTCATGCTTGCGCAGGATCTCTCCGGCCAGCGCAAGATAGGCGAGGGCCCCACGCGATGACTTATCATATTGAATGACGGGGGTACCGTAACTGGGCGCCTCGGCAAGACGCACATTGCGTGGAATGACGGTGCGGTAAACCTTTTGCGGAAAATGTACCAGTAGTTGCCCTGACACGTCATTGGCAAGATTGTTGCGTGGGTCAAACATAGTACGCAGCAGCCCTTCGACCTGGAGCTCGGGATTAACGGTCTCCTGTATCTTGTTGACGGTCTCCAGCAAGGCGGTCAAACCCTCCAGGGCGTAATACTCACACTGCATGGGGATCATCACCGACTGGGCGGCCACGAGCGCATTCAGGGTCAGCATATTCAGTGACGGTGGGCAATCGATCAGAATATATTCGTATTTATCCAGAATAGGGGCCAAAGCCGAACGCAGGCGCTTTTCACGATCCTCTAAGCCAATCAACGCGACTTCCGCCGCGGTCAAATCCCCATTGGTTGGCAGGATATCGAAATCTGCTTTGTCGGAACGAACGATGGCCTGTTCAGCCGTACATTCACTCAGCAGCACATCACAGGTGGTCAATTCCAGCTGGCTTTTGTTTACGCCCGATCCCATGGTCGCGTTGCCTTGCGGATCCATATCAACCAGCAAAACCTTACGTTTGGTGGCGGCCAATGAGGCAGCCAGGTTGATACAGGTGGTCGTCTTGCCGACCCCACCCTTTTGGTTTGCGATGGCAATGATTTTGCCCATTTTCCTCACCCTGCTTATGTTCTTTCCACTTCAGAACGACCGCCGTTTTATAACTTGTACCTTTGCTGTACTTAGGGCTTGATAAAGACTAAATGTCGTTCTGCATCAAGATCCGGCACGTCTATTTTGACTATTTCTGGATTTATAGGCGGATCTAGACTCGATAATTCATCAGTAGGATAACGCCCTTTCATAGCGATCAACAGGCCTTTTTTCACGCAAAATCTGGATGTTTTTTGAACAAATTCGTCCAGGCCAGCAAAGGCGCGGCTAACGACGGTATTAACGCCCTGATCCGGTTGATAGTTTTCAACCCGGCTGGTAACTACTTCTACGTTCTCTAAATTAAGCTCCATCACTACCTGGTTCACAAACCGGGTCTTTTTCGAATTACTATCGAGTAAAACAAAATGGTGCTCAGGCATCATCATCGCCAGCGGCAGGCCAGGGAAACCTGGGCCCGTGCCGACGTCCAGAATTCTTGGTCCAAATACATACGGCGCGATAATGAGGCTGTCCAGGATGTGGTGGCTGAGCATCTGATCCTGTGAACGGATCGCGGTCAGGTTGTAGGCCTTGTTCCACTTCAGCAGCAGCTCGAGATACACCAGGATCTTGTTAGCCAAAGCTTGCGGCGGGTCGAATTGCAATTTGGCTAAATATGTATTGATATAAGCTTCGTTCATTTGGGTAGTTTAACTTACATGATACCGCCAGGATCGGCCTGTTCGCCGTTCGGCATAACACATAAGATACATCACGCCACACGCATCTGGTGTGGATTACGGCGTAACCCAAATCTTTTCCAGAGTGAGCTTGTCAGCATTAAATTGATAAACATTAATCCCGCCACCACGGTGTTGGCCGGTGACCAGAATCCCGGCTTCAGGCGCGGTATCAATCGAGACATTGCGATAGTATTCTTTGACAGACGGAAACGGTTTTTTGCCGAGGTCGAAGTATTTTAAAGGCATATCGTTATTGATATCGTAGAGGGCAATATAATGCTCACCATGAAAGAATCGAAAAAAATATTCATTGCCAATGAATTTGATTGCGATGGTAGAGCCGCCTGTGAAATCTTTTGGTGTGGCTATTAATCCGGTTTTATCAAAGACCGCTTTTGCAAAAGCATCGCCAGTAAGGTGACTAAAATCTTTTCCATTACTAATATTTCTCCCGTGATGTACGCTAGCAAGGCGGTGTTTGATTTTTTTCTTTTCAATATCCCAAACAATGACAATTCCATTCTCATCCCCACTCACCACATACTTGCCATCGGGGCTGAAGGTGGCGAAGGTTTTGGCATTGTTTTCTGATATTTTATATAGTGGTTTTTTGGTGTTGACGTCCCATAAAACGACACCATCCATTTCTCCATATTTCTGACGTTTATATTCATCTTGCAAGGTAAACTTTGCATCAATATCTGCGATCAGGTCTCCCGCTTGCAATAAACGTTTTTCTGTATTATTTAACGTGAGGTTTAACAACTTTCCGTACCCTAAAAAATCTTTCCCGGTGGGTTGTTTTATTGTTTCTTTATTTTCTCCATAACCATAGTAAATTCCCCATCCTATATCTGACGAACAATATTGCTTTAAGTCACTTGACATCACATGGCCATATGTATCAATGTGGGAGAATGATTTTATGATATTACCTTTTATATCTTGCACTCGCACGATACCATCCACACCTTGCCAGAGAAATTTGTTTGTATTGTTAATGAAGTAAGCACTGAAAATATTCCCTTGCTTTGATACAAGTTGTTTCGTTTTTGTTTTTATATCCCAGAGGGCGATATGTCTATTCGTATGTGCGCTGATGATATGCGTTCCGTCTGACGATACACCAAGTGAGATGACGTAGCTTTGTTCTGTGGTATTTTGTGATACATCCGTGTGATCGCTGCAACCGATTAGAAAAGATAAAATAAATGCAATGTATAACAACCGCATGGTTAATACTGACCAAATCCTGTCGTGTCTTTTATCATTTGCATAATACGTTTTTTGTACACCTCATTGCGCAGATCCTCCGTCGGCATCTGCATCCCCGAGTGAGTTTTGAGCCAGGCGGTCTGGTTGACTTCGATGAATTTCTTATTGGTTCGCTGCTGTCGTATAAACGGATCGATGTCAGCAGCAGCTTCTAACCCTTTCCACCCCATCGCCGGTCGTGGGCTAACGGTTTTGATCTCGGTGTTTTTCAGCGCCCGCAGGTGATTAAAAAAGTCCTCACTCACCTCCCGGCTGATTCGGTTGTAATACAGGATCGGGGCAAACCATTCCTGCCAGTACGGCGACAGGTTGTCGATCGCGGGACCGGTCTCATCCGTCGCCTCAATTCTCTTTAGCTCTTCCTGATAGCGCCGGTAGTTACCCTCGATATCCAGGTTGCGGATATGGCCGAGGTAAAAATCAGGATTATACCAGAAGGGTACGGTGACAATGCCCTTGTCATCCAGCATCGGCACACCGGTTTGGGTCGCTATTTTATAGGGGCTGCCCAGGCTACCGGTGAGGGCCTCAAGATAATCGGCACGGCCATCCTTGCCTTCTGTTAAATCTTCCCATACATCCGGTTTGGTGACTTGATTCATAATGTCATCGGCCGGGCCGGGTGCGTTGGGGTACGTCTCCAAATCCCCTGCCTGCTCCACATACGGCCCAAGAATATTATCGTTCTGGCTGTACAGAACCACAAACCGCGTCGCCGCTTTATGCG
>ENA-ORDP01001689-ORDP01001689.1-marine-sediment-metagenome-genome-assembly--contig:-NODE-1689-length-11762-cov-4.428803_pt1 | contig 11762 bp, 10 predicted proteins | sample MGYA00248627_ERZ508539 | MGnify/ENA primary metagenome ERZ508539 (study PRJEB26208, sample SAMN05571518) | marine sediment metagenome | biome: deep sea; feature: Hydrothermal vent; material...
CAAATCCCAGAGGGAGAGGGGGCTATGGTGCAAATACTTATGCAACGATTAATATCTCTCCTGGTCGCCGTGATGAATAGGCGTTGGGCGCGATCGGATTGTCATGTGGGGTGTTTTGCCCTGAACATCAATCAGCGGCGTACCTGCCCCCATGATTTTATGATGAACTCCAGACGAAATGACTGCAAATCAAGTTGCCTAACACGCCATATTTTTGACATTTAGGCGAAGCGCAAACATTGTCTATTCTATCGCATTGTTTCTATTATAATTTTTATTTGTGTCGACTTGGCACGCAAATCGCATATTATCTGGCAATTATCAATAAAGGGTTCGTGGCTATGGCCGTCTATACATATCCTAACAAACAAGAGCAGCAGGTAGCGGCTCATGTTACTAGCGCAGATCAGCTGGGCATCGCGCCAGCAGAGCTACAGCATACGCTGAAACTGGCGGGGTTGCTGCAGACTTCACTTGAAATCGAAACCATTCTTGGCTTCTTTATCGATGCCTTGCAGGAAAAAATAGAATTCGATAGCGTACATTTCGAATACTCACCTCTATTGACCGAACACAAGTTTGGTCAGAAAAAGCGGCACACCTGTTCCTACCGGCTGAAACTTGCCGGTGAATTTCTGGGTGAGCTGGAATTCAGCCGCCGTCACCGCTTTGCCCAGCAAGAGATGGAACAACTGGAAAATCTGTTGCGCCAGTTGATATACCCTTTGCGCAATGCCATCCGGTATCAGCAGGCAGTCACCGCCGCCCAGTTTGATCCCCTTACCGGTATCAAGAATCGCGCTTCACTGGATCAGAATCTGGCGCGTGAAGTCGATCTGGCGCACCGCAACAAAACCCCCCTGTCTCTCATCATGGCCGATATCGATCACTTCAAGAAAATCAATGACCAGTTTGGTCACAGCGCCGGGGATCAAATCCTCAGGGCCTTCGCGAAATGCATAGATGATAATCTACGCGCCAGCGACATCGTTTTCCGCTATGGTGGCGAGGAATTTGTCGTGCTGCTAACGGGTACCGATGGACGCAGCGCCCGTGCGGTCGCCAACCGCATCCGTAAGGCCATTGAAAGCTTTAGCTTCACTCACAACAGCAACCATGGCACCCCCCCCGGTGAGGTACCTCTGACCGCCAGCCTGGGAACCGCCAGCCTGACCGCCAAGGACACGGTAGAGTCCCTGTTTAATAAAGCTGACAAGGCGCTTTATCACGCAAAAGAAGCGGGACGCAATCAGGTTATCAGTTTCCAGTCATTGGTCAAAAGCGCCTGAACCAGAATCCTAATCCAGGCTTTTTTGAACTGGGTCACAGGGAATCCCCGGAGCTACAGCTAAAAGGCGCTATAATACAGATCATCTATTATTGAACTTCAGGCTGCCTCCTATATGGACTACCTCGGACAACTGGAAAAAATGCTCGAATCCAGATACCGCCTGCTCACTATGGAAACCTACGATACGGATCGGGTCGTTGATCTGTTCACCCAGTTAAGCCGTTTCAGCAACAAAGCTTTTTACATGAGTCAGCCCAATGAGGGCATGCACCGTCTGGGTGCCGCGCATATTACTATTCCCCGCAGCAAAACCGCCAAGGAGCAACTCGATCACATTGAGAACACCCGCCATTTCGGCATCTATATCCTGCGCGACTTTAACTATGCACTGGATGATCCCAAAATTATCGCCCAGCTCAAGGATATCGCCACCAGTCCCGAGGCCAAAGTAATCATCTTTCTGAGCGAGTTCGTGGACCTCCCAAGAGAACTCAAGCCTTACACCATGCGCTCCAAACATCAGCTCAAGCATGCTATCTAAGTTAATACGGAATTAGTTTGAGATTACGTCAGAATTCTGAGAAATAGAATTTTTTTCGATATAGACAGCAAGGAAACTGCCCCAGGGAAGAGATGCGGGTAATAAGCGTTCCAGTATTTGTGCACCTACCCCGGCTCCCGGCAGAAATACCGCTGTCGCCGATTTCAGCACAAGCGGCTGGGGGGAAAGCAGTTCAATCCATTTTTTGACATCCGCCAGAGTATCCCAACGCGCACCTTGATAGGCGCCCCGCCCCTGTTTTTGCCGGTAGAGCAGACTGTGACGATTCAGTAAACCCAGCAGCACGGCCCTGTTCGCCAGCCGCCACATTTCCAGCAATGCCTTCGCCGGTTCCGCAATAAAACACAGGCTGGTAACAGCCGTGCAATAGTCAAAGCTGTCATTCTCAAAGGGTAGCGACTCCGCTATGCCCTGCAAATAAACCGTTTGTGTATCCCGTTTCAGAGCATAACTAACCGCTGTTGCATCCGGATCGAGTCCGGTTGTCTGCAGGCCTGATGCCGCAAAGCGGCGAGTAAAATAACCGCTGCCACAGCCTACATCAAGCAGGCTGTGACTGCCCCCAGTATTTAAGCGAGCCGATAGCAGTCGCATTAACAGGGCAAATTCCGTCTCCCCGATCCAGCCCCCCCTCGGGCTGTGATACCAGGCTTCATAAGCATCGATATCCACTGTTTCTCCTACCGCGCACACTGCGCTTGCTGCGATAAATTCACATTTTTTATTCGCCCCAACTCATTGATGGCACCCTTGATCCGTAGAAGATCTCCATCCAGGGCTGGTTGGCCATACCACCACTGATAATCCGGCGACTGATGCGCAATTCCCAGGTAAACATTTTTAAGATACACGGACTGCATTTCCTGGTAGCGTTTTTCAGCAGGCTCAAGTTCCTTGGCGGTATACTGCTTCTTCGCCTGTAGCAGCAAGTCTCTCGCCTCCCTGACTTTCATTCGGGCAATCTCCAGCATTTTTTCACCATTATCAAACAGACGGCTAATATAGCGTGGCGCATGACAGTCTTGACAAACCTGGCGCGTGGCATCCTTTATAGATTTTATTTGCTTCCCGTTTTCCTTTAGCAGATCTGGATCACGTATCATTGCAGAAACATTATGTCCACCGGCGTGCATATGGCAGTAAGCACAGCCGGGTGTGCGATAATTGGCATGCGCCAGTGGCTGTGTCCAGTCCCATTTGTTCTTTTCAATCCTTAATATCAATCCATGTTTGGAATAGGCATAACTATGAACCACCGGGCTTTTATAGCCGCCATGACAATTAATACAGGTTTTATCCCGTCGCGCCTTTGATGCTGCCCTATTATGCGAGTTACCATGACAGGAAATACAATTCGCTACCGGCTTATCTTTAGCATGTGCGCTGATCTGCCATGCCTTGACCAATGCACTATCCTGCTGCTCATGGCAGCTTATACAGGCAGCATTATCGAAAGAACCCGCTGGGGGCATACCCGCAACAGCCACACTGCTGGTGACAAAAAATAGTAGCCATCCAAAAACAATGCGTAAGTTCCTCGTCCCTCGCCTCTCCCCCTTCGTGACTGACCCAAGCATTAGTTATGCTCCCGGTTGTAATCCGTATACTCACCGTGTTTCCAGAAAGCATCGGCTTTGGGCTTAATCCCGACTTTCTTCTCCGCCTCGCTCAAGGTTCGCAACACATTGGCGTTACGGCGGATATTTTCCAGATCGCTATCCATCGCCGCATGCCCCTTACGAACAAACACTGCATCACCGTGCGCGGCGCCCTTATAGGCGCCCAGGTTATCGAAGTACCACATATTGAAATAATCCCGTTCAATCGGAGAAATATTATAAAAAGCCGATGCCTGACCCTCAAAGAAACCTATCCTTTCTATTTGAAAGAAAGCATCTTCCGAGTCAGTTGGATAGGGCGGGCGTTGTTTCGCAGATGGAAATAATTGCCCTTTCCTGCGAAGATCTTTTAACACACTCTCGGCTGCATAGAGTTTTTTCCAGGCATGCTTCCTTTCTGTATCCATTTTAGTCAACTGCTGTCTTGCCCAGTCAGGCTTATGACAGTCGCTGCACAATTTTACCCATTTTTCCCGTTTCACCTCATTGCCGGAAGTCAGCGGGTTGACTTGCTTGAGACCAAATTTCCAGATAGATTTCTCCGCTACCTGATGTTTACTTCGGTTCATATGGCAATAAGCACAGGTTGGCACTTTATAATTTCCTTTTCGTAAAGGCTTTGACCAATCCCAGCTATCCCCTTCAGCCAGATAGATCTGTCCGTGCTTTGATCCAAAATAGGTTTCATCATCCGGATGGGGTGGACCGCTGTGGCAGGTAATACAGCCTTCGGGACGACGTGCTTCCGCCACACTGAATAGGTGTCGGGTATGACAGGAGTCACACTTGGTTGCGACCGAATGACATTGCAGACAGGCCGTCACCTCGGCCTTGGGCTTATCGACAAAATGTTTTGCATCCAATGCCCGATCCATCGCCAGGGCATGGCTGGGAAATCCAAAACGTTTTTCACCCTCAAAATCAGCATGCTCGGTGGTATGACAACCACCGCATATTTTTGGCGTGGGCAAGTGCAGGTTCTGATGATCATGACCGTGACAATCGGAACAATAAACGACTTTCTTTGCCTTTGAATGACGACTCTTGCGCCAGTCCTTAACAATACCCGGCGTTATCGCTTCATGACAGGAAACACATTGCTTGCCCTTGTAGACACCGGTCATCGTTTTTACCGACTTATAAAAATCATCAGGATCCCAATAGGCAAAAATGGCGGCGGGCGACCAGTCACGCGAATACAAACCCGCACCCGCGCCACTCTCGCTCCAGTTGACATAATAAAAACCGGCTGGCACTGCAATCAGGATAACGATAATCGGAATCCAGATATAGCGCACTTTTTTTGTTTTCATGATCGACTCTTCCACCAACGAACAAAACCCAATAACATAAACAGAAAGACCCCTGCCCATAGAAACCAGAGTCCCCCACCTTCAACCCCCTGTTGTGTGTTGGGGATAACTTTTCCGGCCTCTTCACTTAACATCATATGATCGCGGGTATGGTGCGCCCATAGCAGTGAAGGAAATAACGATGCTATTACCAAGATTGATTTTGTCATAAGTATCTAAATAAACGTTCCAAATACCAGTCCACCTTAAAATTAAACTATTCACAAGGAACGGCCTCAGGCCGCGATTGTACCTTTATTTATCGGCATAATATCGCGTCCAAAGGACGCTCCTAGCATTTTTAATATCACAGGTGGATTGGTATTTAGAGCAGTTATTTAGCTTTGGCGAAGTCTGGTACAAGAAATATGCGGCGACCTCAAAGTCATTTATACAACCAACGCAATTGAATCATTAAACAGCGTCATTCAGTCATTTTATACCTGGATTTAAAGACCGTTTAGTTGCTTACGTATGACATTTAATACTGATAGTTGCACAAAGCATTAATATCACTCCTGGATATTAATGACACATGACGCTTTCATATACCAGCGCTGTTTCTATGGCCACATTCTCCCACAAATAGTTCTGGAGAACAAAATTCCTGATAGCATCCCGGTCATAAGCACTTGATCCATCAATAACACTTTGCATTTTCTCCAATAATACTTCGACATTACCAGAAGGAAAATATTGCGATTCATCCAACTGCATTTCCGTATGCGCAGGTATATCACTAATGAGTGTTGGCAAACCATAACTCATAGCCTCTAGTAGCGCTATTGGGTGGCCTTCGTGAGAAGATGGCAGGACAAAAAGCCCCGCATGGGTATAAAGCTCCTGTAATGCCTCACCCATCTGATAACCTGTAGAGACTGCACCTTCGGTAACATTTATCTTTTGCAAAACCTGCTGCTCGTACTCGTCCGGATGATCGGATGCGCCGACTATAACCAACTTCCAGTCATTGGGCGGCAACTTTATAAATGCCTCGATCAGATCCAGATGCCTTTTTTCCGGCACCAGTCTTGATACCAGCAGAATATACTTCCCCTTTTCAAGGGCAAAGCTATCGATTACATCCTCTGATGTAGACAGCTCAGGCAAGACCACGGCATTGCCGATGATATCCGAGTCTTTATTGTATTTATTCATGACTATGTCATGGATAACAGCAGAGATCGTGATCCTGCCATTAGAGAACATCATTCCCATGCGCTCACCAAGTTTCAGTATTATTCTGGCAACAAAGCCCCATTTTTGCCTGTCATAATCGGGACCGTGGTGTGTCACGACGACCTTTAAACCCAGCAACCTGGCTAGTGGAGTTACTAAGGCCGGACCTATCGCCTGAATGTGTAGAATATCTGGCCGCTTAAACGCTGCATACATTACACCAAGTATACTATGTACAATAGCTTCCAGACCTCTAGATTTTGGTGACCAGATACGACAAAATCGTACTCCCTTCCATGAGTCACCCTTATATCCACTCATATATTGAGCACGAACAATAGCCTGAATATCACAGCCAAGTTCAACTAATCTTGGACAGAGATTCTCTGAATGGTTTTCAACACCACCCATTACATCAGGAAACCCTCTTAGACCAAGCCATATAATGTATGGTCTTCTTTTATTATTCATTGGGTGTACACACCCAATTCCCGATATAAATCCAGAAGTCGATCCCTATATCTTTCGGCGCTGAATTCTTGTTCCATCCAGATCCGCCCTGTTCTACCCATATCAGCAATTTTCTCATCCGTCATATCTGAGTATTTACGTAATAAAGTAGCGAGTTCTTCAACACTGCCGCTTACAAAAACTTCTCCAGTTTCACCCTTCCTGATTAGCTCAGGAATTCCACCAATATCTGCACCTATTACTGGTCTCCCAAGTGCATAGGCCTCCATAACGCTCATCGGTGCATTTTCATACCATTCTGATGGCAACACTACTGCTCTGCCCGAGCGAATGATATCATGCAGTTCATTTCCATTTTTGTAACCCGGGAATGATACAGTTGCACCTATTTCTGTAGCCAATGAACGCAATGACGCTTCATCAGGACCAGTACCGACAATAATTGTAGAAACACCTGCTTTTGCGCTAGCCCGAATTAATGTTTGCAGACCCTTCTCATGACCAAGCCGGCCAAAATAGACAAATGCTAAACCTGGTGAGGAATCCGGAACATGCGTGTGCACATCAACGAAGTTAGGAATATAGGCAAATCGCCCTCTATCCCAACCCCACTCTACGAACTTCTCCAGGTAAAAACGGCTCGGCACCACGAAGCGATCTACATTCTTTGAGTAACACCCAAGCAACCTGTGTACTGCCGTTTCCATAAAGATTACGGAGCTCAAAAGCAGTGAACCTTTGATGCAGCGATGACGAATCACATTATAGATGGCCCCTCTCTTACAACGTTCGCAGACTCCATCATGCGTCAACATCTTGTAGGCAGGACAGGCAATTTTTAGGTCGTGAAGGGTAAGAACCGTAGGAACATTATATTTCTTCAGGACACCAAAAATAGAGGGTGAAATGTGATGATACACATTGTGCACGTGAGCAACATCCGGTTTTACCTGGCTCAGTAGCCGTCTGATATTGCGCCGCGCTTCGAAGGAAAAAATAATTTTCTGGGTACGCAGCGTTTTTTGATAAATAGAATAGTCCTCACCAAATTCGATCTCATCAATGAAATACTTCGCCCATTCAGAAGGATGATTCCTCGAATGTTGCATGGCAAATGGAATTATTTCCCAGTCGATCTCCTCAAACAGTCGATTTTGTTCAAGGAATACAACCTCTGCTCCACCTCGTCTATAGTAGTAATTATTAATGGAGAGAAGGCGTTGTGGCATCGTAAGCTACGAATACAGACAAGCTCAGGCTTTGCCTACACCATGTACCAATTTTCGTCACCGTCAGGCCCAAACAAAAGTTGGGATTTTTCATATTGCGATGAAAGAGTTATGCCGCTCATCCCTTCAACAGTAGCAACACCATCTGACGCAATGATGGACACAGTATTCAACGAAGCGTCTGTTTTGATAAAACGCAGCTTTATTCCCTGTGGTGGACCACCACCAGACCATACAGCAGGCAAGCGTACAGTAAACCCACCTACACTCGCATCACAAAAATAACTAGAGCAAAGATATTTATCCAACTGGATACCATCATCAGAGGTGGATAACATTCCAACCGATTCCTGCGAAAATGACGTCGCAGTACCACGCACGCTACTCACCCGTGCAGAGTACATTTCTACGTTACCATATGTTGGATGGCTACCAAAATTATTATTCACTACCGACCATGCGCGCGCTGCATAATTCGGCGTCTCTGCCTGGTAGGTTCCTCCAAATAATCGTACGATACCTGCGCCATCAACTCGAACACAATTGCATATTGTGCCATCGACAATGCCCTCATTTCGAACAAAACACTCCACGCCTGTCAGTTGGAATCTCGTGCCCGTAAGCGTAATACTCTGATGAGCCAACTGGATATAGAATGCTACTGCAGGTTGAGTTCCGTCATTTACGATAGAAGATCCATTACTGCCGAATCCAGGTTCATTAGTTGAACCATAACCGGTACCATAATAACCCCCCAAAACGTAATAACGAACGCTTGCCGTTGATCCGTTTATACAAGTTAATCCATAATATGGTGTTCCAGTACCATTCCCCGATAATCTGATATGACAGTCGGTGAGATATATGTAGCCAGTTGCCTGGATTCCTATGCTCGTTGTCCAAATATTAACTGAGCATAACCGAATAGTACTGAACCAGCTGCAATATATAGCGGCACCATAACCACCTTTTAGATAAATAGTTAAATTCTCGACAAACAAATCTCGCACCTCGCCATTGTTCCGCATAATGCCTTTAGCAGACGATGTCGAAGTACGTGTCCCACGAATCGAGAAGTCACTCATCACCTGATTTCCGGAGAAGCTGATGTACGACCAATTATTTGCACAATCAATCATGCTAGTCTCTCTTCCCGAACCAATTAATGAAACATATCTGGGAACCAGGTTTGCACCCTGAATAGAATGAATGCCGGGTAATAACTCAATGATATATAAATTCGTGGCGCTTGGGTTAGAAACCAATGCCAGCGCTACTGCGATGCTTGCAGCGTCTCCACCGACGCCGACCGAAATGTAATTCGTCGATCCAGCCGCCAAGCTTGGGGTTGTATTAATTAGCAGACCCGTGCCACTAGCAAGAAGAGCCGCCCGTTCTATAAATTTTCGTCTATTTAATTCCATTGATATGCACCACCGTTAAGTAAAAATCCACGTTCTTAGAACGTGGTTTTGATTTCACCCTAAAAGGGTGTATAGGGCTAGCCTTCTTAGAAGGCTAGCCGTGTTGTTGCCTTCAATTAACTTTTCAACCTAAATCCAACTCTACGTTTCTTTCCATTTTCTCTTGATATTTTACATACTTCCGTATCATTTCCGCATCAACGCCTACGGTATCAACGCAGTATCCTTTAGCCCAAAAATGGTTGCCCCAATAGGGTTTTACCTTAAGATAGGAAAACTGTCTGAATACGGTAATTGTCAAGCTACCTGTCGCCTAAACTATATGTAATGCCCCCAAATTCACCTAAGCTGTTTATTGCATTGGCGTATCCTCCGTTGTTTTGTTTGCCATAATCGAATTGAAATCCCAAGAATTCGCCTCAGCGTCATTGACGTGTAGCACAAGATGCTAATGATTCGACATAATCGCGTAGGCACAGACATCTATCGCGAAGACCTCACTGAGGTGTTTAATTTTATCGATGATCCATATACGCCGATGTGAGTAGCTTTTACCGGTGTAGTGATCTTCCCCGCATAAATACGCCCTTCGAACACAGCGATTAATAACGTGATAATAGGGGGAAGTTGATAAATCGATCAATCTTTCTCGGGCTACTGTCATCTTCTTTTGCACGCCTAATTGTCAACAATATTGTATTTATTGTGGCTAGATTAACAATGTGCGGGCGGTTTGTCTACAAATTTGTGGCTGTCCTATAATATTTTTTATGTGATAATGAGCGATAGCGAATGACACAAAAAACCGTCGCTTTTGGCAATCCGCAAGATGTTATCGTTATGTGATGCTTTAAGCATCTGTAGATATTTATAAACAAACCAAAACAATGTTTTCTTTTTTGTATTTGGGTCTTGTTATCATTTTGTAGTATGATTACTTGACCAAAAATGAGTAATTGATATAACTATAGTGGTTTAACCTGATTAGCGCATGGCCCTTTTTGGCCTTGCCCAACTTCATATTCAACTTTCTGACCTTCATTGAGCGTTGCAAAACCACCCCCACTTTGGATTTCAGAATGGTGAACAAATAGATCCTTTGCTCCATCGTCCGGCGTAATGAAACCAAAACCTTTGTCTGGATTGAACCACTTTACTGTACCTGTGCTCATGATATTTTTCCTTAATTTATAACTGGGTTAACTTGCGTATGTTTTGTTACTTTAATCACGTGTAACCCCGAACCGTGATACTTTCACTGTATTAATACCTGCCGGACTCAACAGTCTTTCACTAAGGACTTACATTTATTTTTTATTAGCCTTTTTCTCTTTTTTCTCTTTACGTTTTTCTTTCTTCGTTTTTTCAGGTTTCTTTTTATCTGCTTTCTTTGAATCTTGGCCCTTAGACATAAAATTTTCCTTTATCTTTGTTGATAATACACTGAACTTTTATTAAACAAATCGAATTTAAACATAGTAGAGTAGAACCTCGGTGCCTGTGAACCCATATGGCGAATTTAACCTTACAGTATGCCAATGTCCATTAAGCATCTGGCCAGATGCCCTTATGCGTTCTATCATTTCCCTTAGTCCTCTCGTCAAACCGTAAATCGGGTTCTCCCCGGTACGGCTTACCGATGACCTTCACCATGCGCTTATCAAAAACCTTTGTCGTTGAAATACTATCATCAGGCGAACCGGTACAAGCCCAGTCGGGTTAATGTATCACCGGAGACTCTCCTACTGCCTCTCGTCTCATCACTGTATTTCCGCTTCAGGAATATTCGGAGCCGCTCTCGAACAAAGTAATTGAGTTGTTGCAACCGTTTACGCTCTGCTCTTGAGCGGCTTTGATAGTTGTTATAACCCCTTAACACCGGGGTAAGCTTTTCTATCATCCACTCAAGGGTTTTCCCGTATCGACGGCCTATCACCTCTTTTACTCGCTGCTTGATTCGTTGTATCGATTGATCAGATGGCCATAAACGACAGCTGTGGCTGAGTTTTGCCTTCGGCTTGCGGACCTTACACAATCTTAGGTGGAGTCCCAGAAAGTCAAAACCATGCTTGGCCTGATTCACTCGGGTCTTCTCCGGATGGAGGTCTAACTCGAGTCGGCCCAGCATCTTTTTGATTTCTTCCAGTATCCACTTCGAATCTGTCTTCGGATGCAATAGGATGACAAAATCATCACAATATCTGATCAACGTGCCGGGTAGTTTCGACTGTGCCCACATCTTGTCAAAGGCGTGCAGATAGATGTTCGCCAGTAACGAGGAGATCGACGAGCCTTGCGGCGTGCCGACTCCCTCACTCTTGATGTAGTTGCCGTCTTCCATCACGCCCGCTGCTAACCAACGTTCGATTAGCTTTAATAAACGCGGGTCACTGATGCGACGTTTAACCAACATCATGAGTTTTCGATGGGGGATGTTGTCAAAGAAGCCTTTTATATCGGCATCGATGACAACATGACGGCCTCTAAAGGTGATCACGCGTTGAATTTCCCGTAACGCTTGCGGGGCTTCTCGTTTGGGGCGCGATCCGTAGGAACACGGTAGAAAATTCGCCTCAAAGATCGGCTCCATCACCAATTTAGCCGCTGTCTTCACCACCCGGTCTTTTATGATCGG
>ENA-ORDP01001690-ORDP01001690.1-marine-sediment-metagenome-genome-assembly--contig:-NODE-1690-length-11758-cov-8.754080_pt1 | contig 11758 bp, 9 predicted proteins | sample MGYA00248627_ERZ508539 | MGnify/ENA primary metagenome ERZ508539 (study PRJEB26208, sample SAMN05571518) | marine sediment metagenome | biome: deep sea; feature: Hydrothermal vent; material...
ATTAAAAATTTTTTCACAGAGGATTATTTGAAAGTAAGCGGTGGTTATTGTTGTTCGAGAGCGACGCTTAATTTTGTGCGGACAAGTTACACATATCAACTTTAGAAAAAAAATGTCTGGTAAAGTTAGTTTACAGTTCGGAGCTGACAGCTTAGTGTCAACGCCGTTAGCCAATAAACACAAAGGTAATAAAATGCGACTCACATCCGGTGTAAAAGTAAAAAATATAAGACTCCCTGCAATTGACGGTTCGATGTTTGATACAGAAAGCATAAAAGGGAAACCATTTATGTTATCTTTTTTTCGTTTTGCGAGCTGCCCCTTTTGTAATTTGCGAGTAAATGAACTCGTTAAACGATTTGATGAGTTTGGCAACGACTTTACCATCGTTGCTGTTTTTGATTCGCCGTTGGATAACCTGACACGTCATACCGAAGGACACAAAGCTCCGTTTCCCATCTTGGCTGACGAAAGTAATAAGTATTACAGAGAGTATAGCATTGAACACTCATTTGTGGGTATGTTAAAGGGAATGTTTTTCCGTATGCCGACATTACTAAAAGGAATGTTTAAAGGATATATACCGACTACATTCAAAGGCAGCATAACAACTATGCCGGCTGATTTTCTGATTGATCGTGACGGTATAATACAAACGGCACATTATGGCAAAGATGAAGGTGACCACCTGTCTTTCGATACGGTAAAAGATTTTTCTTTGAAATAAATAATGTCCGGCTGACGTTTTCGACCGACACAAGACCCACGCTGTTGAAGCGAACATTCGTAAAAATATCAATACGGATAAAAAATAAAAAACAAAAGAGAAAGTCCACTGAGTATCCACATACCTAATTTAATTTCTTTTATTTCGCCCGTGAATATTTTAACCAATACATATAATACAAAACCTGCAGTCATACCAATTCCCAAATTATAAGTAAAACTCATCAAAACAATAATTGTAAAAACAGGTAGTATTTCAGCAGTATCCTGAAAGTTCAATCTTTTTATCGGGGAGATCATCAACATACCCACAATTATTAATGAAGGACCATAAGCAAAAGCAGGTATTATTGAAATTAATGGAGCAAAAAATAAAGCCAATAAAAATAGAAAAGCCGTTACCACAGCGGTAAACCCGGATCTACCCCCTGCTTCAATCCCCGTAGCAGATTCAATAAAAGTACCGGTTGTTGTTGTACCGAGCAAAGCTCCCACAACGGTAGCCAAAGCATCACAAAGCATAGGTTTTTCTATCTCGGGCAAATTACCGTTTTCGTCCAATAAATTTGCTTTGAATGACAAGCCCAATAATGATCCCATTGTGTCAACAAAGTCCATGACAAATACAGTTAAAATAACGGCAAAAAATCCCCAACTGAGAGCACCGGAAATATCAAGTTTAAATAATGTGGGAGAAAGATCGGGGGGAAGGCTTACCCATTGAGCCGGTAATTTTGTAAAACCGAATATAATTGATATGAAAGTAACACTGAGTATCCCGATTAAGATAGAACCTTTTACTTTTTTTATCATCAAAAGTCCGATTAAAACAAATCCTAAAATTGAAAATAAAATTTGAGGCTGATAAAAGTTACCGACCTGAACGGGCGCTCCTTGAACACCTAATATAACAATACCGGATTCATTCAAACCAATAAACGTAAGGAATAAACCGATTCCTACGGCAAATCCTATTTTTAAACTTTCAGGTATTGAATTTGCAAGCCAGCCCCTTATTTGAAATACTGTTAATAGAGTAAATAAAACTCCGCCAATGAATATTGCACCAATTGCAGTCTGCCAACTATAGCCTAATACCTTTACAACAGTGAAGGCAATAAATGCATTTTCGCCCATATAAGGTGCTATGGCAAATGGTCTTTTTGCATAAACACCCATAGCCAATGTTCCGAAAAATGCACTTAAAATAGTAGCTGTTACAGATGCACCAAAAGGGATCCCTGCTGATTCAAGAATTTTAGGGTTAACAATTATTATATAACCCATTGTTAAAAATGTGGTAAAGCCGGCAATTATTTCCTGCTTGTAAGAGGTGTTTAATTCGTCAAAGTGAAAGAATTTTGCAACCATAACAAACCTTTTATTAATTATGACTTTTGTAGGAGTTTAACACTTTTCAAAAATTGATAAACCGGTAATTGTAAAACTATTTTATGATACAAAAATATTATCAATAAATTAAATGTAAAAGTAATGTATAAATTAATTGATATAGATATAATTACTTCATTAATACTAATTTTTTAACATCGGTAAAAATTACATTGTTTGTAACGGAAACTGCTTTAATTTGTGAAAAATAAACACCGCTGGGGAAATTCAAAGCATTCCAATTTGTACTATAATATCCTGCAGACTGAATACCGTTAAATAATATTTCAACCTGTTCGCCAAGTAAATTGTAAATTATTAAACTAACCTGACTTTCTTTTTGTATACTATATTTGATTGTTGTACTTGGATTAAACGGGTTGGGATAATTTTGTTCCAAAACAAATTCTGCCGGGAAATTTTTCTCATCACCTATACCATTTACAATAATGGAAAAAGTAACTGATGTTGTATCCCAACTTCTAATTTTGTTAAACACTTTTTGAGTAACCGTATACTGACCGTTTAAGTATGTATGTACCGGGTTTTGTTGTGTTGATGAACTACCGTCACCAAAATTCCATAACCAGGCATCTGCACCAATTGATTTATCGGTAAATGTAACCTGGTTTCCATTACTATTTTGATAAGTAAAATCTGCTGTCGGTTTATGTATATTCCATAGGAAGTAGGTGGACTTAGTAACAACCGTATCCCAATAAGCATTAGGTGCCGGGTTCCAATTTCCATTTGACACGCCGTAAAACTCATGACCTTGACCAGGTACAAAATATGTTTCCTTTTCAAAACCTAAATTTGACATACGCTTGTTAATTGGATTGCTTCCATAAGTCGGTGGAAATACCGGTAAATTAAATGGCGAACCGACATTAAAAGGAACAACATTATCTGCTGTACCATGAACGAGCAAAACCGGTCTACCATTATCTGTTGTTTTAATTAAAGTAGTGTCTTGTAAAGCTCCCCAAAGAGAAATTATTGCATCGGCATTAGCACCGTGAACATATTGCGGCTCGATTGAGTCAAGTGTTCCTAAATCAGGACCGTCATCAAGCGTTGGTGGAATGTGAGATATTTTAAAGGAACCGGCAGGTCTTTCATTTTCTTCATTCATAAAAAGGTTATGCAAAGCCATAAACGCCCCGGCACTGCTGCCTAAAAAATAGACGTAGTTTGTATCAATTTTATATGTTGCTGCTTTTTCTTTAAAGTACCTAATTGCTGCACGACTGTCCTGTAAAGCTCTGTAAACCGAACGTTCGCCGCTAACACTACTTGCTGCGTTCATTCCAAGCCTATATTGAATGGTTGCAGTAACATATCCTTTAGCGGCAAATATTCTGCTGAACTCCATCATATCATCATTTTCTTTTGTACCTGAAATAAAAGCACCGCCGTGTGCAAAAATTATTAAAGGTCTGTTATTTAGGGTATCACCTTGGGGTTCGAAAAGATTAAATTTAAGTTCCGAAGAGTGAGTGGAACTTTCACCTAAATATGGAGCATTTAATTCCGGGGCAGTTGCATAGGTTATATCAGTATAAGATTGGATAGGAGTAAATATTGAATCAACATATCTGTAACCTTGAGCAAATATGTTGTAGTTAATTAACAATAGGATTAATATAGTCTTTTTCATTATACATATCCTAAGATTGTGTATGGAAGTTTATTTCAACTCAAAATAATCCATTTTTTCCACGTCTTCAAAAGTTATTGTTGTTAGGTCCTCGTTGCTTAAATCGGGAAGTGTTAAGATCCTTTCTTCCTGGTTGCTGATTGCTTTGTAAAGGATGTTTCTTACCGTACGTGCATTACCGAAGTTTTTATCTCTTTCGTTATAAAGTCTTGTAAATATATCAAGAAACAACTGCCAAGCACCTTCATCAAGTTGATAACCATTTTTGCCGCTGATAATAAGTGCAATCTCAAGCATTTGTCTTGGTGTGTAATCTTTAAATGAAAAGTAATTTGTAAAACGTGATTGCAGACCCGGGTTTGAATCGATGAACTCTTTCATTTCATTAGTGTAACCGGCAACAATAATTACAAACTTACCCTTGTAGTCTTCCATTCTTTTTATAAGTGTATCAATAGCTTCCTGTCCAAAATCGTTGCCGCCCCTTGCAAGTGAATATGCTTCATCAATAAACAATGTTCCGCCCAAAGCTTTTTCAACTACGGCTTCCGTCTTGGCAGCGGTTTGTCCTATGTAACCTGCAACAAGTCCTGTTCTGTCAACTTCAACCAAGTGACCTTTTTCCAATACCCCCATCTCTTTGTAGATTTTGCTTAACAGCCTGGCAATTGTTGTTTTACCCGTTCCGGGATTTCCCATAAAAACAGAATGGAGATTTTTTGGAATAACCTGCAGTCCTCTTGCCTCACGCAGCTTTGCAACCTTTAAACTGCTTATTAGTTTTTCGACAGATTTTTTTACATTTTCCAGTCCCGTAAGTTCTGAAAGTTCATTTAAATATTGGTCGAGAAGATCTGCATTGCCGACAATATTTACCTTGGTTTTTTTAATTCTGTCTGAAACTATTTTTTCAACGTCTTCCTTTGTAATTAATTCTATTATTTCATCGTTTCTTTTTTCGGATGGAATATCTGCGATTCTTAAAAGATGTGTTCTAAGTATTTCTTCGCTTAAATTTCTTATTAGTCTTGCATTACCGAAACTTTTATCCCTAACTCTGAAAATTTCATTGAAATATTTTTTTAACGGATCAATCGTGGATTTGTCTAATTTGTGTCCTTTCGTTTCAATATAATTGTTCATTATTTCCTGAAGTTCATCAGGAGTAAAATCATCGAATACCAATTCCTTTGTGAAACGTGATTTTATACCGGGATTGCTTTGCAGAAAATTTTTCATTTCTTCTGTGTATCCTGCGGCAATAACTACAAACCTGCCTTTATCATCTTCCATTCTTTTAAGTAAGGTATCAATTGCTTCCTGACCGAAATCCGAACCGTTGTTGTCAGATTTAACCAAGCTGTAGGCTTCATCAATAAAAAGTGTTCCACCTATTGCTTTGTCAATCATTTCCTTTGTCTTTTGTGCGGTTTGACCTATGTACCCTGCAACTAATCCTTGCCTGTCCGTTTCAACAAGGTGACCTTTCGGTAATATCCCCAAAGCGGAATAAATTTCGCTGAAGATTCTTGCAACGGTTGTTTTGCCGGTTCCGGGGTTTCCCAAAAAGACAAAGTGCGAAGAAAATTTATCAAGCAGATTTTCACCCTGTTCGCTATAGAGTCTTGCTAATTTTACGAGTTCGGTAATTTCTTTTTTTACCGACTCAAGTCCTGTTAAAGTATTTAATTTATCTAACGCTTTTTTCAGGTTCTCTTCATCAATACCAATATTTACCGCACCTTTAATATTTGTTTTTAATACGGATTTTATATCTTCGGGACAAATTGTAGACATTACTTCTTTAGTTCTTTTTTCAGTAGGAATTTTTAAATACCTTTTACTTAGTTGAATCTTAGCTTCGCTGAAAATTTGTCTAACCAATCTTGCGTTGCCGAAAGTTTCATCACGATTTCTGTATTGTTTTGTAAGTTCTTTTTTAAGTAAAACTTCAGCATCATCTTTTATATGGTAATCTTCCTTTTGGGCAATTTGTTTGAAGATTAGCAGAAGTTCATCCGGAGTGTAGTCATCAAAGTTAAACACATGAGCAAATCTTGATTTTAGCCCGGGATTTGAATTTATAAAAGATTGCATTTTATCGGGATAACCGGCAGCAATAACTACAAATTCACCTTTTCTGTCCTCCATTCTTTTTAGAAGAACATCTATTGCTTCCTGCCCAAAATCTTGCGGATTATCCGGTTTGATCAAGGTATATGCTTCGTCAATAAAAAGTAATCCGCCGATGGCTTCATTAATAACCTTTTCGGTCATTTGGGCTGTTGCACCAATGTATTGTCCGACTAATCTTGTTCTGTCAACTTCAATAACGTGTCCGTTTTGCAGCAGTCCCATAGCTTTAAAAATTTTACCCATCAGCCTGGCGATTGTAGTTTTGCCTGTTCCGGGGTTTCCAAGAAATATTGTATTTACAGAAATATCTTCATTAGTTTTTAGACCCGATTTTTCCCTGTCACGAATAAATTCAAGATAGGAAACAAAATCCTTCATTGACTGCTTAACACTTTCCAATCCAACGTAATTGTCCAAATCATCAAGCAATTCTTGTAATGATTCTGTTTTAGTTGGTTGTTTTTCTTTTTCTTTTATTTCTTCAGGTACCTGTGTGACAGGTAGATCTAATTTTTTTGAATCTTCTTCCTGGTAAAATGTTTCTTCAAAGTTTACAACATCACTGTTCCCGATTGCAAACCATCTTGAACAAACTTGTTGATTATCCAAATAGATATCTACACTACCCTGTCCTCTGCACCAAAAGCCCGGGGTTTCGGTTCCCCAGCTTTGTACAAATTCAATGATCTTCCAATCTTTTTCCATTGTCAACAAAAATTGGTGGCTTCCTACTTCAACACCGTTTAGTGTCCAGGCTGCCAGACCATCAATTTCTACGGTTTTATTTGAGAAAAAGGGATTCTCTAAAACAACTTCAACTCCGACATAATTTGTAGAATCTTCATTGAATTCTAAAAGGTATGTCCTTTTTTCAGTTCTTAAATTTTCCGTTAAATTATAGGTCTTTGCAGAAATTACATTAAACAAACGGTTCTCAAATTTTACAAAATCGGTTCTGTAATTGTTTTGATCTTCCGCTAAAGTAAGTGACGGATTATCATCAGTTTGCGGGCAGGCTTTTAATATTCTTATGTAAATACTATCATAATACTTATCACCGCTTAAATTAGGTTTTAGTTCTTCAGCTAAGTAATGAGCCTGTCTTATTTGGAACATTCCGAAAAGAGATTCCAACTGCATAATATATGCTTCTGTAAATTCATCCTTAAGGGAAGGCGTATCTAAAATATTTTTTGAGCACCACAAGGAAAACCAATATTCTTTTTGCTTAAGTGCAAGCAAGCCTTCTGTTAAATAGGATCTTTTTTTTGTGAAAATGCCTTTTAAAAAACCGTCACTGTAACCGAGAGTTAATTGCAGCCATCTTTTAATTTGGAGTAACTGTTCATTTTCATTTTTATCAATTTTTAATGCTCTCTCAATTTCTTCCAAACCTTCAAAGTATCTACCGAGTCCCGCAAGTGCACGTGCTTTATTTAGATGTGCCCAGGAAAGCAAGTTGGGTTTTTTAGAAATTGCCCAGTCTAAATCTGCAAGGGCACCTTCAAAAACGCTCATTCTCATTAAAAGATAGCCCCTGTATAACCTGGGATTTACATCTTCGCCGCCCAGTTCAACTGCAAGGTTAGCCATTTCCATAGCTTCGGCAGGTTCACCGTTTTCCAAATATGCCCAGGCAAGGCAGGAAGCAGCGTTAAAATCATTTGAATTTTCTTCGTGTAATTTTTTAGCTGTAGTAAGCGCCATTCTGTATCTTCCCTGGCGCAGATGGTCATAAGCTTCTTCTAAAATTGTATTATAATCTTCAGAAATCTTTTCCATATAAGATTAAATTTATTATGATTTTTATAATTTACTAAACTTAATTTTTTATCTTACATTCTAAAATTAATAAAACTATCAATAGGATGTTCAAATAATAAGATAAAAAATGATGAAAAACTTTAAAGATTACATAGGGTTATTTACCGATCACTATGAGTTTACAATGGCTCAGGGTTATTACCTTGACGGCAGGGTAGAGGCTAAAGCTTGTTTCGATTACTTCTTCCGTAAAAATCCGTTTAATTCGGGTTATGTTATTTTTGCAGGGTTAAATGATTTTTTGGATATGCTTTCTAATTATCAATTTAATAACGAATCGATTTCACATTTAAGAAGAATAGGCTTCGATAATAATTTTCTCAAATACTTAAAGGAATTTAAATTCAAAGGAAATATTTACGCACCGAATGAGGGAGAAGTTATATTCAGCAATGAACCGGTTTTACGAGTGGAAGGCAACATTATTGAAACCCAATTAATTGAAAGTTTGTTGTTGAATGTTTTGAATTTCCAGTCCTTGATTGCAACCAAAGCTGCGCGCATTCGTTATTCGGCAGGTGATAGATTAGTTATGGATTTCGGATTGAGACGGGCACAGGGACTTTCTGCAATTCACGCAACCAGAGCCGCAATAATCGGGGGATTAAACAGCACATCAAATGTTTACAGTGCTTTTAAGTACGATCTTTTATCATCGGGAACGTTGGCTCACTCGTGGATTCAAAGTTACGGTGACGAACTCACGGCATTTAGAAAATATGCGTCGGCATTTCCGAAAAATTGTATTTTATTAGTAGATACTTATAATACTTTAAAAAGTGGTTTGCCTAATGCAGTTAAAGTAGCAAGAGAAATGGAAGAAAAAGGGTACAGGCTTTCGGCAATTCGATTGGATAGCGGAGATTTAGCTTTTTTAAGTAAAGAAGCAAGAAAAATATTAAACGAAGCAAATTTAAGATACGTTAAAATAGTTGCTTCTAATCAACTTAATGAGCATTTAATTAAAAGTTTGATAGACCAGGGTGCGCCCATTGACGCATTCGGTGTCGGCACAAGTTTGATAACCGGGCATGGTGATTCCGCACTTGACGGGGTTTATAAATTGAGTGTAATTGATGGAAAACCTACTATTAAAGTATCTGAAAATATAGAAAAAATTACGTTGCCCGGAACAAAAAAGATATATAGGTATTATAACATTGACGGTAAATTTTATGCCGATGGAATAGTTCTAAAAGATGAAGATAATATTGACACTATCTGTCACCCTATTGATTTGCATAAGTGTGCTGCTGTTTCCGGGTTAAAGAAAGAAGAATTACTGCACAAAGTTGTTAGCAACGGCGAACCGGAAAGCAAGAAAAAAAGTGTTTATGAAATAAGTCAATATGTAAAACAAAGATTAGAATTATTACCCGAAGAACATAAAAGGTTTGATAACCCTCACATTTACAAAGTGGGAATTAGTAAAAAAATACTTAATTTAAGAAATGAATTAATTAACGATTTCAAGAAATAAAATTAGATATATAAGATGAACAGAGCATTATTGATAGTGGACGTACAGAATGATTTTTGTCCCGGCGGTGCTTTACCTGCTCCTCAGGGTGATAAAGTAGTTCCTGTAATAAATAAAATAATAAAGAATTTTTCTATAGTTATAGCTTCGCGTGATTGGCATCCTAAAGTAACAGTTCATTTTAATAAATGGCCTGAACATTGTGTGCAAAACACAAAAGGTGCTGATTTTCCCGGAGAATTAGACACAGACAAATTTGATGAAATATTTGTAAAAGGTACAAGAAATATTGATGACGGATATTCCGCTTTTGAAGCAACAAATTTAAATTTAACAGAATATCTAAAAAGTAAAAAAGTAGATGAACTGTTTATTGCCGGGTTAACGGCAGAGTATTGTGTTCTGTCAACTGTTTTTGATTCGATTAAAAATGGATTTAAAACATTTGTAATAAAGGATGCAGTTGAAGGAATAAGACAGAACGAAGGTGACTTTGAAGATGCCTTTGAAGAAATGGAAAAAGCCGGCGCAACAATTATTACAAGCGAAGACTTAAAACCAACCGGCGGAATTACGGAAGGTATATTTCTTAACTAAGAAATTTTTAGATGTTGTGAAAAAAGGCAGGATATTTATCTTGCCTTTTTTGTTTTAAAATTTCTTTAATCAATAAAAAAGTTTTTCGAGATAAAATTATTTTTTACTTGCATAAGTATCATTCTTATTGCAATTTATAATTGTATTTTTTAGGGGGGTACTACTTTTCTCAATATTTCTCCAAAGCAGTATCTACTTTATCAATACTTTTATACTGTTAAATATGAGGATCTTTTTCCTGTATAATTAAAAAGTTTAATTATTAGTTCCTTCTGTTTTATTAAACGCACTGAAAGATATTTTTTTGTTCATTTCCAGATCTATCCGCTGAAGCAGATAAAATTCTTTAAAATTATAAGGTATAAAAACATGCAAGTATATTTCTTATGGGCGGCAACTGTAGTGAGTATCATCACTTTTGTTGTACATACGTTTATCGGTGGTCCACGTGTAGCAGAGCCATTGTTGGCTAATACTGATTTGCCAAAGGCTTCTAAATGGCTCAATTATTATTGTTGGCACGTCACAACTATTTTCACTTTATTTATGGGTGGTGGGTATGCATACGTAGCACTACATCCTGAGCGTCAGGAATTAGTTGTGTTTTTAACTGCTGTTACCGCTGCTTTATCTTTATTAAGCGCAGCTGTAGCGTTGAAAGGGAATATTAATCCCTTTCGTTTTCCGTCAACATCTCTTTTCGCTACGGTTTCTTTACTTGGGTTAGTTGGTCTGTTGGTATGAAAAAGGTGAGGATAGATTCTTTAATTTGTTTGAAAATGATAAACATTTGATCTATGAAAAGTAGTATGGGCGATAGGGTAAGACTTCAGCATATTCAAGATGCTATTTTAGAAATCGTATCCTATACCGACAACATTTCATTTGAAGAATTTGACGGCAGGCAGGAATGAAGTAATACGAGTTCAGAAAATGTTCTGTCACGGTACGACCGTGAAAGCCTTAGAAATTAAAGCCCGTTTAAGGCTAGACAAAAAGAGACAAGCCCAATTTGCACACGGCTTGTAGCCGACGTTCACCTTAGCGAGCTGATACAAAAGTAAACATACAGTAAATTAAAGTCAAAAGAATAGTTATGTTGAAAAAATACTTATTGCTTTTATTTTTTTTAGGATTTTAATAATTATATTATGTATATGAAATTACGCCTTTAGAGTGCTTAATCAATGTACAAATAGTGTATAGAAAATCTTGTTATTAGGAAATTTTACTATTATTTTTTAAAATATAAAAATAGGAAGACAAGGCTATGAGTATAAAGCAGATAAATAAAAAAATAAAAAAAATGCCACCCGATTTATTATCGGAAGTAATGGACTATATTGATTATTTGATGTATAAATACAGTAGTGTCTCCAAAGATAAAAAACCTTTTGATTTTTCGTGGGAAGGCGGTTTGATCGAAATATCAAAAAAATATACCTCAGTTGATTTACAGCATAAAGCTTTGGAATGGCGTTAATGTATTTATTAGATACGAATATTTTCTTAGAGATATTATTAAAACAAGAAAAAAGTAGTGACTGTAAAAAATTTATAAATTCTAATTACGACGAAATATTTATTTCGGATTTTTCACTCCATTCCATAGGCGTAATACTTTTCAGGCATAAAAAGCACGCTATATTTAGCGAATTTATCCGAGATATGATTTCAAAAATTAGGATATTAAATTTCCCATCTTCCGAATATGTCAATTTATTCCATCCAGACATAAAATATGAATTAGATTTTGACGACTTTTATCAATATAGCATTGCAAAATATTATGATTTGCAGATTGTAACAATGGATTCAGATTTCAAGAAAATTAAGGATATCAAAGTAAATTTTCTCTAAAACTATTCATGTTATTCTAATATGCGGTATAACGTTATAAAGGATTCATACCGAATCCGGCGATAGCCGGACTTCGATATAAT
>ENA-ORDP01001691-ORDP01001691.1-marine-sediment-metagenome-genome-assembly--contig:-NODE-1691-length-11757-cov-2.974791_pt1 | contig 11757 bp, 10 predicted proteins | sample MGYA00248627_ERZ508539 | MGnify/ENA primary metagenome ERZ508539 (study PRJEB26208, sample SAMN05571518) | marine sediment metagenome | biome: deep sea; feature: Hydrothermal vent; material...
AGTGTCGGGTTACATTTTGATGGCGTTGCGGGCCATTTTTTCGGTGTGTCAGGCATCAAGATGGTCGGTCGGATTATCTGATCGCTTGCCGGGCCATGATAAATCTTTGTCGCGATTTCCGGGCATATCGGGTATTTAATTAGCCTGACGACAACGGACTTTCACCCACGGACTTTCACCCACGGACTTTCACCCCATGTGACGCGCAGGAATTATCCCGCTATGAGCAAGAACAAGGCACCGCCTAAGGAACCAACGAAAAAAACGGATGCCAATCGACGTGACTTCCTTCGCCGGGGCTTCGCGGTCGGCGCGGGAATGACGTTTGTCGGCACCGGCGGAGAGCCGTTGAGTATTCCAAAATGGAGCCGCGAACTCGGCCCGGGCGTGGCGGCCCAGGCCTATGGCGCTCCTTCCGTTCATGAAAGCGGCGTGTTGCGGAAATGGCTCCCCTGGTTACAGGTCGCCCGCGAATCCTCGATCAGTTTCGCGCCGCTGCAACACCTTTCCGGAAGCATCACCCCCAATGGGCTTTTCTTCGAGCGCCATCACGCCGGCGTTCCGGGCATCGATCCCGGCGACCATCGGCTCGCCCTGCATGGGATGGTGGACCGGCCGCTCGTATTGACGATGGAGGACATCAGACGGTTCCCGTCCGTCAGCGCCGTACACTTTATCGAGTGCGCCGCAAATACGGTGCTGGAATGGAAAAGCGCCCAGGCGAATTCGGTGCAATTCAGTCACGGTATGGTTTCCAGCTGCGAGTGGACCGGTGTTTCTCTCAAACTGCTGCTGGACGAGGCGGGATTGGCCAAAGGAGCAAAATGGTTGCTTGCGGAAAGCGCGGACGCGGCCGCTTACGGGCGAAGTATCCCGCTCGACAAGGCCCTCGATGATGCCATCGTCGCCTACGCCCAGAACGGTGAAGCCCTGCGGCCCGAACAGGGCTACCCCCTGCGCCTGGTATTGCCGGGCTGGGAAGGCTCGACCAATATCAAGTGGCTGCGCAGGCTTAAGGTCGGAGACAAACCGTGGAACACGCGTGAGGAAACCGCCCGCTATGCGGATTTGCTGGAAGACGGCAAATTACGTCAGTTCAGTTTTATCCAGGAAGCAAAATCCGTTATCACCAACCCGTGTCCGGAGGCGCCGCTGGAGGCCATGGGAGAGCACACGATCAGCGGCCTCGCCTGGTCGGGACGAGGCCGTATCAGCAAAGTCGATGTGTCGTTTGACGGCGGCCGGTCATGGCATCAATGCAATCTTCAGGAAGCCATCCATGCGAAGGCCTTGACCCGGTTCTCGGTGCCCTGGACATGGAACGGGCAGGAAGCATTGCTGCAAAGCCGGGCCCAGGATGAAACCGGTTACGTGCAGCCGACCATTGACCAGCTTCGCGCGGTAAGGGGCGAAAATTCAATCTACCACAACAACATGATCACGACCTGGCATGTCAAACCGAATGGCGAGGTGCAGAATGTGCAAGTCGATTAAGACCGGGGCTATTCTCACCATTATCGCCCTCACCATGTTTTCTGCCGCGTCGGCGCAGACCGGTGAACGCAGTCTTGGCCACGGGCAGCCGTTGACGGCCAAGGATATCGCGGCGTGGGACATAGATGTCCGCTACGACGGCGCCGGTTTGCCCGACGGGGAAGGCACGGTCGAACAGGGCGATGAGATATACCTTGAGCGGTGCGCCGCCTGCCACGGCGATTTCGGCGAAGGTGTGGGACGCTTTCCGGCCCTGTTCGGCGGGGTTGGGTCGCTCGCCGGAGACAATCCGGAACGGCGGGTGGGAAGCCTGTGGCCTTACGCGCCGACCCTGTTCGATTATATCAGACGCGCCATGCCGTTCGGCGACGCCCAGTCGCTGACGGTGGATGAGACTTATTCCCTGACCGCCCTCGTCCTCAATATGAACGATCTTTGGGACCAGGAAAGGGTGTTGAACAAGACTAACCTTGCCGCTGTAAAAATGCCGAACCGGGAGGGGTTCGTGGCAAGCGGGCAAAAACCCGATACCTCCAACACGCGTTGTATGCGTGATTGCAAGGGTGAAGCCCGGATCATTTCACGGGCCGAACTGGTCAACAATACGGACGAGCCATGAGATATCCGGCAGAACGGCAACCGTTCCGACGCTGGTTGATAAATTGAAAATTTTGTCATGGATGTCCGTCCTGGGGCTCGATGGTTTAACGTGACAACGCCGTAGAATGATCCTTGAACAATTCAGCCGAGCAGGCCGAAGCTTTTCAGGGTTTTCTTGGTCGGGACACCGTTTTTGGTCCAGCCCCGCAGGGAGTAATATTCCGGCAACATGTCGCCCAGTTCGCAAACTTTTTCGATGCCGCCCGCAACCGTGACGGGTTCCCTCAGCAGACGTTTGGGCAGGGTATCGCCCTTCGGATCCCATCCCGCCGAAAGATTGAACATGCGCTCCATGTTCCAGATACGTCCGCCGATCAGCCACAGATTATCGGCCGAGAAATCACCTTCGCAGGCGGCTTCCAGATGTTCCCGGAAATCGCCCATGACCGTCCAGGCGAACTTGACGAACTGACACAGACCCGACGAATCGACGATATTCAGGGTGTCTTCGAACCGGCGCACCAGATTGGCCTTTCCTTCGGTGAGCAGGGGATCCATTTTTTGCGGAATGCCCTTGATTTCAGCCGCCGGGGTATAGGCCCTCAAGTGACATCCACCCCGGTTATTGGTCACATAGGCGAGGCCGATACCTTGAATCCCGCGCGGATCATAGGCGCTTAATTCCTGGCCGCGCACCGTCATGGACAGCTCCGGGCGACCATATTTCTGACACAGCCTGAGCGATCCCATGCCCAATTCCTTGCCGAACCCTTCACCCTTGCCCGTCAATTCGACCATGGCGACCAGGGCTTCCGCCGATCCAAAGGGCAGTGGGATGCCGGTCTGCTTGGTGGTGATCACGCCTTCTTCGAACAGTTCCATGGCGGCGGACAGGGTCGCGCCGAAGGAAATGGTATCGAGGCCGTAGTCATTGCAGGCAAAATTGGCGTAGGTGCAGGCTTCCAGATCATCGATGCCGCATTGGGCGCCAAACGACCAGGCGCTTTCGTATTCCAGGCCGCCGGAATTAGCCCTGTAGTCGGGCTTGTCCTTGAGGCTGAAGTGATTTTGGGAAATACGTGAAATCCGGGAGCAGGCGATGTTGCAGCCAAAGCAAGCCTGATTGGTGACGATATTGGTCGAGCCATCGGCGCGCGGGGCATGCATGGCCTCGGCGGAAATAGCGGCGGCTCCGTCGAACCGGTTCTGACGGTGGTTGCGGGTCGGCAGTCCGCCGACTTCGTTCATCAGGTTCATCAACGACTGGGTGCCGTATTTGGGAAAGTTGGTGTTGGTTTCATATTGCGCTGCCAGCTTGGCCTTCGATGCGGCGGCGACCTCCATAAACTTCTTCGGATCACGCACGGTGAGCCCCAGGGTGCCGCGCACGGCGACGGCCTTGAGATTTTTCGAGCCCATCACCGCGCCGACGCCGGAGCGTCCGGCCGCCCGGTGGGTGTCGTTGATGATGGCGGCGAACAGCACTTTATTCTCGCCGCCCTGGCCAATCGACGAAACTTTCAATTGCCGATCACCATGTGCCTGCCGGATCAGTTCTTCGGTCTGCCAGACATTCTTTCCCCACAGACCATCGGCGGGCAACAGGGTCGCCGTTTGGTTGTCCAAATGCAGGTAAACGGGCTTTTTCGCCTTGCCTTCGAAAATCACCATGTCCCATCCGGCCATCTTCAACTCGGCGCCGAAATAGCCGCCCGAATTGGAGCACGCGATGCCGCCGGTCAACGGGCTTTTGGTGATCACCGAATAGCGCGCGCTGGCAGCGGCCATGGTCGCGGTCAGGGGGCCGGTGGCGAAGATCAGCTTGTTGGCCGACGACAGCGGATCGATCTTGGGGTCAATTTCAGATATCAGATAGCGCGACGCCAATCCCCGCTGACCGATGTAATCGAACGCCAAATCCATGTTCAGCGGTTCGGGCACACAGGTCCCCTTGCTCAGGTTTACCCGCAGAATTTTCCGTTGCCAGCCCATTTCCTTAACCTCCCGCCAATCAACTTACAAAAATCGGTTTTCGCCGTTTCAACCCGGCGCCGCGGTCACCTCGGTCGCCGAACCGGACGTGGCGGCGGCCCACAGGCGCATTTTTTCGAGCCCCATGGACTCGTCGGCGACAAACGTCAGCGCATCGGTCGGGCAGGCCTCGACACAAGCCGGGTTGCCGCCGCACAAATCGCATTTCTGCGCCTTGCCGACCGCCGAATTGTGACTGATCGAACCAAACGGGCAGGCCAGGGTACAGGCCCGGCAACCGGTGCATTTGCTTTCGGCGACGATCCACGCCTTGGTATTGGGGTCAAGCGAGATGGCGTCGACCGGGCAAGCCTGGGCGCACCAGGCGTCGCTGCATTGGGTGCAGATGTAAGGCACGAACCGGCCCTGATCGGCGATAAAATCAAACACCCGTAGGCGACTGTGAACGGTGCGAAATATCTGCTCCTTGGTGAACGAACAAGCCATTTCGCAGGTCATGCAACCGGTACATTTACTGGCCGTGATGAGAATGTTGTTTGCCATGGTTTGGCCCCATATGTTAGATTCTATGCACTAAAAGTTGGTCAAATATCGCGCGGTCTCCACGTCGGTGATCTGGTTGGCGAAAAATTCCAGTTCGCGTTCGCCCTGACCGATCAGAATGCCCAGGCCATCTTCGCCCATGACCTCTTTCATGAAATCCGAATTCCGCGCCAGTTCCAGGGCGCTCGCCAGGTCGGCAGGCAGGGTTTCATCGGCGTCCATCTCGTAAGCATTACCGGCGGAAATTGGCGTCGGTTCCATTTTTTGTTCGATGCCGTCGAGGCCGGCGGCGATTTCGCAGGCGACCAGATAGTAAGGATTGCAATCGGCTGAGCCATCGCGTTTTTCGATCCGCACGGCGCTATCCCGGCCTTCGATAACGCGCAATCCGGTGGTCCGGTTGTCGATCCCCCACGACGCCGTGGTCGGGCAGAAGGTATAGGGTTGCCGCCGCCGAAAGGCGTTCGGCGTGGTCGCCGAGGAAAGCGCGGTTTCGACCATGCGTTTTTGCATTCCGGCAAGATAGTTGATGCCGATTGCCGAGAGCCCGCCGCCATCGGCAAAGACGTTGGCCCCGTCTTTCCACATCGAATGGTGGGTATGGAAACCACTACCCGGCTGATCGAAAAACGGTTTCGACATGAAGGTCGCATGGTAGCCATGAGCGATGGCGATTTCCTTGACCAGCCCCCGGAAACAGACGGCCCTGTCGATCGACTGAAGGGCCTCGCCAAAGCGCATATTGACTTCCACCTGACCCGGCGCCAGTTCCGGATTGGATTGCTCGATGGGGATGCCGACATCGTTGAGATGACGCCGGATGGGGCCCAGCACATGTTCCATTTCTGCCGCCCGAGCCAATCCATAGACCTGCGTGCCGTCGCCGAAAGGCTCCAGGGTTTCATGGTCGAGCAGATAAAATTCGAGTTCGGAACCAATCTGGATTTCGTAGCCCATGGCACGGGCGCGGTCGAGCACCGTTATCAACGCATTGCGCGGGTCGATGGGCACCGGTTTATGGTCCATGCCTTCGGCCCTTCCGAAACAAAACGCCACCCCTTCTTCCCACGGCACCGCATAGGCCGGGCCGTCGGGGAACAGATGCAAGTCGTGATAACCGGTGTCGATATTGACGTAGGGCGTATCCCACACGTCACACGTCATGTCGATGGCGAAAATGGCGACGGTCAGGGCGCAGCCGTTTTCGCAAATCGTCGGCCAATGACTGGCCGGGATGCGCTTGCCGCGCATCAGGCCGTTAAGATCGCCGACCCCCAGGGTAACCGTGTGGGTTCCCTCAGGCAATTCGACCATATTTTTATTCATCGCCCCCCCTTGGCTGCTAAATACCTATGACCAATAATGATATTATCGAAACATCGCCTACCAGGTAAACGGTTTGTCTATTCCGGCCATCTTGACGCCGGTAAAGGCCGAGGCCTCGAAAGATAAAGACCGCAGATCTTCAGTTTCCAGATTATGAACCGAGGATTTTCCGCAAGCCTTGGCCAGGGCGGTGATTTCCATGGTCATCGCCGTCAGATAGCGGGCGACCCGTTCGGCGCCGGCATGAGGGTCCATGCGGGACTCAAGATGCGGGTCCTGGGTGGCGATGCCGACCGGACACAGGCCTGTATGGCAATGGTGGCAAGCGCCGGGAGAGGTTCCCAATTTGCGGAAATCCTGCTCGTAGCGCGGTGAGTTGCAGCCGAGCGCGACCATCGAGGAATTACCGACCATGACCGCATCGGCGCCCAGCGCCAGACACTTGGCGGCATCGACGCCGGAACGGATGCCGCCGGCGACGACCAGGCTGACCTTGTCGGTCATGCCGCATTCCTCGAGCGCCTCGCGAGCCGCACGGATCGAACTCATCAGCGGAATACCGGTGTGATTCATCAGCAGTTCCGGTGAGGCGCCGGTGCCGCCTTCGGCGCCATCGACGACCACCACATCGACACCGGCCTTGGCGGCGATGGCGACATCGTAACGGGGCCGCGTCGCCCCCATCTTCAGGAAAATCGGCACCTGATAATTTGTCGCAATACGCAGCTCCTCGATCTTGACGGCCAGATCATCGGCACCCAGGAAATCCGGGTGCCGAATGGTCGAGCGTTGATCGACGCCTTCGGGCAAGGTGCGCATGTCGGAAACACGCTTGGAAACCTTCATCCCCAGCAACAACCCGCCGGTGCCCGGCTTGGCGCCCTGGCCGACGACGATTTCCAGCCCATCGGCGCGGCGGATATGATCAAGGTCGATACGATAACGGGATGGTGACATTTGATAGACCAGGATATCGGATGCTTCGCGTTCTTCTTCCAGCATTCCACCCTCGCCGGTACAGGTCATGGTGCCGACCTTCGAGGCGCCATAAGCGAGCGCCGCCTTGGCATTCGCCGACAGCGCGCCGAACGACATCGAAGCGATGTAGATCGGAATATTCAGCTCTATCGGTTTTTCGACCAGGCCGCGTCCGCCGCCCAATACCGTCTTGGTTTCGCACTTTTCCCGATACCCTTCCAACGGCAACCGGGTCATCGTCGCGGGAACGAAGGTCAGGTCATCGAAGGTCGGCATTTGTTTGTTGAAGGTGTTCCAGCCGCGCACCTGATACCGACCGAGTTGCGCCAGCGCGTGCACTTCCGAGATGGCTTCCGGGGTCCAGCGCGTCGAGCCGCCCAAATCGTATGAAGAAGGGACACCCGCCGGACGCCCCTCGATGGCGCCATCGGAGAAACTGACTTCTTCTTCCGACGGCATGGGAAACGGGTATTCATATTTTTCTGTCATATCATCAACCATGCGTTTGCGTCCCGACTCTCGAAATACCAAAGGCGCTGACCGGAGATCATTTTGCGCCAGTTCCTGGATGAATCGACCAGACCCAAAGGGTCCAGTATGGCGTCGACCTCGGCGACCTCTTCCGCCGTCGGCTCGACCACCACGACATCAACGCCGAGGCTCTCAACCTCGCCGGCGATCCACACTTCGCCTTGCCACAGGGCATCGGCGCACGCCGCCCCGGCCCCGCCCAGGGCGATGATCTTGCCCGCATGGGCCATGAATCCAGATTGGTAGCCGATCTTGCCCTCGACGATAATATTGCCGCCTTTCATGGTCACCCCACAGCGCGGGCCGGCATCGCCCTTGACATGGATGGTGCCGCCCATCATCGCCGCACCGACCGACATACCGGCGTAACCGCCGACCGTGACATGGCCGCTTGCCATACCTTCGGCCAGCCCCCACCCGGCATCGCGTTCTACCGTTACTGTGGCGCCATCATTGAGGCCGGCACAATAGTAGCCGACGCTGCCCTCGAAGCTGATCCGTGCGCCGGGCGGCAAACCGATGCCCAGATTATGGCGTGACAAAGTGTTGCGGACGACGATTTCCTGCCCGGTCTTGCAGGCGGCCTGAATGTCATCGTTGATCTCGCGGATGTGCCGCTTGCCAACGTCGATGACAACGGCGTTCACGCTACCATCCTCCGGTTTGTGGTTTGCCAGATACGCGTTTGGCCAGGGCCGTCATAATTAATGACATCGGATTCATCGGGCACCACGCGCCGGACGGCCTGTTCCTCGGTTGCCGCGGCAAGTTCTCCATCGCGTTCGACGACCACCAGTGGCTTCATGGCGAAGCGGTCCTTGGCGAAGCCGATGACGTTCTCGCGGGCGATCATGTAGGTGAATACGCCGTCGATCGAGGTAATCGACTTTTTCAGCGCCTGGTCCATGGTCAGGCCGTTCTTGATCTGATCGGAAACCCATACCGCGATCAGTTCGCTATCATTCTGGGTCAGGAAGCGGTAGCCCCGGCGTTCAAGTTTCGCTCGCCAGGTGTAGTAATCGGTAATCTGCCCGTTATGTACGATGGCGACATCGGGAAAAGGCCGGGCCCAGAATGGATGACTGGCATTTGGCAGGACCGAGCTTTCGGTCGCCAGACGGGCATGGCCGAGGCCGTGCGTGCCGATCATGTCGCGCACACCATGTTTATCGGCGACCGCGCTCGAGCCACCGATATCCTTGATGATTTCCAGCGACCGGCCGCACGACTGAACTTCGAAATGATCGCTTATCAAATCGGCATCGGCGATCCAACGGCCCAGATCACGCGGGTCGCTGATGACCATGCGGACGCAATAGTGTGCGCTATCGTCGGTCAGTATTTTCGGGTCTTCCAGATAATCGGCGCCGTGCTCCCTGAGCACCGCATGGAATTCCTCCAGATCCCGGGACAGGCGTTGCTTGTCGAACCCGGTGCAGCGCAAAACGTAACCGCTGTCTCGCGGTGGACCATATATGGCGAAGCCCGTGCTATCGGCGCCACGGTGTTCCTGGGCATCCATCAGTTCCACCAAATCGGCGCCCACCTTACCCGGCGAGTTAAGAATTCTTCCTGCAATTCCACACATTACGACAGATGCCTCCTTGTATTGTATACTGTATACAGTATAGCGGCTGATTTGTAAAACCGTTGCCGGAGAAACTCAGGTAAAGGCTTCTGCGGGTTCTTTATGAAGCCCGTCATCGCATCGGCTCCGGATTGCTGGCGATGATGCCGTTGGGCCTGAACACCAGGAAAACGACCAGCAGCAGCAGTACCGCGGCATCTCGGAACACCACATATTCGTTGGGCAAAACGTTCAGCAGGGTGGCTTCCAGCGCACCCAGCAGGAAGCCGCCGTACAGGGCGCCCTTGGGATTGGACAAGCCGCCGATAATGGCGGCGATCAGGGCCTTGATCATGGGTGTCAGGCCGAGCGCCGGAAACACTGCGCCTCTTTGCGATATCCATAACAGCGCCGCCACCCCGGCCAGAATCCCGGACAGGAAAAATGCCAGGGCGATGACCCGGTTGGATTGGATGCCCATGGTTCGGGCGATATCGAAATCGTCGGCGGACGCCCGAAGGGCGATGCCGAGCCGTGATCGGGAGAGAAATAAATTCAGTAACAGCAAGGACACGACGGCGATGACCACGGTGAATATCTGAGCCCGCGATATGTAGACCTCGCCGAAGGTTATGTAGCCTGACAGCAGTTCGGGAATCTGGATCGGCTTCGACCGCGGGCTGATCAGCACCTGGAACAGCACATGCAGGGCGCCCGATATGGCGAACGAAGTGATCAGCAGGGTCATCGGGCTTCGCCCGCGCAAGGGTCGGAAGGCTATTCGTTCCATGGCGATCGCGCACAGTCCGGCGAAGACGATGGCCAGCACCGCCGCCAGCACGAACGGCATATCCCACCCGAGCATGAAGAAGAGGGCGTAACCGAACAGGGTCATCAGATCGCCATGGGCGAAGTTGAGGAAACCGAGCAGGCCGAAAACAACGACCAGGCCGAGCGCCAGCAGCGCATAAATGCTGCCCAGATTGAGCACCGAGACGAGAAATTGCAGGAACGCTTCCATTAATCCACCACGCCTAAGTATCTGTCGCGAATTTCCTTGTCATGGATCAACTCCTGGGCCGATCCCGATTGCACGATGCAACCCAGTTCCATGACGTAGGCGCGGTCGGCGATGGCCAGGCTTTTCTTGACGTTCTGTTCGACCAGCAGAATGGTCACTCCCGAGCGGCGCAGATCGTCGATCAGTTTAAACACCTGCGAGACAATCTTCGGTGCCAGGCCAAGAGAGGGTTCATCGAGAATGAGACACGACGGATCGATCATCAGGGCGCGCGCGATAGCCAGCATTTGCTGCTCGCCGCCTGACAGTGTCCCGGCATCCTGATGAGCCCGTTCGCGCAGGTCCGGGAACTGCTCCAGCATTACGTCCATGCGTTCGATGGATTTGGAACTGCTCAGGGTCATGCCGCCGGCCCTGAGATTGTCGATGACGCTGAGCGAATTAAAAACACGGCGTCCTTCGGGCGAAAACGCCAGGCCCATACAGGCCCTTTTTTCGACGGAAATTTCGGCCAGGGATTGGCCACTTAATTCGATCTCGCCAGCGGTCATGGCGACCAGCCCCATGATGGCGTTCAGGGTCGAGCTTTTACCGGCGCCGTTGGCGCCGATAATGGTCACCAACTCGCCCTTTTGGACTTCGAAGCTGATGCCTTTTACCGCCGCAACCGGGCCGTAATTGACTTCCAGATTATTGACTTTAAGCATGTCCGGATATGTTCTGAAAACTGGTGAAAACCCGGCCCGCAGACATGGTCCGCAGGCCGGGTATGGTGATTTAGCCCAGGATTACTTCCGCGGTGTCGGAATTTCCGAAGGCTTGAGCTTGATGGATTTGATGTATTTACCCTCACCGCCTTCGATGCGCATGATATTAACCGGCAAATTAGGCAGCCTGCCGAACCCCTTGAAAGTTACCATTCCGATCTCGGTATCGACATTTTCCAATTGACCGAATGCGTCGCGAAGCGCTGCGGCATCAATGGAACCGGCTTTTTTTGCCGCCGCTTCGACCATGCGCATGGCCGAATAACCGACCATCGCCGGATAGTAGCTTTCGGCATTGCCGTATTTGGCTTCGTAGGCCTTGACGAAATCGGCAGCGGATTTACTGGCCTGCGGCGCCGCCATGGTGACGTAATAGACGCCATCGACGACCTTGCCCAATCCCTTGACTGACGGCAGATCAAGCACATCCGGACCAAGATAGGTGGACTTGATGCCGGCGGCGCGAAGCTGATTGATGAAAATCGGGAAATCATCATCAAAAGGCATGGCCATGATCACATCGGGTTCTTTCGGCAGCTTCTTGATGTCCGCTATGACGGTTGAAAACTCTTGCTGTCCGTAAGCGAAGGTCGCATGTCCGATAACCTTGCCGCCATTCTTTTCGAAGGCTTCCTTGAAATAGATGGGCAGAAACTCGGTATAGGGGTCGAAGTCAGAGGTCACGATATAGGCGGTCTTGGCGCCCAGATCCTGCGCGGCGAACTTGCCGTAGACGCCGCCCATATGGGCGTCCGACATCATCACCAGATAACTGCCGCCGCCGACCCGGGCCGGAATCGTCGGCTGCGAGGCGATAGTGTGCATGACCAGCAGGTTCTGTTTGGCGACAGCCGTCCCGGCGGCGATGGCCTGGGGCGAAAGGGCGCTGGAAATAAACATGTTCATCTTTTCGCTGCGCAGCAATTCGGCCGTGGCGA
>ENA-ORDP01001692-ORDP01001692.1-marine-sediment-metagenome-genome-assembly--contig:-NODE-1692-length-11738-cov-2.799538_pt1 | contig 11738 bp, 13 predicted proteins | sample MGYA00248627_ERZ508539 | MGnify/ENA primary metagenome ERZ508539 (study PRJEB26208, sample SAMN05571518) | marine sediment metagenome | biome: deep sea; feature: Hydrothermal vent; material...
CCTTGAATCGTAACAATAGGGTTTATCAAGTCGTCTTTAATTTAATCAATTAGACATGAAAAATCAATTTTTTAATAAATTGAGTTTGAAAATCTTTTTATCAGTCCGATTGAAAATATGAATGAGTGGTGAAACGGATTTTAGATTTGGAGAATGTTATGATCGTTGGATTAGATATTAAAAATAAGAGAATGAGATGCAGTCATTGCCAGAGTGAGGTGATCAAGAAGTATTATCGATTAGATCGGTATAATAAAGTGATTTGTGAGACTTGCTACTCAAAAAGTCGTAGGTGCCAGGTTTGCAGCCTTCCAAATAAAGATATGTATCTGGTCGATGGTCTAAAAGTGTGCATGGACTGTTACTCCCAGAAATATCGATGCAGAAGCTGTAGTAAGGACTTAAAGAAGGATAAACTTCATCATATTTATGGCCTACAGGGTTTTTTCTGTTCTACCTGCATTCATTTATTGAATCACTGTGATCGGTGTAACTTTCCGGCTTATTCCAATGATAAACTGATTGAAATCGATCGGGAGATTCGTTTGTGTGAATCGTGCCTATCTACATCCATTGTGGACAGTGAAATTGCCAAGAAGGTATTGGTAAACGTTTCAAGGATACTCAACAAAAAAATGGGTCTCCAGATGGTTAAAAACTTGACTCTTGAACTTGTGAATAAACGAGAATTAATGTATCATAGTGACATTCTTTTAAAACCCAATAATCAATCTTCCGCTGAAAACTTGTTGGGTTTTACGAAAAGGGATGGCAAAAACTTTTATATCTATATACAGACTGGTTTATCTTTAAGTACTTATATTTCTGCAGTCACCCATGAGTATGCAAGGGCGTGGCAATTACAATATTGTTCCAAACAGATTGGCAGGGTTTTATGGGAAGGGTTTGCGGGATGGACAGCCACAAAGATGCTCTGGCTTTTGGGTTATCACGAGGAGATAGTAAAGATTGAAAGCTTTGGAGACCATTTTAGTTATGGTTTAAAGAAAATCCAGGTCATTGAAAAGTCAAAAGGAACTCATGGGGTTTTAGAGTTTATGACTCAGGTTAAATAAAATTAATTTTTACTTGACTTTTCCATTAAGATTTCACAAATTAACACCTAGTTTCATTATCCTGAAGGAAAATCTGGTAGTCAAATGACCGAGCAAAATAGTACAGGGCGAGAAATTAAAGATAGGATTGAAATCGCTACATTGTATTGCAATGGAGATATTGAACTCGCCAAAGAAGTTGTTAAAGGGAACCATAAGGATGTCATTACCTTAAAAGCTCGCTTCACCGATGAAAATGAATTATATGGCTTGTATATAGTGTTTATTGCCAGAGAACTCCGTGAATTAGCTGGAATCATATCTCTAGGAAGTAATTCTCCATCCATTTATAACCATAAACCCTTTGATCCCTGGAAAACCTTTGAAGACACGATCGAACGTGAATTAAATGCTGAACCGAATCAACAAGTGTCCCACTTGTTGAAAAACGCTCTAATCACTAAGTTAAGTAATGATAATGAAATTTCAAGTATCATAAACTTTATAAATGGTGATGACTTTACCTCTCTCTCAGACTATTTTCGCCATCTTTTAGAAGAATCACTCAATGTAAAACCCATTGCCAATCAAATGGAACTTGAAAATACAAGTTCTGTAGAATTTTACAGAAATAGCAAATCCAGATTACCCATTAAGTCAGAAGAAGTTCAGGAAGACGAAGAAGATCTCAAGTTTTCTAAACCAAACGATCCCTATGCCGGGAACATTATCCTCCAGGGAAAAGTTATTTTGTCTCCCACTAAAGGTAAATACATCAAACAATTAGTACAAGGCGACAATATCAAAATATTGATAACAGAAAAAACAAGGAAAGCGATCAATATAGCCAGCAAATTAAACGCCTATACCGATGGTGAAATGATCCCCATAATCGCCGAAATTGATTCCTATAAGTATGTAGATGGATTTCATGAGGTTTATGCCAGTATCGCCCCGTATATCCTCGTAAAAATAATAGAAGAAGAAAATGTACGTATTTCTACAGTCACATCAGCTTATGATGAGGCCAAATTAAAAAGGTCCAAGCTTGGCTCGATTGTTCTACTCTCCGTTATTATCGTGGCTCTCATTGTGATCATACTTGTTATACTTAATTCAAATCCTGATTAGACCTAAATAGAGAATCCTATTGGTAGACAATCCTCATTGTGACACCCATTAACCCCCATTCATGTTATTCTAAAAAGCATCTATCCGTCTATTTAAAAGATCATAAAATTGCTCTCACCAAAAAAAGGGGACAGAATTTCCTCATAGACCCAAATGTTCTTGGTAAATTAGTTGAGGCCGCACAGATCACTGAAGGGGATTGGGTCATTGAAATTGGAGGAGGATTTGGGCACTTAACCAAGTTCATTGCGGAAACTAAGGCCAATTTGGTCGTCTTTGAAGTCGATAAAAAGCTTGCGAAGATTCTTAAAGAACAGTTTCATCCGTTTCCTCATGTTCAGATAGTATGGATTGATTTTCTGAAGGCCTCCATAAGGGATTATATACCCAAAACGATTGAAACGGTGAAAGTCCTTGCAAATCTACCTTATTCGATAACTACACCTATTTTAGAGCATTGTTTCCGAGATCGCAGACTCATTGAGTCCATGATATTTACCGTCCAAAAGGAATTGGCTGAGAGGGTGATAGGAGTGGCTGGGACTAGTGAGTATGGCTCTCTTTCAGTGTTTTGCCAGTCTTACTCGAAGCCCACCCTATTATTTCCAATCTCCAAGCATGTTTTTTATCCCAAACCGGATGTAGAATCTGCCGCCCTTTTCTTTGATTTGAACAAAGTCCCACTACAAATAATGGATGATACTCTTTTCCGTGACGTTCTAAAAAGTATCTTTTCGATGAGACGTAAAACCCTTTATAACTCTTTAGTTAAGAGTCCTTTTATCGATCTGAGCCCAAAAGAGGTGAGGAAAAGCCTTGAACTATGTTCGATGAATCCTGATCTCCGTGGAGAAGGACTGATGCCTTTACAGTTTATTGAATTAGCGAACAGGATTTATCAGATAAAAAATAATGGTTAACGTGAGTTCGGGATAAGATAAAATGACTAACTCTCTGTCGGACTGGGAAGCTCGACAGATGCCAGTTTGTTAGGCTAAACCTTTGTCAAATAGGTTCTTATATCCAGAACTCACGTTAATCAAGTTTTATGTCATGTCACTACAGCAAGTCATTTTTCATGGTTCTTTTTGTGCAAAAGAGTATAGATCCTTTTCTCAAGGCCATCTAATTCACCTTCTCTTTTTTGATAATCTTCATCTATACTTTCATCATGGATATAACTATCTATTATTTTATTATTTATCCTTTTTAGGGGGCGTATCACCCATCTAAATATAAAGATCAATAGTATTCCGATCGATAAACCGAGGAGTAATAGATTCGGCCAGAATAGATCCATCACAAAGTAAGCTAGCGAAAGCTCCTGGGATAAGCTCTTAGTGAGGGGTTGTGAGGATTTTTTCAAAGACTTCTTTTGTAATGCGATCCTTGGAATGCGTTTTACGGCCAAACCTAAAACATAACCTTCAGCTACCGGCTCCCCCGACTTTGTCATGTGACATTCTTGACAGACTCGTTGAGCTTTTAGAGGATAGATATATTCATAGTTTTGCTTTGTTTTTCTAAAGATGGCTTGACCGGTTGCAAATACTTTCTTCTCAAAAATGTTTTTGGCACTACGTTCCGGGACATTACCAAATTGAGAATTAATGAGTTCGGAGCGTCGTAAATCGATAGGGATGTTCTTGTCTTTGCTGATTGTTACAAGAGCTTCTCTCACAAAGCCAGGATTACCCTTTGCCGCAGTGACCACCGTAATGATAATCCGTTCAAATCCCTCCATATCTTCTTCCAAACTCTGTTTGATGGACTCTTCAATATAATCATTCACTCTAGGGGTAAAGTAACCCTCAAAATAGATTTTCACAACAATGGCTACTAAAATTATAATAACAGCCGTGAGTGAAAGAAGTTTAGTTGATAGTTTCATTTATTTTAACGCTCCGGAAAGTTTAAAAAGACTTATAATAATACCTGTAAAAAATCCAAGGACAAGGGTCACTAGAACGGCCATTGCAAGCATCGCCGATAGCATGTTCCAAAAAGCCCTGATGGTATAAGCAATCTCTGACTCTCCAGGATATTTCCCATTGGTCCAACCACAAAAACTGGGTAATTTGGAATAGTCAACGGATTCCTCCATATATCTTGACTTCATATCAAAATAGAAATCCTGATAAGATTCTGCACTGATAAGAGCACAGAATCCTAAAACAAAGATAAATATAGAGATCTTTCTTCTCTTGGACTGTCTTTTGTCTAATATGGCTTCATTTCCCATAGAATCCATCCTGTTTATTTATATAGCTTATCATCCTTTATAAGGAACTTTTGTCTATAGTCTTCACTCTTTTGACAGCTTCTGCCACATCATGTGTTATTTTTGACAGCTTGGTGCGTAATCCATAATCGGTTTTTACGATCTTGCCGTCGGAGCCGATGACAGCTATTAAATTAGTATGAAAGTAGTTAAAGGTCTGATCATCTAAAACGGAGTATTTGACATTTAATTCATCCGCTGCATTCATGATCACGTTTGGGCTGCTGGTCAGGATTTGCCAACGATTCGGGTTATTAACTTCATAACTATCAAAAACTTCTTTCATTTGTCCAATGCCTTCTCTGAGATCATCGAATACAATAACGACAAACTTTACATGATCATTAGTGTGATAGATGCTTTTATCTATTTCTTTAAGTTCGTCTATAATTGTAGGACATGAATTGTTACAATACAAATATATAAATGAGATCACTGTGACTTTGCCTCTAAAATCCTTTAGGGTAATTCTATTGCCATTTTGATCCATCCACTGACCAGCTAATCCATAAAAATCATTGGTTCGGCCTATTGTGGACCAAAATCCCCTGGGCTGATCCCCTGAACTTGTGTACCAGGCAATATAACCGGCGAATAATAAAAAGCAAATGCCCAGTATTCTTAAGCTATACAAATAACCCTGTTTCATTGATCTATTCATCTAAATCCTCATTTTTCTTTACTTTGTCCTGATGTAAAACCCAGACTTTGCCTTTGAGTAATCAATAAAATAAACACGTCCGCCTTCAAAGTCACGGGATATTTCAAAGGATTTTAAGGGATGAGCTTTCTTTTGACCCATTATTTCATAGGCTTTAAGGACAATCTTATGCTTTCCCGGAGGGATAAACTCTTTATGGAGCACAAAGATACGCCCATCTCTTTTGATTCCTGACGGCTGATAGGACTTCTTAGCCTTAAGTTCTTTATCCACATACACCTCAATCTCCAGGGGCTTGTTTCCATGACTGAACTTTCTTTTAACATTGTCTTTAGCCATTTTTGTTAGTCTCTCTCGTTGTTTATGCGTCAGTTGATCCAGTTTGATAAAACGAGTGATTCTTTTAAACTCCTTCTGGAACTCTTTTGGGTCAATTGCTCCCCCGCTTTTATAGGACGTCTCGTAGGAAAAGTCAATCCTCAAAAGAGATTTAGAGGTGTCAAGGGGGATCGATCCAAATGGACTCACGGCTCCCAGATAAAACAGCCATAGTAATATGGATAAAGTAATAATAGATAAGGAATAATGGAAAAATGGCTTTCCTTGTTTTACATAACTTAAGGCTCGTTTAGCTTGTTCACCCATGGATTTGCTAGAGTGCTTATCCATGAAGTCTCTGGCTGTTGTAATAAAATCCTCTCCCCCACTTTCATTGAAGCGTATGAGTGCAAGAGGAAACTGACGATCCACTTTCTTGAAATGGGGTTTACGTTTTCCCAATAGGCGTTTACCTAACCAGATATTCCCTTCGCGATACTCACAGCCATTTTCTGGGCAAGAGCCAATAATAACTCCCTTGGCATCAGAGTGGATAGCTTTCTCTATTAAGGATGGACCGACTATCCCAACACATGGATATACAACAGGCTGAAGGGAAGGCAATTGTTTTAGTAAATCCTTCTTTTTTAGTGCTTCAAACTGGCTTTGACAGAAAATACCCAACCAGGTCTCTTTAGGCTTTCCCTTTGAGCAGGCCTCATTAATCTTTTCTTGAACGAGAGGGATACGTAATTGGCTTAAGTTCATGGCCCCGTAGTCACAGGAACCGACGCAGGTTCCACAACCTGAACATAAGATAGGATCGACTTTTGACTCTCTTTTATACTTTGGATGATTATCTGTACGAGGTTGCATTTGGATAGCCTCATAAGGACAATCCTGGGCACACATACTGCAGCCCGTGCAGTGATCTAAATCAAGATCAGCAGGATCAATCACCGGTCTTTTCCGGTACCACGGGACCCCAAGAAGTATCAAAAAACTCAACGAAAAGCCTAAAAAGACCTTTAGCTCCCAGTTTTCACCATTCATAAAGGGGGCAATAAATAAGTAGAACCAGTTTATCTGATCCAGGAAAGCAATTTTCCCATAATCAGCGGCCTCTTTCATTCCTATAGGGAATATTACAGCAAAACTGATGAGAAAAGCTGCTATACCAATCATCATGGCTTTAGGGGGAATGATTTTAGCTCTTGAAACACGTTTGACATGGATGTAAATTAAAAATAAGAAGGATAAGGGAATAGCAAAATGAATTACAAGGATAATCCACATAATCCACTTACCCATAAGACTTTGAGCCGCAAACGTTCGGGTTAAAGTATGACCAAATATCTTAAGCCCCACCAAATACTCAGAAGTCTTCTCCAGCACGAAGTGAGAGGTTGAGTCCAGGCTCATCATATACCCTGTGATTCCATCCGTCAGAACAAAGGTCAGCAAAAAGATTCCTGATACCCATGACAGCCATCTATGGTTCTGATATTTCCCTTCCACAAAGACTTTTAAAAGATGCAGGATAACAAAAAACATCATGGCATCCGCGGCATAATGATGGAGACTTCTAAAGAACTGGCCTAGGGGGGCGTTTTCTGTTATATACTTAACGGATTCGTAGGTTGTATCTACTGCCATACTGTAGTAGACGAACATATACAAGCCCGTGAATATTAATAGCAATAGTAAAAATATGGGGATCGTTCCAAGGAAGTAGAAAAGATTAAAGCGTTCGCCAAAAACCCTATTGACACTTGCTTCTATATGATTGAATAAATAATGTCCGGTGGCATGGAGGCTATCGTAAGTTTTTCTTAACCAGTTTTTCTGTGATGTCATCCTTCAATATTCCCTTTCAGTTTTTCAATAGATTCTCTCCCATTATGATATTCCTGCCCATAGATAGATAATCCGACCTACTAGAAAGCAGGTCGGATATTTTAATGGCTATGTCCATGTTTAGAACTAACCAATAGGCCAGTTATCCCACAGGGCAAACCATTGAACGAAATAGATTACAATAAACCATAATAGAAAGATCAGCGCCAGGACAAAAGTACCTGGAGCGTGCATTTTATTATCGTCATGACTCATAATTGTCCTCCTGTATTTAAGTTGTTGCAGTTTTCCGATCGCTCACCCCTTCTTTTACAGGGAAAGGGGGATTATGAACTTCCATTTTACTCGGTATTTTCTCACCAAAAAATACGGACAGAACAGCTATTCCAATGAATATCAACAAGCCGATAAAGGCTATAATCGCGCCAACCCCCATGATAGCAAGCATCGCGTCTGCTCCGCCAAATATTCCGGGAAGTTCGATATTCCAATGCCTTCGGGGAACGCCCATCAGCCCGGCAAACGTCATACCCATTATGACCATAAGTATCCCGAGACCAAATATATAAGGCTGTATTTTCGCTAAGGTTTTACTTATCAGTTTCCTCTGCAAGACGAGAGGGATGATATAATAAGCGACAGCCATAAAAGCCAAGGCTGTTCCACCCACAACAGTGGCATGGAAATGTCCTGGCACCCTCAAGTTATTATGATGGAGAACGTTGAGCTGTTCGGTGGACATAAGAATCCCCGTGACACCGCCAATAAAACCAAAGATCACAAAGCTGATGATCATACCCGACCATCCCGGATCGCTCCAAGGGCCTTTAGTCAGCCATTCAAAGAGACCATTGGTCAGCCCCTTCTTACGTTGAGCCGTCTCAATAGCTGCCGGTATGGAAATCGCGTGAATGAGTGAACCGATGACTGCAGCAAAAGCCAGATAGGTTGTATTGACAATCTTATAGGTTGATGTCAAGCCCGGATCTACGAGTAAATGGTGAATAGATCCTAGGTTGATAGCAATTATGTACAGTAGAAAGGCTATGCGGGATAATTTCTGATTAACCGGCTTCGCTCCTACTGTGAGAGTCCCCAAAAGATACCATATCGCCACCATAGCGGCTAGATTGATCTGCTGTGCCGAGTGACCAAATGCCCAAAAGTGCATTCTATAAAGTGCCGTACTATCAAGCATCCAGCTTTCAGGAATAATCCCCACAGACCACAAAAAAGTGGGAACAAAAGTGACAGCCCCTTCCAGCAGCGTGAAAACCGCGATTATAGCGGCTACAAGCATCCCAAATGTAAATAATGGTAAAGTTCCTTGATGCCAACCTTCTTTTTTCGCAATTCCAACGGCAAAGAAGAACTGAAAGCTGTAAAACAAGGCTCCCACTGCAAATAGAATGATCCCTAAATAATAGAGAGGGGTTCCTTTCAGTGGCGGATAGGCTGTGAACATCACATCCACCCCTTGAACGAAGATCGCATAATTGACTAATAAAGCACCAATTATCATAAGGATCCAGTTGAACCAGGCAAACTTGATCGCCGGAAACCGTGTTTTCAAAACGGCTGACGCACCAAATATCAATCCTGCCATCTCAAAAAAGACAATCCAAAAGACCAACATATTCATCCCGTGAGCCGTGATGAATCGATAGAAAAGGTGTTGGGGTAACAGGTGTACGGCAGGCCACCTTGTAAGGGCAATCAGAATGGCCATTACAGCCCCCACAAGGAGAAACACAACGGCTGAGACGGCATTAACCCATATCAACTTTTGTGCCGGCAAATGAATTTTCAGACCTGTCGTCTCACAGGTTCTAAATTGATGACTATAATCTTTCATCTTTTAATTACTCCTTAACTTCTAGGGTGGTAAACATATTGTGATGCCCTGGCCCACAATATTCATTGCAAACAATCATAAACTTACCCGATTGTTTGGGTGTCATAGTGACCACAAAGTCACGATTGGGTAAAATCTGATAGTTCAGATTCATGGGTTGCAAAGAAAATCCATGTTCATAAAAATCAGAGGACATATGTATTCGGTATTTTTTATCCTTTTTAAGGATAAAGTGAGGCTTAAACTGCCAAGCTCTTGTGGCAATCAGAAAAATGTCTGCTCCCCTCTTCCCTTCAGGAATATTCCTTGCATCAACAATGGGTACCCCCCTCTCATCTTCACCTATCTTGTACTTTTTAATAAAAGCCTTTGAAACAGCTGTATAGGCTTTTGTCGTGGTTTTCCACGTTTCATTGGATATGTTATGGTCACGAGTGTGTCCATAGGGCATCATTATGGTTAATATGACGGCCCAGACACCCACAATGTACAACCATATCCTTTCTTCTTTATTGAGCGGCTTCCACCAGTTTTTTGGCGTTTCAATGGACATAGAATCACCCTCCAAATAGTTTTGCAAATAGTGTTTTGTAATCGATCGATTTTAAGGTCAGAAGTTCAATGGTTCCCCAAACTGAAAAGATAAGTCCCGGAACCACCAGTCCTATCGCTAAAAGCAACCAATTGTTCTCTAAAATCTTCTGTAGTAGCGTCATTTCTTCCTTATCATCTGCCATAACGGCCTCCTATTCAATTATTTATCAAACAACTGTCATAAATCTTCATGATGGCAATAGTCTAATATATACTAAAAAGTTTATAAATTGTCGCCCCGTAGAGACGCGATTAATCGTGTCTCTACGGGGTGCAGGTTTTATAACCGGACAATTCATAATCAGTATGGTATATAAAGGAAAATATTATGAGACACAAGTTATTCAAGTATCCGATAAAACCAGGGCAAAAGATACCTCTAAAATCCTTGCTGATATACGTTTACCTTCTATTATTCATAAATGTAAATCTATCTCATGGGCAAGAAAAGGGTCCACCAAATGGAAAGCCCCATAAAAGGCCTAAGCATAAGGTGGAGGCGTTTTTTTGATCACCTGCCCATCGATGGTTTTGATAGCAATAAATATGGTCTGTCCGCTAGTTTTACCCTGTTTGAAGCATGGAATGCAGCGTTTACCAGTTCTTTAGCTGGTTGGCACAGAAGGACAGATGTGGATGTCAATGGTTATTTTCCAAAGAATGTCTACTCAGTAAATTATACCTTTGGGGTCAAGAGCAGAAAAGTACTGATCAACGGTTCCATTGGCTCCACAAGCGATAAACCCTTTCACAGCGGTGATGAGCTTATCTATGGAGGTTTGGCGACCTATAATGTTCTGAATAATCCTCGTCATAGCCTATTTCTAGGGGTGTTTTTTAACTCACGTATCCAGATTCCGGGAGTTCCTGTGATGCCTCTTCCCATAGCATTATACATGTATCGGTCTAAAGACTTTGTATTGGTATTGCCATTCCCATCTGTGTTTTGGAAAATAAATGACTCTTTTTCACTGGAGTTGCTTACTGATGAGCAGTTTGGACAAAAAATATCTTTCAAATATCATATTAATAAAAAAGAACACGCCGTACATGAGGAACCAAATAGAAACAATATATACTCCTGCAACAAAAAGAAATACACTAGTCAAAACTGATAATATAAAACAAATTAATAGATTGTTATGCAGGGTATTAAATAATGTTGCTGTTGTGTGTATATTTGTTTTCTTATCATAATCTATATCCAAACTTGATGTATATAAGTGCATGATAATTGAAAATATGACACCAATGTATATAAAAAATAATTGAGGTAATTGCCCAGTTGATAATAAATAACCTATCATCGCCCATATCGGGAAATTGAATGCAAACAACAGATCAAGTATTGGAACTGCCTTCCACCTAAGAGGTGGAAAATTATACGACACGACAAGAAATAACCATATGGATACTAGAATCCATACTTTAGTAGGCATATGAATAATGATAAAAGGAAGTGGTAATAAGAACACTACTGCAAGATATAAAAGGAAGAGCTTGTCTTTTTTTTGCGCTGCAAATTCAAAACCATCTTTTTTGGGGTTATATTTATCCGTTTCAACATCAAATACATCATTAATGGCGTATATGAAAATATTGATTGGTAGTGTTAAATAGAGAGAAAGTGGAAGAAAAAATCCTTTAAAGATAGCTAGTGGGTCATGTGTTCCAATTGTAACGCCAATCCAAAACATTCCGATTGTATATATCCATATCCTTGGACGGGAGATTAGTAGTATTTTCTTGAAAATGTTCATTATGTCTGTTTATATAATTCTTTTTATGTTCAACGACGATATAATATATTATAACTACTAATCGCCATATAAAATATATCAAAACATTAAATATATTATCAAAAACATATAAATACCACTAATGAAGGAGCGTATAAGATTTGCTATACTATCAACACATGATTCTTTGGGAAGATAAAGAAGGAATACACAAGGAGATAGAACGGTTGCAAAAAAGTCAATTCTC
>ENA-ORDP01001693-ORDP01001693.1-marine-sediment-metagenome-genome-assembly--contig:-NODE-1693-length-11737-cov-3.660589_pt1 | contig 11737 bp, 9 predicted proteins | sample MGYA00248627_ERZ508539 | MGnify/ENA primary metagenome ERZ508539 (study PRJEB26208, sample SAMN05571518) | marine sediment metagenome | biome: deep sea; feature: Hydrothermal vent; material...
TAGTGGTGGTGCAGGAAGTGGAAAAACATACACTCTTGTTCAGGTTATTAAGCAAGTTATTGAAGAAAATCCAACTTCCAAAATCGCATGTATGACTTACACAAATGCAGCGGTAAAAGAAATAGAAGAAAGAGTAAATCATAAAAATTTAAATGTCTCAACTATACATGACTTTTTATGGGATAACATTAAACATTTTCAAAGGGAATTAAAGTTATCTTTGATATATCTGGCGAATGATGAGGCTGTTGCACGAATAAAAATTGATGACATAAATCCTGTTCCAGCAGATTTTTTTAATACCCTTGAGAATGGTATCCAATATAAAGAATACTTGAAGATAAAAGAGGGAATAATCTCACACGATGAGCTTCTCATTCTTGCGAACCACATGTTCAAAAATCATCCAAAACTTTGCGATATTTTAAAAGATAAATGCAATTTCATATTTGTTGATGAGTATCCTGATACTCAAAAAGGAGTAATTGAAATTTTGCTTTTGTATCTAAAACAGAGTCAAAAAAAGAATATAGTTGGTTTCTTTGGCGATGCAATGCAATCCATTTATGATGATGGGATTGGGAATATCGACATGTATAAAGGAGAAGAGGAAGGAAAAGTAAAAGAAGTAAAGAAAGAACAAAATAGGAGAAATCCAAGACTGGTTATTGAATTGGCTAATAAGCTAAGAACCGATGGATTAACCCAAAAACCTTCCGAGGATAAAAACGCTCCTAATATAACTGAATCTATCAAAGTAAAAGAAGGCAACATTAAGTTTATTTATTCTGCAGATAGTGATTTGCAAAAAGTTAAAAAATATCTATCCTGGGATTTTGGAGACTCTAAGGAAACAAAAGAATTAAACCTAACCCATAATTTAATTGCGGGGAAAGCTGGCTTTAGGACCTTGATGGATATTTACGATAAGGACAAAATACTTGCCTATAAGAAAAGAATTAAACAGTATATAAAAAACAATCAGATTGAAGAAGATTTTTCAGAAAAAACTTTTGGGGAAGTGATTGAGTTTTTAAGCGATGGAAAAACAGGTAAAGAACTAAGTAAGGTTAAGCCAACTAATGGAATGCAGACCTTTATTAACGACAACTCAAAATTGTTTAAGGAAGCCAAGAACTATAAATACTCAGATGTTTCAAAAATTTATGTCGACAAAGATCAATTGCTGGATGACAAAAAACAGGATGAAGAAGATGAGAATAAAAAAGGCTCGAAAAGAGATGATATAGTCAAGCATCTCTTTAAAATACAAAATAATATTTCATTATATAAAAACAGACAGTTTAATGAGTTTCTCAAAGTTACAGATTTTAATGTAAACAGCATTCATCAAAAACGAAAATTAAAAGAAAACATTGAAAGTTTAGTTAATGTTGGAGATAAAACAATTGAAGAAGTGGTCAAAGAAGCTGATGAGAAAGGCATATGCAAAATCGATGACAAGCTGAACCACTTTCAAAAAGAAAAGGAGTATGTTTACAATAGGGTTAAATCAGTAAAGTTTGAAGAATTTCAGAAATTGTATGACTATCTGGAAGGACGAACTCCTTTTTCAACTCAACATAAAATAAAAGGTAAAGAATTTAATAATGTTTTAGTAGTTCTTGATAATGCCAATTGGAGAAACTATGATTTTGAAAATTTATTTTTAGGGTCTGGGACAGATAGTGTATTAGAAAGATCTCAGAAAATATTTTATGTATGTTGCACTCGAACCAAAGAAAACTTGGCAGTATATTTCAACAAACCAGGCGAGCGAGTTATTAACAAGGCAAAAGAATGGTTTGGTGAAAGTAATGTAATTAACTTGGATAAGGTCTTCGTATGACCAATCCTAACTCCCAAATCCTAATCTACCAATCCCCCACCGGAAACATCAAAATAGACGTTCGTCTTGAAAATGAAACCGTCTGGCTAACCCAAAAACTGACCTGCTTGCGCCAAACGGGCTGGCAAAATATCACCATGCACCTGAAAAACATCTATGAAGAGGGTGAATTATACGAAAAAGCAACTTGTAAGGATTACTTACAAGTTCAAACAGACGGCAATATAGAGGTAAGCCGGAAACAGAGAGTATTATGAAAAAAGACAAGAAGAAAAACAAACTCACCACCAAAGACCAATTAACAGAGTTCCTGCTATACACCGCCCCCAGCGGAGAGATAAAAGTAGAAGTCTTTCTTCAAGATGAAACCGTCTGGCTTACACAAAAAGCAATGACCGAGCTTTTTAAGACCACTAAACAAAATATCAGCCTACACTTAAAAAATATTTTTGAGGAAGAAGAATTGAAAGAGACTTCAGTTGTCAAGGATTTCTTGACAACTGCTTCTGACGGTAAAAAATATCAAACTAAATATTATAATCTGGACGCGATTATCTCTGTCGGATACCGTATAAAGTCGCAGGTAGCCACTCAATTTAGAATATGGGCAACTAAAACGCTCAAAGAATATATTGTCAAAGGATTTGCCCTGAACGACGAGCGGTTCAAAACCGGCAATTCCATGAATTATTTCAATGAGTTACAAGAGCGCATCCGGGAAATTCGCCTTTCCGAGCGTTTTTTTTACCAGAAGATAAAAGACATATACGCAACCAGTATCGACTATGATCCCAAAGATGAGATGACCATAGAATTTTTCAAGATTATACAAAACAAACTGCTTTGGGCTATAAGCAAGCAGACCGCCGCAGAACTTGTTTACCGCAGGGCAGATGCTTCTTTACCCCTTTTGGGAATGCAATCATACGATAAAAAAAGCAATATAAGCATCAAAAAAAGCGATGTCGGTATTGCCAAAAACTATCTGAGTGAAGAAGAGATTAAACTGCTGGGGTTATTGGTAGAACAATACCTCGCCTTTGCCGAAACCATGGCGCAACAGCACATGCCCATGTATATGAAAGACTGGATTGTCCGCCTGGATAATATTCTACAGATGAATGGTAGAGAATTGCTGACTCATGCCGGAAAAATAAGCCATCAAATGGCTTTAGAAAAATCGAATCAGGAATTAGAGAAATATAAAGAAGAGCAAAAAAAAATATCCCTTGAAAGCAGCTTAAAAGAGTTGGAAAATGATATAAAAGAGATAGAAAACAAGGCTGAAAAAGATAAATCATGAAATTCACAGAAGAAAAGCTGGAAAAGGCAGTCATAGAACTCTTTGAAGTAGAGGGTTACAAACATCTTACCGGTGAGCAAATCCACAAGGAGATGTCTGACGTTCTGCTTCGGGATGACTTAAAACAGTATCTGCTGAACAGGTATTCTGATGAAGATATTACGCTTAACGAAATAGACGCTATTATTCGTAAACTGGAGATGTATCCTTCTTCCGCTCTGTATGAAAGTAACAAGGCTATTATAAAGATGGTTGCCGACGGGTTCCTTCTCAAACGGGAAGACCGGAGCAGAAAAGACCTCTATATTCAATTGATTGATTATGGGAATTTATCCGCGTTTCGGGTTCCTCATCCTGATGAGGTGCCGACAATTATAGCAGAAGACCCGGATCCTTATGAATCAGGCGAAAATATCTTTAAGATTGTCAATCAGCTTGAAATACAGGGGTACGAAAAGAGAATCCCCGACGCCATTATCTATATCAACGGCATTCCCCTTGTGGTGGTTGAGTTCAAAAGCGCCATTAAGGAAAATACGACCATTTAAAATGCTTATGACCAGATAACGGTGCGATACCGCCGTGACATCCCCGAACTTCTTAAATACAACGCTTTTTGTGTGATCAGCGATGGTGTAAACAATAAAGCCGGTTCCCTGTTTGCTCCTTATAATTTTTATTATGCCTGGCGCAAAACCGACGGCAATGAAATTAAGGAGGTCAATGGAATAGACTCCCTATATACAATGATAACGGGGCTGTTTAACAAAGAACGGCTCGTGGATATTGTTCGCAACTTTGTCTATTTCCCCGATACTTCAAAAGAAGATGTGAAAATTGTCTGCCGTTATCCCCAGTACTACGCAGCCCGTAAGCTCTTTGATTCCATAAAGGAGAATATGAAGCCTGAGGGAAGCGGAAAAGGGGGCACATACTTTGGGGCAACCGGGAGCGGGAAAAGTTACACAATGCTTTATCTAACCCGCCTGTTAATGAAAAGCACCTACTTTTCAAGTCCGACCATTGTACTTATTACAGACCGTACCGATTTGGATGACCAACTTTCCGGGCAATTTACCAATGCCAAGAAGTTTATTGGTGATGATACAGTAGAAAGTGTGGAAAGCCGTGAAGATTTAAGAAAGAAACTGCAAGACAGAAACAGCGGAGGGGTTTTTCTGACCACTATTCATAAATTTACAGAGGATTTAAAACTTCTGACAGACAGAACAAATGTAATCTGTATTTCCGATGAGGCCCACCGCACACAGGTTAATCTCGACCAGAAAATTCGAGTTACTTCAAAAGGCGTCAAAAAGACATTCGGCTTTGCTAAATATTTGCGCGACTCTCTTCCCAATGCGACCTATGTCGGTTTTACTGGTACTCCGATAGACGCCACCCTTGATGTGTTCGGTAAGGTTGTTGACGCCTATACCATGAAAGAATCAGTACAGGATAATATTACAGTAAGAATTGTATATGAAGGCAGAGCTGCCAAGGTACTGCTTGAAGAGAAAAAACTTGCTGAGATTGAAGAGTATTATAAACAATGCGCTGAAGAGGGTACAAATGATTATCAGATTGAAGAAAGTAAAAAGGCCGTCACCAATATGGAGGTTATTCTCGGCGACCCCGACCGACTTGAAACCTTAGCAAAAGATTTTGTTACACATTATGATGAAAGACTGAAAGAAGGGGCAAGCGTACTCGGAAAGGTGATGTTTGTTTCATCAAGCAGACAAATTGCCTATGATTTGTATAAACAGATTATTTCCTTAAAGCCCGAATGGGCGGAAGTCAAAGAATGTGATGACGGCGTAACCCTCACTGAAAAAGAGAGAAAAGAGATAAAGCCAATAGAGAAAATTAAAATGGTAATGACCCGTGGCAAAGACGACCCCAAAGAGTTATGGGACTTACTCGGTACAAAAGATTACCGCAAAGAACTTGACCGTCAATTCAAAAGCGCAAAATCAAACTTCAAAATTGCAATTATTGTTGATATGTGGCTCACAGGCTTTGATGTCCCCTTTCTTGATACCATCTATATTGACAAACCAATTCAGCAACATTCACTTATTCAGACTATCTCCCGGGTAAATCGTGTATACGAAGGCAAGGAAGCCGGGCTGGTTGTTGATTATATCGGCATTAAGAGCAATATGAATGTCGCCTTAAAGAAATATTCCAAGGTTGAAGCAGACGATTTTGAGGATATTTCACAAGCTGTTGTTATTGTTAAGGATCAGTTGGATTTGTTGTTAAGGCTTTTTCATAAATTTGACACCGATGGTTATTTCAAAGGGACGCCTCTAACCCAGTTGGAATGTTTGAACAAAGCCGCTGAATTTGTTTTACGCACCGAAGAGATTGAAAATCGATTTATAACAATGGCTAAAAAACTCCGTTCCGCATATAAAATATGTGTTTCAAGCGATGAGCTATCTCAAAAAGAACGCGATTATATCCATTTTTATTCGGCCATAGCAGCAATAGTCCACAAACTCACCAAAGGCAATGCACCCGATGCCGCCCAAATGAATGAACGGGTTCGGGAGATGATAAAAGAAGCTCTTTTGAGTGATGGCGTTGAAGAAGTGTTTAAACTTGGAGAAGATGAAGCAGACAAAGACATCGATATTTTCAGTGATGAGTATATGGCAAAGGTTGACAAGATTAAACTACCTAACACAAAAATCAAACTGCTTCAACAGCTTCTGAAAAAGGCAATTGATGAATTTAAGAAGATAAACAAAATTAAGGGAACTGATTTTACAAAGAAATTCAAGAAGTTATTGGAAAAATATAACGAACGCAAGGAAGATCTTGCTTTTGCCAATGATGTTCTTGATGACATAGCCGGTCAATTCGCAGACCTTTTTAAAGACCTTCAAAAAGAGAAGAATTCCTTTGAAGAAATGGGAATTGATTTTGAAGAAAAAGCCTTCTATGACATCTTAAAAGCAGTTGCAGAAAAACATGATTTTGAATATCCGCACGAAAAACTGATTACATTATCACAGGCAGTGAAGAAAGTTGTAGATGATAAAGCAAAGTATACCGACTGGTCGCAACGAGATGATATAAAGGCCGAATTAAAGGTTGGTTTAATCCTCGTCCTTGCAGAACACGGCTATCCGCCGGTACCTAAAGATGAAGTCTTTAAAGAAATATTTGAACAGGCAGAGAATTTTAAGAAATATAGGGATGAATAAAGAGCAGAGAGACAGAGGGGTCAGTGCTACACATTATATGAATTTACAAAATTTACGACTCGAATGTCAAATGTGTAGACCTGACTCCTGCGATTTCTCACGTAATTGATTATTTTATAAAAAAACAGTTTATCATTTTCGTATCTATGCTGTAATATCAGGCAATATGTAATCCGCATAATATTGAATAATCGTCGGTAAAAACTGCATCTTAATCACCCTCACCCTCCCCCGTCAAGGGGGAGGGAAATATTTATCGGGATTCAGAGGTTATATTTACAAATTCACAACAGGACAGGCTGAACGGCTGCCTGACCCTTACATTTTCTTTTTTCCGGTTAGCCTTCCCTTGAAATGGGTGGCCGCTTTGCATTGGAATCAATGGCCGGGTTGCCTCGGAATATGCACCCCTTAAAGTTCGTCCCGTAACGTTTTAACAACCCGACACAGTTGGACGTCTTTGGTGACGTCCCCAAAATTCGTCCACAAAGTTGTTCCAACATACTATCGACTATGTGATAAGTGTATAATTTCTATATCTGTTCTATTTTGAGCAAGATATTCCGCTAATAGTCGTCTATGGCATTGATTCGCTGTTGGTTCTGAGCACAATAGAACGGAATCATTAAAGATATTCCAATCTATTTTTTCAATTATATTTCTTTGGTTAAGAATTTTACGATACTGAATCTCGTACTCCTGCCAAGAAATTGACTTGTTTTTATACCCATTCAACAATTCCTTTGACGGGGCAAAATCAGGTCGATACAAATATTCAATATCATGAATCCTCAGAAAATATGGTAGATGTTTTACATTAGCAAATCCGGCCAATTGAGATTTATTATTCAGCCTAATATCGATCAATCGGATAACATTGTTAGATTTCAGAATTTTAAAAAATTCTTCTGCACTTTTTTGAGAGAACCCGATTGTATATAATGTCATGCCATTTCCTTCTTTGTTTCCATAGGATTGTATGCAACCAATCTATTCAGTGTAATATAAAGCTTGTCTTCATCAATATTATTATCAATGTCAAACAATGTACTTTGCATAACATGAAATTCTGTAATTTTGCCAATATCAAATGATATTTTACGGTATTGCTTATAATAATCAAGCAATTTGCCTTCTAACAACTTATGTTCAAAAACATTTTCATCGACTATATGATTAATTATATGCCCTTTTTTGTGTAAATAACGCGAAATCAATGAAAATCTATGACACTCAATGGGGTTTTTCTCGGAACACATCAATGCTATTTTGTGACCCTTTTTAATTCCTGTCTCAACTCTTTCAATACCCTCTTGAAATCGTTTTGTAGTTATCACTTTTGAGAAATTTACTTTACCATCCTCAAATAACAAATCTTCAGCTTCGTACCTCGCCCCTAGATATTCACCCATTGGTATATAATAAATATCCTTTTCTTTAAGAAAAAGTGCTAACTGTTCCTTGTTGAACTGAGGTACAAAACGACTATAAGGAACACTACGCACATCTACAATTGTGTCTATCTGTTTGGACAATAAATGAGATAGAAAACAATCTAAAGTGTCTGTAGAATGACCTATAGTAAATATTCGATTCATGCAATTTCTCTTTTATGATATTTCTATTAAAGATGCCAAAAACTTGTAGCAATAACCATCATATGGCAAACCAATACTTACACATAAGTATATATTATCAATGAGCAAAGTGAAAGTACCGTCATTTCCAGATAAATATTTTGATTCAATTACAGGATCGGTTACGGGGAAAATATATTCTATATCTTCATAAACAAATTGAGCGCGAACCTTACGCTTTTCATTGTTAAATTCTGCACCTTCTACTCGAACAATAATTTCCAAAGATTGAGGTCTAATAAGATATAATGAGTCCTCATACTCAGAACAACTACATTCTGGAGTTCTATCATCCTTTCCTTGATAGCTTGAAGATTCAGATCCCCATAAATTGTTAGGGAAATCCAACAAAGCTTCTAAACTCCCAGTATATCGCCCTGTTTTCTTCCAGTAATATTTATCATCAATTAAGTAGTTTTCGCTTTGATGTTTTTGTGGCTTATGATTTTTTACAGGCACGCTTATTATATCAAGCAATCTGGGCATATCGCCATTCTCATATCGCCGTTCTTCCTCTGATATTTCTTCGCTTTCACGATTACTCACAGGTCTTACCCATTTATTTGATTCAATTATTTTTCCAGCAATACACCTGCCGGATATTTTTCTGGAATTGGCAAGACATACAAACTTTATTGGTTCCATTTTATTTTCTCATTAAGAGCATATCGCCTGCGTGAGTGATGCAGACCATGAAGCACTATAAAGTTCAGGAAGACAATTTGCAAATCATAAAATACCGCATCCTTAAAAAAGTCACCGCTGGTCTGCATTCAACTCCACGCTGTTGTTAGGTTCTGTTTTTAAAATCAGCTATAGTTCTTATCATTTGTTCTTTAACGAGAACTAAATGACTCCCAAAATCAACAAACACGTTTCTTCCTGTATCCTCACCTAACCTTCTATCGGTTACTACTATATCGTATGATACACCTATCTTAGAATCCTGAATCGTTAAAACTGATTGTTTTGGTGAAGCATCTTCTAAAACAATGAACATCGGGGGTTTACACATTTCACAGATTTAACAGTCACAGCTTATCCTGTTTTGTCAAGTGTGTAGACCTGACCCCAGGAATTCCTGCAGCACCAGCATTCTGCATGCCGTTGTTATGTGTTTTCATGTAATCCTATTCATTGCTTTCCGATGAATGTGTCAACAACTTTTTTGAAGGAATACCGAATTTTTGCTCTATTCTTTGTTTTTCCTTGAAATCTACTTTATGCATTGAACAATGGTTGACAATCATAAAATTCATTATTTTTTTTGCAATACCTGAAAAACCATTTTCATCAATTTTTGTTGCAATATTATTAACTTGCAAATTCTTGTTGTACCACATTAATATGCCATGCTTTACCAAGTAAGAAGCTGGAGTGTTTTTGTTGTCACATACTGCTTCATTAATATGAGTCAGTTTGTTTGAACCTATCGAATTAATAATTTTATCAATCAAACCATATACAGTAAGAAAATTTATATTCCAGAATATTGTTTTTGATATTTTCTCTAATTCTTCTTTGGTAGGCTTTCTTTCCTTTTTCCCCTCTTTTCTCCTTTCCTCTGATTTTTTCTCTATAATTACTTTTAATCTATTTGAGATGAAACTGATTATCTCTTGCTGTTCATCTTTTTGCTTAATAAGTTCAAAAAATGATGTTAAAATTCGCAAATAAACATTCATAGCTTCTTCAAATATAGATTGAAGCTTTAATTTATCTAATGAGCCCGCACGATTTTTTATAATACGTCCCATAACCTCAACTGTTTTGATGCTTCGTCGTAATTCTATAGCGAAGTCATCATTTTCTTCCAGATCAGTATTGTTTTTAACATTGATAGTCTTTTGTTCCAGAGTTTTCTGGGCTGACAACCGTTTATTCCTTTCCATTTCCGGGGAGGCATTTGTGGAAGGCAAAACCGCATTAACAATATCTTCTACTTGTTCATCAAAAAAGCCAAGTTCTTCTTCGCTTAATGTTGCAGGTTTATATTTATCAAATAAACAATAGGCATTAAGAATAATCTCATCTAAAATATCATTATTTTTTGAGTGGTGAGATATAAAAATGGTGATATAAGCATTTTCATCTTTATGAAGGTTGTTTATGATGTTATGAATTACTGCTTTTTTTTCTTTTATATGTTCAGCAAGATATTTCGCAACAAAGAAATAATAAAGGTATTGATGACAAAAATGATAATTGTCGAAATTGTCAAACGAAATTATTTGAGATCGTTGTAATTTATTTAATAGGATATCTTGATTGACAGGAAGATTATATTTATCTAAATATGTTTCTATGAATAACATGAATTCATTTCTTGAAATTTCATTTTTGTTTGTTGAATGAAAATGGAAAGCAAATTCGGTGAGAAAATTGATATAAGTTTCTACTTCATCATTTTTCACTCCTTGTTTTCGTAAACACATATATATAAGAGCCTGATAGCAGTAACCTTGTGAAGTAATCTCTTGGGCAAGAGGTTTAGCAAATGTATCATAAGTGCTAATTACAGAAAGAATGAAAAAAGGATGTGCTGGCATAATGCCACTCCCGAATATTTTACCTAATGTTGTGTTAACCAACTCTGTTTTCTCAAAACCTTTAGGCATTTGGACTTCCGAACCACTTTCTTTCAACCACTTCAGTTTCTGAGTAATGGATTAAACTCCTCAATTTTAAAGTGAGTAAATGAATTAATAAGGTTCTCGTCTCTGAAATTGAGACAAAAAATATCATCGACAACTATGATTTGATGTCGATATACAGATAAATCTTTGATGTGTTTTTCCTTGTTTTCCGCAAAGTGAAAATCATCTATAATCGGGACTATCCTTTGGCTGTCTATTTCCTCCATTGGAGTCGTTTCATATTGATCTTTATAAGCGTTTGATATTCTATTCTCCATCTTCCCCTGATATTTATATGTTTTATCAAAAATATAAATAGGAATGAAATTTTTCTTGCGCAATTCAGTGAAAATCTTTTTACATAAGGTTGTTTTTCCAGATTGACTTTCTCCTGCAATAAGCATCTTAGGGTAATCATAAAAATCTTCTATTAATATATCTGATTTAATTTTTTTCTCATATTCTCTTAAATCATTAAATTTTGATAATTCAGGATAAATAAAGATATCTTCTAAGAGAACTTCATCTTTTTGAGAATGAGCTCTTGATAGCAACTCAGTATCTTGTAGAAAATTTGAAAACTGCTCTGTAACCTTAAGTCGTTTGATTTTAATTTCTTTATTTATCACATCCTTCAGTCCGTTATAGACATTATGCCAAACACTGTTGGAATCTTTAAATTCTGAAAATTCTGATATCGGGTTGCCATCAGTAGGTAAAACCAAGGATTTAGATATTCCTTTTTCATCTTTCCACCCACAAGCAGACAATATAATTGAAACAACTGCAACACCTTTCTTTTTCTTTAACTCTATCGCTCTTCTTTTTTCTTTCATGCAAGCTTCAGAATCAAGAAAGTTTGCAGAAATAAATAAACAAATAATATCTGCATTGTCTAAGTTATTATCTATTTTGTCTTGAAAGTCTTGGCCAGCTATTATTTCTCGGTCATACCAATCCTCTATTAATCCTTTTGTTTTTAAAGGAGCAAGATGTTTTCTAAAATCTTTTATATCATTTTCGTCAATATGAGAGTAACTTATGAAAATTTTCAATTTCTCTTTTTCCACTATACTGCCTCCCAGTTTTATTAC
>ENA-ORDP01001694-ORDP01001694.1-marine-sediment-metagenome-genome-assembly--contig:-NODE-1694-length-11727-cov-4.766964_pt1 | contig 11727 bp, 10 predicted proteins | sample MGYA00248627_ERZ508539 | MGnify/ENA primary metagenome ERZ508539 (study PRJEB26208, sample SAMN05571518) | marine sediment metagenome | biome: deep sea; feature: Hydrothermal vent; material...
GAAGCATGGCGCCTTTTACAGCCGATTGTAGCAGAAATGGATTTTTAGAGGCTCCAGACGGCGTATCTTTTTATTTCGCTTTCCCTCTGCTTGAGTGAAAGTTTATTAACTGATAGCATAGGCGCTCATATCCGTTAAATTGAACCGTTTCGAGTTTATAAACATCAAAATATGGGCGAAGCAAAAGACAGGAAAAGGCCGCGATCCCCGGAAAGCCGGTGGAAAGAGGACGAACAGTTGATTGCCCGCGTCAAAAAAGGGGATTATGATGCTTTCGAAAGGCTTGTCCGTAAATATGAAGCCAGGATTTTTCACCATTGTCTTAAATTTTTAAATAATCAGGACGAAGCGGAGGATATATTACAGGAGACGTTTTTACAGGTATACAAGTCGCTTGACTCTTTCAGGGGCGAAGCCGCTTTTTCCACCTGGCTGATAAAGATCGCTACAAATAACTGCCTGATGAAGATCAGAAAGAAAAAGAAGGTGGATATCGTTTCAATTGATAAACCGATTGAAATAGACGGATCGCAGTTGCCCAGGGAAATAGTGGATTGGTCGAAAAATCCTTTTTCGCAAGTAAGTAACGATGAGATTCGGGCGGTGCTGGATCAGGCGATCTCTGGCCTGCCGGAGGATAAACGGGTGATCCTGGTTTTGAAAGATGTGGAGGGGTTTTCTAATATCGAGATCGCCGAGATGCTGGGCATCAGCGTAGCGGCCGTAAAATCCAGACTGCATAGAGCCCGTCTTTATGTCAGGGATATTATTTCCAAATATTTTGATGATACACTTGAAATAATTAAGACAGGATCAAATAGATGAATTGCCAGGATATACTCGATAGAATCTGCGATTACATCGATAAAGATCTTGACCCGGCTATCTGCAAGGATATAGAAGATCATATCGAGGATTGTGAGCCTTGCGTAGCGTTCATCAACACTATTAAGAAGACTGTCGATCTGTTCAAAAGCGCAGGCCAGGAGCCGCCTGATATCCCCAAACCTGTCTCGTCGAATCTGATGAGTTTTCTTAAAGACAAACGGGACGAATAAGCGCGCCCAGGTGGAGATCATCGTATGACAGATGCTTGCGATATCAGCTTAAGACCTCCGGCGCCCGACCATAACCCGCCGCCGGATGAAATCAAAAACATATTGTCCGAATCGAAAACCATAGCTATCATCGGGCTGTCGGACAAACCGGGAAGGGCGTCGCTGGATGTCGGTCTTTATCTCAAAGACCACGGGTATACCGTCATACCGGTACATCCTAAAATTTCCGACTGGCGGGGAATTAAAACGTACTCAAGCCTTAAAGATGTTCCTGGACCGGTGGATATTGTCGATATTTTCCGTAAAGCCGACGCTATCGACGGCCTTGTGGAGGAAATCGTGGAGAAAAAACCCAGGGTCGTCTGGCTCCAGCTCGGTATCGTCAATAACGAGGCGGCTGTAAAAATCCGGAAGGCAGGTATAGTCGTCGTTCAGGATCGTTGCTTAAAAATAGAGCATTCATCCCTTCTGGGGCGTTGATAGCTAGCTTCGTATCATCTATAATCGTTTCCTGGTGATACGCAACCCTTACTTCATTTGTAAACGCTTCTCAGGACGGTAATCGGCAATTTCGAATATTACTTATATTTTTTTATTAACCTGAAAAAAACATAGATGTTTCGCTCTTTTTACGAGAACTTCTCGATCATTTACCGTTATCGCGAGCTCATTTCAAGCCTTGTGGCCAAAGAGCTTAAAGCGAGATATCGCGGTTCGACCATCGGCGCGATGTGGACGTTTTTAAATCCTCTTTTGCTCATGATGGTATACGCGCTTGTCTTCTCCGTCTATATGCGTATCGAGATGGAGAACTATTCTGTTTTCATGTTCGCAGGATTACTCCCCTGGATCTGGTTTTCATCATCGATGATGGATGGCGTCAACTCCATCACTTCTGCGGGCGCCCTCATCACAAAATCGTTGTTTCCGGCTGAAATCCTGCCAATGGTTAAAATCCTCTCCAACCTGCTCAATTACATCTTCAGCCTGCCCCTTTTATTTATTTTCATGGCCTGGTACGGCACGGCTTTTTCTATGGCTATACTCTGGCTCCCTTTTGTGATGTTCGCCCAGCTTTTGTTTACCACGGGCCTCGTCTATTTCTTTTCGGCGCTGAATGTAAGATACAGAGATGTCCAGCATATACTGGGAAACCTGCTCACCCTCTGGTTTTTCATGTGCCCGATACTTTATCCCCTTCCGATGGTTCCGCAGAATCTCAGGTTCACATACTATCTGAACCCGATGGCGGCTCTAACGGTCGGCTACCAGGATATTTTTATACATTCAAAAACGCCCGATCTTGTATCTGTCCTGATTGTTATTCTGGTCGGTCTCGGTTGCATGCTTGCCGGTTTCAGACAGTTCGAGCGTAACAAGGAAACGTTCGCCGAAGAAATATAAATTTTGAGCAGTCGAGCCCGCCTACCCTCCCTTATATGGCTCTTATCGGCTGTTGCATATCTATTTACGCAGGCTTCGGCTCAATCCGCCAACCCGGCTTCCTTCGGCCCCATTCAAACACGCAACCACCATCCGCTTTACACAGGCCTGCTTTACCCTGCTCCAGAGAGCGGGACGACCGTTAAAAAGATTACGTTTAACACAGCGTTGAACTACACAAATATTTTCGTATTCGACAACGAAGGACGCTCATCCGCCTTTATCGACAAAGAGCTGGCCGAGCTCGACCTCTCCATACGTTATCCGCTTGCGGACGGAAAAGTGGAGATCGGCGCGGAGGCTCCTTTTTATAGCTCATCGGCAGGTTTCATGGACGACGCCGTCAGATGGTATCACGGCAGATTAGGTATTCCAGGGTACGAAGGCCAGGCGGTAATCCCTGACTATACATATTCAGACGTGATCAGGCGTGACGGAAAGCCGGTGATGAGAGGCGCCAGGGATCAGGGCGCTCTGGGAGACGCCTCGTTCTGGATAAAAGCGGAGATATTCTCGAAAGGCCCGCTCACGGTTTCTTTGCAGGGGCTGACCCAGGCCCCCACAGGAAACGCCGACCGGGGAGAGGGGTCGGGCGAATGGGAGTTTGGGGCGAGAGCGCTGGCGACGATATTGGCGGAGAAGTTCGCCATCCACCTTGGGGGAGGCGGTATATCGCCTGGAAGAGTAAAAAGAAGTCTTGCGACCACCAGCCTCAATAGTATGCTCACCGGTTTTATCAGCTATGAGCGTTTCGTAAGCGGGCGCTTCAGGCTTTTGATCCAGTCGATGTTCAACACATCGCCTTTTGAAGACTCCGATCTGGAGCGGTTCAGAAAACGTTGGATAGAAGCTACTTTCGGCTTCAAATACCAGCTCAAAAGCGGAACAATTCTGGCGGTCGGTTTTTCCGAGAACCTGAACAGAACCGCGCCTGATTTTACTATCCACTTTTCACTGGAGAAATAGGAAAGCTATCCAAACTCCCTGTTGGACGGGAGCTTGGCCATAAACAGCCAGTAAAACCCTGTGCTCTGGATCATCCATGTGAAGTCGTCGATTTCGTCAGGTTTTGTAAGGTACGCATTGGCTCCAAGGGCGTACGATTCCGCTATATCCTTTTCATTCTCCGAAGAGGTGAACATCACAACCGGGATATTTTTTAATTCACTCGTACTCTTTATCTCTTTCAATACGGCTTTGCCGTCCATCAGAGGTATATTAATGTCGAGTAATATAAGGTCTGGCCTGGGACTGGAGCCGGAATCGGAATATTCTCCTTTACGGTTCAGATATTCCATAGCCTCTATCCCGTTCTCTATGGTTATCGCCAGCACCTTTGCGCTAAACTCGTCATCGTCATTAAACGCCATTTTCATAATCTCCAGATCCGCTGGATTGTCTTCGACCAACAATATCACCGATGGTTTGCCGTTGGCTGGATACACCATAATTCAGTCTCCTTTCATCAATGTTACTGGATCCGCATTTAACGTAAATTTAAACTTGCTTCCCGCTCCGGGGCTGGAGGCGACCGTAAGCGTTCCTCCGCAACGGTCAATTATTTTCCGGCATATAGAAAGCCCTATACCTGTGCCCTGGTATTTTTCCCTGCTGTGCAAACGTTTGAACGGCTCGAATATCTGGCCGACGAATCTGTTGTCGATCCCGATGCCATTATCGGCCACGGTCACCTGCCACGATCCGTTCACCCGGCATGACGATACGGTGACGCGCGGCGGCGTTTTTTTCCTGAACTTGAGCGCGTTATCGACAAGGTTTTGCAAAAGAAGCGTAAGCTGAGTGCGGTCTCCGTAAACTATGGGCAAAGTATCCCATTCCACAACACCGCCAGACTCGTCGATGTTCGTCTCAAGATTTTTAGTTACGTCCGATATACAATCGTTGAGGTCGACAGCGCGCGCTTCAATCTCTTTCCTCCCCGCTCCGGACAACTCCGACAGATCGTGAACCAGGTTTTTCATCCGCTTCGAGGCGTCCTGGATAAATTCTATAAACTTGTTCGCCGCCGGCGACAGCTCGTCTCCCACGTGCCTTTTTAATAGATCGCAGTAGTACGACAGCGTTCGCAAAGGCTCTTTGAGGTCGTGAGAGATGATGTAATTAAACTCTTCAAGCTCCAGGTTGGCCGCTTTGAGGTCGGTTGTGCGCTCGGCCACGCGAAGCTCAAGATTTTCATATGCGATTCTAAGCTCCTCTTCAGCGTGGGCGCGTTCGAGCTCTGTCGAAACTCTTTCCGCGAATACCTGCAATGTGGATAACACTATATGCTCGTTCTTCACAGGTTTTCGGCTGACGAGGACTATGATACCCAGTGGCCCTCCCGCCCGGCTGACAAGAGGCGTCCCGGCGCAACCTTCGGCGCCCATTTCCTTAAGCATCGCGTCTTCGGAAAACCTTTCTCTTACTCTGGACGGATAACAGCAAAGGCCGCTTACTATGACTTTCTCGAAGAGCGTATTCTCAAGATCGTATTTATAAATATTATGAAACCGTTTCTTGTTGTTCATGGCTATTATTCTGACTTCGTCTTTGGCGCTCCCCTCAAGTTTCCCTATAATAGCGTAGTCCATATCCAGAGTTTTCAGGAGATGGACAGTTATGGCCCTGAAAAACTCGCCGCCTGTCACCGAGGGAAAGCCGGTGGCTACGTTCTGCAACGCTTCTTTGACCCGTTTTTGATCCTCCCGCCCCCTCAGCGCCACAATCCCATACGCCAGATTGTCCGCAAGTCTTTTCAGAAGGAGCCTTTCCTTTCCATTGAACGAGTCTATTTCATGCGAATAAATATTCAGGGAGCCGATAGTATTAGGACCAGAATTCAAGGGTATCGATATAAGGGAGGTATACCCTCTTTTTTCCGCCTCCCGCCTCCATGGCGCGAACTGCTTATTTCTGGATATATCTTCGACGACGCAGATTGCGCCTGTCCTTATCGCCGCGCCGGATGGCGCCCTGCCACGCTCCGAATCGGCCCATGTTGCGTCCAATGTTTTGATATATCCAGCCTCAAACCCGAACTGAGCCACAGGGCGGACGGTCTTTTCTTTGTCATGTTCGGCGTATCCCACCCAGGCCATGCGGTATCCGCCCAGCCTCACGATGTTTTCGCATATGAAATCGAGCAATTCCCACTCGTATCTGGAGCGCAAAAGGGCTTCGTTGCAGTCGTTAAGCATCTTAAGCATTCTGTTTGTTTTTCTAAGCTCATTCTCCGCCCTTTTCCGATCGGTGATATTCTGCATCTGGGCCACCATGTACAAAGGCTCCAATTCGGCGCTCCTGACGATGGAGATGTTGAGAGAGGCCCAGACCACATGACCTAGTTTATGAATATATCTTTTCTCCACATGAAACGAATCGAGTTCTCCATGGAAGATCAATTTCGCTTTTTCCAGGGTATCCTCCAGATCGTCATGGTGGATTATTTCCTGAATAGTTTTGTTTAAAAGCTCTTCCCTTGAATATCCGACCATATTGCAAAACGCTTCATTGACCCGCAGTAACCGGCCCCCCAGCGATCCTATGACCATGCCGGCGCCGGAATCCTCGAATACGCCTCGAAACTTTTCCTCGCTCTCACGCAACGACTCTTCCGACAGCTTATACTCTGCGCCAATGGCGATCTTGGCGGCGACCGGAGCCAGGGCGTCGAACGCCTCTTTTGGCAATGGCTCACTGGCTAAGACGGCCATTACTCCGATCAGCCTCTCCTCCAGCGTCAGAGGATATCCTCCGAAAGCCGCGATACCTTCGCTCTTTGCCCATTCAGGATCGATAATGAGAGGATCGGCCGCAAAACAATTAGTTAAATGCGGCTTTCGCTCGTTGGCTATCTTGGTGATTTCACCCGGTCCATCCAGGGAAATCAGGCTACGGGGCCCGTTAAGACAACTGTACACTCCGGACATTCCGGCGCTGGCGAATAATTTCAGCGCGTTGGTTTCTTTATCAAGTAGCCAGATGCGCGCGAATTGAGCGTCCATATTCGATATGATAGCTTCTGCGGTTCCTTGAAGGAATTCTGAAAGTTTGGTTTTTTCCGTCAGCAGATGGCCGATATCAGCCTCCAGTTTTAGAAAGCGACCCTGGTTTCTTAAAATAGCTTTCCTTTTAAAAAGCTCTTTTATAGCGTTGACGATGAGCCAGAATGGAAAAACGGTTCCGGCGGCCGCCAGACACATATAAAACATAATGTGAATAAGGTGGCTTAAAAACGTGCTTTCAGGGAACAGGCATGTATGGATCATGCCAGCAATCCAATACTCGTACACCAGGCCGACCAGTAAAAAATTAAAAAAGATAAGTCCGGCCAGCAGAAGTTGATATCTTTTCGAGATACTAGGATTTTCGAGACAGTAGTTAAGCATATTTATTTACCGCTCCAGCTAAGGCTCCTGGATTATGACCTCAGAAAACTCTAACGACTTCTACTTAAACCACGGTAGCGACCACCATCGACAAAAACGATGACGGGTAAATTCTAAGAGGAACAGCCATACAGGTCAATAAATATTATTAACATAAATTAATATTATTCTACCCCTTTTGCGGTATTTAAAAAGATGATTTTCTAAATCCAAATATTCGTCAAAAGGTCGATTGAATGATTGGGAGCCAGCAAAACTTTGAATAGAAAATCATTAGAACATTTTTATCAGAGAAGCTCAAGCTTCTTGATCTTCTTTATTCTGTCGCGAAACTCGGCGGCGGACTCGAAATCCAGGTCTTCCGCCGCTTTTTTCATCGCCCGCTCATATTTGTCTGCAAGATACTCAAGATGACCGCGCTCCAGGTTTTCAATATCGACATCTTTATCCCCCGCTTTGGCTCCATCCGAATAGATAAAGCTCAAGGCTCCGCTGATTTTTTTAGATATGCCTGCTGGTGTGATATTGTGCTTTTCATTATACTCGGACTGAAGCTCTCGCCGCCGATCCATTTCACTCATGGCCCGTTTTATTGAGCCTGTCACTTTATCGGCGTAAAGGATCACTTCTCCGCCAAGATTTCGCGCCGCCCGGCCGGAGGTCTGGATTATAGATGTTTCAGATCTTAAAAAACCTTCCATATCCGCGTTGAGTATGGCGACAAGCCCCACCTCTGGAATATCCAGCCCTTCCCTTAAAAGGTTTATACCTATGAGGACGTCGAACTCGCCCGACCTGAGATCGTTTATTATCTCTATTCGCTCCAGGGTTTTTATGTCGGAGTGCAGGTACCTCGCCCTCACCCCAAGATTCTGATAATAATCGGTCAAATCCTCCGCCTGCCGTTTTGTCATCGCGCTGACCAGAACGCGCTGATCCGTTTTTGTCTTGGCGTTTATCTCCGCAAGCAGATCATCGACCTGTCCTTCCACAGGGCGCACCAACACCGGTGGATCAACAAGTCCGGTGGGTCTTACCACCTGCTCGACAACAGCTCCTCCCGATTTCTCAAGCTCATACGGCGCAGGCGTCGCCGATACATAGATGACCCGCCGGGCGAGCCGTTCGAACTCTTCGAAAGAAAGGGGCCGGTTATCGAAAGCGGAGGGGAGCCTGAACCCGTATCCCACTAACGATCTTTTACGGGCGCGGTCTCCTTTTTGCATAGCGCCAATCTGCGGAACGCTCTGATGGCTTTCGTCGATCACTATCAGCGAGTCGTCCGGCAGATATTCAAGAAGCGTCGGTGGAGGCTCGCCCGGTTTCCTTCCCGAAAGGTAGCGTGAATAGTTCTCTATTCCGTTGCAATAGCCGATGGCTTTTATCATCTCGATATCGGCCAGTGTGCGCTCCCTTATCCTCTGCGCCTCGATCAACTTGTTTTCTCCGATAAATTTATCCTCCACCCCTTCCATTTCGTGATGAATCTCCACGAGGGCCTCGTCCATTTTCTCTACCGGCGTGACGTAGTGGGAGCCGGGATAGATGTTTATCTTTTCAAGCCGCTCCACAATCCGGCCGGTAAGAGAGTCGACTATGGATATTGAGTCTATCTCGTCGCCGAAAAACTCCACGCGGATGGCCGAGTCGGTTTCGTATATCGGCATTATCTCCACAACATCCCCGTTCACCCTGAAAGTCCCCCTCTTGAAATCTATATTGTTCCTTTCGTAAAGTACGCCGACCAATTTTTCAAGCAACAGATCCCGCTCCAGCTCGTCGCCCTTTTTGAGCTCGAGTTTCATTCCGAAATAAACCTCCGGCGACCCCAGCCCGTATATGCACGAAACGGAAGCCACGATAATAACGTCTCTCCTGTCGAAAAGTGATCTGGTGGCGCTGTGGCGGAGTTTGTCTATCTCGTCGTTTATAGAAGCGTCTTTCTCTATATACGCGCCGGTTTTAGGCAGGTAAGCCTCTGGCTGATAATAATCGTAGTACGAAACGAAATATTCGACGGCGTTTTCCGGAAAAAAAGATTTGAACTCGGCGTAAAGCTGGGCCGCGAGAGTCTTGTTATGGGCGATGACAAGGGTAGGTTTCTGAATCTTTTCTATGACATTGGCCAGTGTGAAAGTTTTGCCGGAGCCGGTTACGCCGAGCAGAACCTGATGGGAAACGCCGTTGTCGATACTTTTCACAAGGCTCTTTATCGCGGCTGGCTGGTCTCCTTTCGGTTTGAATTCGGAGACAAGTTTAAACTTTTGTGTCATTGGTTTAGTATAGGGGAGAAGAAAAGTGTGAGCCACGAAAACTGATAAAGAAAAGGGACAGGCCGGATCAGCCTGCCCCATTGAAAGGAGAACGGGTTTGTTAAGCGGTCAGGCGTTAATGGCCACGTTGGCGGCTGTTTTCGAAAGGTTCATCTCATTTCGCAGACTGCCGGAGTTTGACAGGTTCGTCGAGCCGGAGCCATTGATTACCTTTTCCCACGCTCCTTTCAGGTTATTGACCATTTTGAGCGTGACACGAAGATCAGACACTTCTCCGGAAATGTTAGCTTTGGTCAACCTTCTGCTCATTTCCTGGTAGGCTTTCTCAAGATTAACCGCCACCTGGCCGCCCCGTTTTTTATCCAGCGAGTTTTCGAGCTCGTTGATAATTTTCTGCGCTTTGCTGATGTACAGTCCGCGGCCCGCCACGTCTTGCGCGCCTACTTTCAAAATCGCCTCATTGATAAAACGGATCGCGCCATCGTACATCATCAAGATAAGCTTTGACCCGTTGACCGTTGACACCTGATTGACCTGATAAGCTTTCGCCGGTCCGTTGTTCATTCCCGTTCTCCTTTAAGATAATTTTATTATCATCCCCAGCCTTTTGACAGGTTAGATAATTGCGAATCAAGATAACTCTGCTCGGAAGTAAGCTTGGAAAGCAAGACTTCCAGATTTACAAACTTGGATTTGAGGTCTTCTTCTTTTTTTGCCAACCGGACTTCAAGGTCATCTATCTGCTTGCGCAGTTCTTTATCCCTTTTGTCTATGCTGTCATTCTCGTTAAAAATCAGCCCGCTACTGGAATACTCCGTAAATGTGGCGGTGAAAAAAGAAGCCTTTTCAGCCGCGCCGATGGCTACCCTCATCTGGGAGCCAGCCCCGTCCGCGCCCAACGTTCCGACCTCCAGGATCAGGCCCTCAAGGATGGTGCCAGCCTGGCCGATCGCATAGCCTGCGCTTGTGTCCATGCTCAACCATGCGCCGTCGCCGCCAACGAGCTGGAGCTGAAGAACGCCACCGCTGATCTTTGTGTTGTAAGTTCCGCCCTGGGTGGAGCCGGCGGCGCTTACGAAAGTATAAGCGCCGGAGCCGCTTGGGGTGAACAGGGCGCGCGTTTCCGCAAACCTGTCTTTCAGCGCGTCGGTAAACTTGCTCTGGTCGATCACCAGCTGGCCGAGCTCATCGGTGCTGATCCCAGCCTGGGAAAGAAACGCAATCTTGCTCGAATCGGTGGAGTCTATGCCGGAAATGGATCCGGTGACTGCGGCTCTGAGCTGATCCTGGATTGTGCGAAGCGAATTGTTGCCGAACAGCGTCCCTTTCTCATTCAGGTCGGGGTTATAGGTGAACTCCTTTTTTATGTAATCCATGACTGCGTTGTAAGCGTCGGCGAAGCCCTGGACGTTTGAAATGATACCTGAGTAGTCGGTCGAAAACGTGACCGTGCCCGACCCTATGGTCTCAAGCGAGAGAGTTACGTCGGCTATCAGGTCGGTTACTGTGTTGGAGTCTTTGGTTATGCTTATGCCGTCAAGAGTAAGTGTGGCGTCCTGGGCGTCTTGTGTATTGCTGAAAACAAGGGAAGTGTCCACAGGCTCGGTTATGGTGACAGCATTGGCAGAGCCGGAGCTATCGCCGGTTATCACCAGTTTGTAATCGGGAGAAGTAGATGTCCCGGCGTTTATCACGGTGGCGTTTACAGGAGCCGCGCTCGCGTTTATCGCCGTCTTCACGTCATTAAGGCTGTCGCCGCTTGCGACGGTTATATCGTAATCGGTACCGCCTACATTAATTCTTATTGTTCCGGAAGTGACTAAATCGGCCGTGTTGTCTGAAATGGAGTTGGTCGTTACATATTTTTCGGCTGTAGCCAGCTGGCTCACTACTATGTCATATGATCCCTGGGAGGCGTTAGAGCCGGCCGTCACAGAAAGAACCGATCCACCGCTCGAATTATTGGCGCTGAAAACTCCTGAGTAGGAGTTGAATTCGCCGGCTGTGTTCAATTTCTGGGCGGCTGTCTCAAGAGCCAGCAATTTGGTGTTGATTTCCTGCCAGGCCGTCCTTTTATCCGCCAGAGTGGCCTGCTCAAGCTCTTTTAGCTGGACGGGCCTGCGCTCAAGGGCCATAAGCTGGGCTATTATGCTCGTCGTATCCAGCCCGGATAATAGTCCATCAACTGAGAGACCCATAGTTTCTGGTTTCCTTAAAATTTCTTCTCTATCTGATTTGTTTAACTTATCGGAACAGCTCAAAAATACCTTTAGAAATTTCCTCCACAATACCCAAATATATAAGCTGTTATATCAATAAGTTAAATAAAACTTCGGATTTCCTGGGAGAATTTCGCCGATACATGGGGAATAAAGCCGAAAAACCGGTAGTCTGGCTGTTCAGGGAGTCAGAAAATAAAAGGCGAGGAGCTTGATTATAAAAAGCTCCCCGCCTTTTTTGTAAAAGTCCTCCGTGGACTTGTTAATTAACCAAGTAGCTGGAGAACGGCCTGAGGCGCCAAGTTTAACCGAGCAGTTGCAGAACGGTCTGAGGCACCAAATTCGC
>ENA-ORDP01001695-ORDP01001695.1-marine-sediment-metagenome-genome-assembly--contig:-NODE-1695-length-11719-cov-9.743656_pt1 | contig 11719 bp, 8 predicted proteins | sample MGYA00248627_ERZ508539 | MGnify/ENA primary metagenome ERZ508539 (study PRJEB26208, sample SAMN05571518) | marine sediment metagenome | biome: deep sea; feature: Hydrothermal vent; material...
ATTAATTCATATTCGGAAGAAAAGAATAATTCTTTGCGTAATAAAGCATTTGTTTTGTAAAGTCCATAGGAAATTCAATCTTTACGTCCGTGATTTTTCCGTCTTTCATTACAGGCTTAAGCACAGGATTTATAAAACCGCTGTAAGGTGCAAGGTTTAGTCTTTTGTATCTTTCCAATACTTCTTTATGCAGAACTTTATCTACTTTTACGCCGTAGGTTTCAACTAGATTTTTTGCTGCTGCAAAATCACCTTCTGAAGTTATCCTCTGTATTTTATTTAATAGTTCGCCGAATAATTCACGCAGTTTTTTATAGTTATTAATTACAAAGTAAGTTTTTCCATTTTTAGTTTTTCTTTCAATAACGTTTGCAGCGCCGTTAGGCTGGTTGTCGCTTTTACCTTTTTCGTAAACCCATTTAGCAATCATTTGCCTGTTACGCATATGTGCTTCTTCAATATCTTCACCCGGTTTTATTCTTCTAAGTTGAAGCATTAATCCATTTTTAATGTATTTAATATATTCTGCTTTATAGGCTTCTTTATTTGGAATAACACCAATATCAATCAACTTTTGATCCGGTAGATAATAAAGTGCGACAAGATCAGCTCTTGCTTCTTCAATTGTTGAAGCATAATTTTTTAAAGTTTGTTTTGGTGGAGAAACACCGGGAGCTAACTGACCCGAAGCATGACCGATAACTTCGTGCATATCAGTTTCCAAATCATCTGCAAGTGCACCATATTTTTTTATCAATTTAACTTCTTCGGGTGAATAAGAAAATTCTTTCAAAGATTCGAGAGAACCCGATTTGTTATACGCATGAACTATGTTCCCCAAATTAACAGATTTTGAACCGTATTCTTTTCTAATCCAAGATGAGTTGGGTAAATTAATACCTATCGGAGTGGAAGGTGAAGCGTCGCCGGATTCAACAACAACAGTAATTACCTTAGCGGAAATACCAACAACTTTTTTCTTTTTGTATTTATTGTCGATTGGAGAATGATCTTCAAACCATTGTGCATTATCTCCGATAGCTTTAATTCTTTTTGTTGCTTCCAAATCTTTAATAGAAACAACCGATTCAAAAGATCCTCTATAACCCAAAGGATCATTATATACTTCAATAAATCCATTAACAGCATCTACTCTTGATTTTGTATCTTTAACCCAAAGTTTATTATAGGCATCAAAATCTTTTAAATTTCCGGTTTTATAATATTTAACTAATTCTAGTAAAGTTTCTTTTTGAAGATTATTTTCTGCAACTGTTGCTGCCTTTTCCAGCCAATAAACAATTTTTTCTATGGACTTTGAATACATTCCTCCTACTTTCCATTTTCTCTCAATAATCTTTCCGTTAACTTTCATCATTTTTGAATTTAGTCCGTAAGAAATTGGTTGGGGGTCCTTTTTATTCATTACTTTTTTGTAATAATTTTCGACTTCTTTCTGGGTAACGCCCTCGTAAAAATTAACGGCAGAATTTTTTATTACGTCCACACGTGAGTCAAATGTTACCTTAACGGGAGCAATTTTCGGATTAAAAATTATAGGTGTTATTCTCTTTGAAAATTTAGAAACACTTTCACCCTTCTTAAGAGGTAGAAGTTTGCTGTCTGCATCTTTTAGTAGTGAAGTAAAATATTTCCTTGAAATTTTAGGAAACATTTTTTTGTTTGAATAATGGTGGTGGATTCCATTTGAGAACCAAACACGTTTTGTGTAAACCATAAAATTATTCCAGTCTTTCCCGCTACGTTTACCACTGTAACTGTTAACAATAGCTTCAAGAGTTCTTCTTACCGTAAGATTGTATTTATAATTTTGGTCATACATAATATCTCTACCGGCAAGAGCTGCTTGGTACAAATAATAAACAAGTTTCTTTTTCTTGAGAGAAAGCTCATTAAATCCGGGAACCTTGTAACGTAAAATTCTGAGGTCGGCAAATTTCTCGGTTTGATATTTAAAATTATCCGGAGTTGCCGTATTATTTTCTTTCGGTTTCTTGTTGCCACAACCGAAAAGTACCACAGTAAAAAGTACTATTATTAATAAATTTAATTTTTTCATTTCTCACCGTTTTTAGTTGTTAATAAATAAAACTGAAATATAAGAAATACATAAATTAGATTTTATAATATTATATCAGAATAAGTTTAATGGATTCATTTTCAAAAATTCCTGCCATGGTAAACCCTTATCTCCGATTAATAATATCTTTTGCGGGTTTATCATTTTGCTAAATTCGTTCATTCCCGAAATTTTATGTGCACCCCCACTTTTAATTTCCAATCCAATAATTTTATCGTCGAGACTTAAAACGAAATCAATTTCATAATTATTATGACGCCAATAATAAAGATTAAAATTTTCTGTTTGAGAATAATTTACAAGATGTGCTCCAACTGTAGATTCAATAATTCTTCCCCATTTTATTGGCTGAGATAATATTTGCTTTAATGATTCGTTTGTTTGAGCACTTATAAAAGCCGTATTATGTATTTGAAATTTTGGACTTGAAGCACGTTGTCTTATCTTTTTTATCGAATGTTTTTCTAAGCCTGTTAATAAACCTGCATTGCTTAATAAGTTTAAATAGTGAGAAAGAGTTACCGTATTTCCGGCATCGTGTAATTGACCTAACATTTTGTTGTATGAAAGAATTTGTCCCGAATATATACAACCCAATTCAAACAATCTTTTTAACAAAGCAGGCTTATCTATTCTATTTAACATTAATATATCTTTGGAAACAGTGGTCTCTATAAGTGATTCTTTTATGTATTCTTTCCAACGATTTTCATCTTTTATTAAATCATACGAACCGGGATATCCGCCAAACCAGGCATATTTTTGTGGAGATGTGTCAAAGGCTTCGTTTATTTCGGTGTAAGACCAATGAGGCATGTAAATTTTTTCATATCTACCTGCAAGTGATTCTGTTAGCCCCTTTTGGATGAGTAGAGAAGAAGAACCGAGAATTATGGTTTTAATATTTATTTTATCTCTTGTATCTTTATCCCACTCGGCTTTTACAGTTTTACTCCAATTATTTATTTTCTGTATTTCATCTATTATAAGAATTAATTGTTTTGCCTTAGAGTTTTTTAATTTTATTCTTGCTGTATCCCATTGCATTGATATCCAATATGAATTGATTGCATCGTTTGAATCTGCCGAGACGTAATGGTATAAAAATTTTTCATCTTGGGTCAATTGGTTAACAAGTGTAGTTTTTCCCACCTGTCTCGGACCTACAACAACTTGAATAAATTTTCGTTTTTCTTTAATTCTTTTTTTAAGAAGGTAATATTGCTGTCTTTTAATAATCATTATATTTACTCATTACTCTGAGTAAAATTACTCAATATATTGAGTAAAAACAAATTAAAGTTACAATATTTTTCTGTTCTTTAATTCGGTAATTAGGTTGTTGTAGCCGGTAAATTGGATTGCATCCCACCCAAGTTTTTTTGCTGCATTTGCATATTCAAGAACGTCATCAATAAAAAGATGGTGAGCTGACTGTTCTTTCGTAAAATTTTCAACACATTTGTAAATTTCTTTTTCAGGCTTTATTGCACCCACTTTGTGAGAGAGAATAAGTTTATCGAAGTATTTAAGGAAGCCGTAATTTTTCCAGCCGTATTCTTGGTGAATGGAATTAGTGTTGGAAAGCAGAACCAGTTTGAAGTTTTTTTTCAGTTTGGGAAGAAGCGCGGCTACTTCTTTATTTTCTTTAAACACACTTGAATAAATTTCACAAAACTCATCAGTCGTAATTTTGTAATTAACTGCATTAAGTATTTTATTTATAAAATCTTTCTCGCTTAATTTCCCTTTTTCAAATGCTCTGTGAATTTGATAATTAATCTTATAAAAGTTTGTAAATTTCTCACCAAGCCCGGCTTCAATATCATCTAATTTATTTACAGCAATATTATAGTCAAAAGGAAGCAGTACATTCCCGAGATCAAAAACAATCACAGATATTTTATTAGATGACATTGTGTTTCCTATTTTTTTAAAATAATTTAAGCAAATTAAGTAACGCAATGATAAAAGGTAAGTTTTAAATAAACATTCAGATTTTTAGAACACTAATTGAAACATTACGTAGAACACATTGTTATCAACAGAAATTCCTTCCTCCGAACGAATGACGTAAGCTGCGGTAATTTTTGAAGCCGTCCATTTTGAAGAGAAGAATGAATAAGCAAAGCCGAATGTAGTATAAGTTTCTGCATCATTACTTACGTCGGTGTTTTTATCATATCTTTCCCATCTGCCTAAAAGTTCAACATTTTTTACAACTTTATAAGCACCAAAAAAATAATAACCTGCCGTAGTAATATCACCAGGACCGTTTTTGTTTATTACACCAATGTATTCACCTTTAAATCTGAATGGACCGGGCTGATAATATAGATAAGCGTTATAAGCATCATAGTCGTTAAAAGTGCTGTTACCAACTCCATAATATCCGCCTATCTCTAAACCCTTTACTTTTGGTGGTTTATATGAAGCCATTCCACTAAAAGCAAAACTAGCGTTTTGAATCCTTGCTGTAGTTTTTTGTGAAGCTTTTAAATTTACTGAACCGTTACCGTTATGAAGAGTAATATTATAACTAAATCCGTTAGTTGTGCCTAAGAAAGCTACACCATAATCTCTATAGTCAGAACCAATTGTCATTGCTCCCCATTTTTGTGCAGAAACAGGACGTTCGACAATATCAATTTTTGTGTGTGAGGTTAATCCGCCTGCACGGACGCCCGCAGTTTTAAATCTACCAATTCTAAATTGAGCGGCTTTATTAATAATGTAGTCAATACGCGCATCTAAAAGTTTGAATTTTGTTATTTCAAATTGAACAAAACCTTTTAAGTGTTTGCTTAGTGTAGTATACAATCTTCCCCTAATGCGTCTCAGTCCAAAACCGACCTGGCTTGTGTCTGAGTTTGTTTGAGCTGAACTAACCATTGCTTGAATAGTACCGCCAACCCTAACTTTTACATCAGGTTTATCTTGAGAATAAGCTGTACTTAAAAATGCAACTAATACAAAGGCAGCACAAATAGGTAAAAGGTGTTTCATACTTTCTCCAGAAAACTTATTTAATAACAAACAAAAATTTTTAGTTGCACCTTTAGAATCTTGCTTAATTCGATTTAAATGTTAGTTGCACTACTTAGACAAACATCATTTTTAAAGTGTGTGTTTAGAGTATGGAAATTATTCTACTTTAAATTTACTGTCCTTTAAGCCTGTGTTTATTTTTATCGAACTGACTTTAAAATCTAAAGATTGCGGACCTACTGTTTGTTTTATACTAAACGGATATTTAACACCTGCAACAGGTTTGTAATCTCCGTAGTAAGAGGTTTGTGCAAATGAACCTTGTGGTGTATTTATTGTCTTTGAACTTTTTACTTTTAATCCTGATTTAACATCATAAAACTCTTTCCGAATATTCCCTGAAGGATATTTCATTTCCACCTCATAAGCATCTTTATTATCAACTTTTACCTTACCTAAAAGTTTTAACCCGACTTTTAATTCATCCAATTTTAAAATAAAATTAAGCATTGCTTCATACCTAAGTCCTTCTAAAGTAGAACCGGTTAGCTCCCTGCTGTTTTCACCGACAGTCATCATAGCTTTTTTTCCGTCGTATTTTATTACTTGATTAACCGCTCCTGCATTTATTTCTTGTTTAATTTTATCGGGTAATTTTTGATAAATGACCATACTTACATCAATTCCCGAAACAGAGCCGCGAAGAACAGTTGTTTTATCTTTTATGTTCGCCAAACTGTCCCTTCCACCAATTGCAGTAATGTATTTTTCAATAACTTGTTTTACGGTTGTGCTATCACCTTTTTTATCTTGAGCAAAGACTATGTTTATGGATGTAAGTAAAACAATAACACTTATGAAGATTTTCGTTTTCATTTTTGAACCCTGTTTTAATAAATAATAGTATATATAAAAATTAAACATTTACTTTGTTTAATAAAAGTTCTCTTCAAACAGTGCCTTTGTCCTATAGTTATTTACATTATTTAATGTATGTGAAATACCGGAAGGTTATAAAATTGTAGAGGAAAAATAAGTGATATGTTTTTTTACGGTTCGATACCTAATATTAATAAAGGTACTGGTGGACTATTTCTACCTTGTCTCATAACATTATAAACTTCGCCTTCATAATATGCTATACCAGATGACATTTTACTTTGCATATTTTTTGTTGGTAATATTTCTATGCCTAAATTTATAATTCCCCCTGAGTAAAACAACATATGTTTTACAAATAAGTCATAAGCAACAAAAGAATATTTACCGAATTGAACTTCAACCGCAATTTTATTTTTCACAAAATCTGTTTGATTATAACTAAATATTGGTTCTTTCTCTCCGTTTTCAATTAAAAACACCTTTTGTTTTTTTGTTGGTAAGAGAACGCTTTGCTCCATTAGTTCTCTGTTCAAAGTAATATAATAATTATATCTTTGTTCACTCCAACCTAATTTAGAAAGTTTAGAATGAAACGCTTTATTTAAATCAATTGGACTATAAAGCATTTTACCTTTTTTAGTTTTTTCTTTACTTATTTTATTCAGTAATTCATTGGCATTTATAGATGTTATAGTTTCTTTAATTTCAGTGTAAAGTTTTTTGTGGTGAACTATAAAATATTCTTCACCATTCAAATGAGAATATTTATTAGCTATTTTCATGATTTACCAGTTGTATATTAAAATATTCTTGTGACCATTCTCTTGGTTTCTGTGCTACAAGGTCTGTAGGTTTTGGTACATGTATAGGTTTATTTATGGGTCTTAGTTTTAAATCACCCTCTTTTAGTTTATTGATTCTTTCATTCGTGATTTTTATGTATTTTTTTTCTTTTTCAATTCCTATTACATTTCTATTATTTTTTAAGGCAGCTATAATAGTTGAACCAACCCCAGCATAGGGATCCAGTATCCAACTGTCAATATTTGTCAAAGCAAGAATACATCTTTCAACTAATTCAACTGGATATTGACAAGGATGCTCAGTCTTTTCTGGATGATTAGATTTTACATTTGGTATATTCCAAAGTTCTTCCTCCCAATCTTTTATAATAATTTTCCATATATCAGAAGGGTTTTTACCCTTAGGATTTCCAGATAATTGTCCTTTTTTTGGGCCTTTAAAATGTCTTTTCCCAGGGTATTTTGAAGGAATTCTAACATCATCAAGATTAAAAATATAATTATCTGATTTAGTAAACCATAAAATGGTTTCGTATCTACCAGAAAATCTTTTCGAAGCGTGCAAGCCATGACCGAAATGCCATATTATCCTATTTCTAAGTTTTAGACCATGTTGTTTGAAAATATTATAATAGAAAATATCTAATGGAAAAATTTCACCTTTATTCACATAGTTACCGACCTGCCAACAAATACTACCACGTTTAGATAGGACACGAATTAATTCTGAAATTACTTGTTCTTGAGTCTTAAGATATTTTTCAATGGAAGTTTTTGTTTCATAAGATTTACCAACATTATAAGGTGGTGAGGTAATTATCAAATCAAACTTATTAGGTTCTATGTCCTTAATTATCTTTTGAGAATCACCATTTTTGATAATGTATTTGGAATCAGGGTTTATATTTGGAAACAATGGTTCTTTTATTTTCATATTTTAATAAAAATTTAATGTGTTTAAATAACTGAGTAATACTAAAGTAATAAAATCAAATTGAACAGGCAAAAATTATTAATAAATATATTCTTCCATGTATTTATATTTTTCTGTAAATATTCCCTTCCACATAATCGCTGCATTTTTTATTGGTTCGGGTAAGCCTGAAGAAGACAACGCTCCGTTATAGTCAGCAGATATTATATCCTTTAAAAAAGGACGTAGTTCGTTACTGAATTTTTCAGAGGCATCTACCGAAAATTCGCATGGCAGATTTGTTACCGCCATAACGGTAATACCATCTGATTCAAAACCGTTTTTAAATGTTTCGTTTATTGGATAATAAGTGTAAACGGGATTATCAATCCACGTTTCTTTTGAGAATTCAATTGAGCCGTTCGGATCGCAGGTTACATCACCAATAACAAGCAATGTTCGGTTTCCGGAATAATTTTTTTTGCATAAATCGTTGGTTAATACCCTGGGATATTCATTAGACCAGATAATACAGTTCATCAAAACAGTAACAAATGGTAAAATCCTTTCCATATTTGATTCGTACATATCAGGGTTTTTTATATAATGATTTAACTTGTCGTTGTCATTATAACCCGTGAACTCTTTTTTATATTTTTCTTTTAGTTTATACATATCATAAACTTCCAGCACAAGTTTGTATATTTTCTTTCTTGAACCACCGGCGTAAACAGAAGAAAGTTTGTCTAAAGTTATTTCTTCGCAAGGAAGCATATCTAATATTTGCTGAGCACCTGTGCTTGTTTTTCCTTTACCCAAGATACAGCAAATAACCGGGGGAATGGTTTCAGGTGTTCCTTCAACTTTAATTTTTTCTCCTGCTTTGTCTAACAAGTCTTTAATGTGAACAAGATTTTTCACATTTATAGATTGCGTGATATTTGCAAAAGGATTTTCAATTCCTTTCAAATTTAATTTTTGACCTAAAGCCCAAAGCGTGTCCACCATTCCCGCACTGCCGGCTATGTAAGTAAAAGCTGTTATCAATCTTCTGTTATTGTTATCAGCTATCAACTCATAATCAATTAATGTAGCTTTATTTTCAACAAGATTTTTCAGCAGTTGTCTGTTTTTAATTTGACCTTTGTGAGTGTGTGAAAAAAAGAGATATGTTTTTTCGGGTAGTATTTTATTAATATTTATTTCTTTCAGTCCGAAGATTACATTAGCTTCCGACAGATTATTTTTTATAACGGCACCGGCTTTTACATAATCTTCGTCTTTAAATGCTCTTTTTATTTCTCCATTTTCGGGGTCAATTGCAGGTTCAACCAGTAATTTGTAACCCCAATCAATTATTTGTTGTGCGTTTACGGGAGTAACGGCGGTACGTTTTTCTCCGTGTTTGTCTATTCCTTCTCTTAATATCCCGATTATATTTTTCATATTTTAAAACAAGTAATTATAATTTATGAGTCTTCTCTAACCTAAAAAGGTCATTTGTAAAGATAGATATTTAAAAACTGGAACAATATTTAAACCTAAATTAGAGTAAGTTGTTTTTTTAGATACGCCTCATTTATGTTTATGCATAAACTTAAAGGTAATTTTATTTAATATGAAATCCTCTCTACTTTACTTTACAATTGTATTATTTTTTTCTGTAAACATGTTTGCTCAAAAACATTCCGTTACGGGAAGAGTATTAGATAAGCAAACAGGTAAACCACTCGGATATGCAAATATAAAAATAGACGGAACAATGATGGGAGGAGCTTCCAACATAAACGGAAGCTATAATCTTAAATTGGATAAAGGCAATTATGTTTTAATTGCTTCCTATCTTGGGTATAATTCAGACACTTTGAAAGTAAATTTAAACAATAATATTATCGATTTAGATTTTAACCTTATTAAATCGATTGTAACTTTACCCGAAATAACAGTTGTTCCCGGTGAAGACCCGGCAATTGGTATTATAAGAAAAGCAATAAAAGAAAAACAGAAGAGAAAAAAGCAAATAAACAGTTTAATTTTTGAATCTTACACAAAGGGAATAATCCGAACACCTGATCCGCTAAATTTTAATAGGGGAAGAACAGGACTCGGCTTAGGGATGGGAGATTCTTCAAAGCTACCGATAACGGGAATAATTGAAAATCAAAGTATGGGTTATTTCAAAAAGCCGGATGATTATAAAGAGATAATAATTGCAAGAAAACAAACGGCAAATATTCCTTCAACATTTAATTTATTAACCGGCGGAAGAGCAATTAAAAATTTTAACAACGAAAGAATTAATATTTTAAATTATCCCATTCCCGGACCGTTAGCAGACGATGCGTTAAGTTATTACGATTATTATTTGGTTAATCTTTCTTCCATAAATAATCAAAGTGTTTTTGAAATAAAATTAAAACCCCTTGATTCAATCAACCCTGGGTTTACGGGCAAACTTTATATTATTGACAAAACCTTTGATCTTGTAAAAATAGATTTTCAATTAAATGATGCGGCAAACAGGGGAGGAATCCTTGATACGATTAATTTTTATCAACAGTTGCTTCCCTTTGACGATTCTCTTTATCTGCCCGTGGACTTTAGGGTAATTGCAGAGATAAACTATTTGGGTTTGGCGCGATTCGGATTTGAGATGAATACGATTTTATATAATTATAAAATAAACACTAAAATTAATGATAACATTTTTGACAAAGCCGTTATTAAAGTTTTGCCCTCAGCCGATAATAAAAACACCGACTATTGGAAAAGCATTCAAACAATACCAAACACGCCGGAGGAAAATTCAGCTTATAAAAAGATTGACAGTCTTAACAACATTCCTTCAAATATTTGGACTAATTTTTCACCTTTATCAAGCAGAGTAAATATAAACGAAAATTTTTCGGCAAGCGCCCCGTTAGGTATGTATCATTTTAACAGAATAGAGGGACACTCTCTGGGTTTAAGTTTGTATGCAAACAATGCATTGAATAGGAGATTAAATTCATCAATAAATTTTTCTTATGGATTTTCGGATAAAAAAACCAAAACAAATTTTTACACGAAATATTTTTTAGGACAGTACAGAACGTACAGTGTTTCATTAAACGCATTTAACAAATTACAGACAGTGTTCGGTAATTCCGAAAATTATAACGAACTCACCGCTTCGCTTTTATCGCTTGTTTCAAAATACGAATTTAGAAATTATTACTACTCCAAAGGTTTTAATATTAAATTGAACGGGGAGGTATTTCCCGTGTTAAATTTAAGTCTGGCTTTTAATAACAGAACCGATAACAACGCTGTAACAAGAACGAACGTCTCTTTATTTAATAATAAAAAAAGATACCGAAGCAACCCGCCCATATTTGAAACTAAAGTAAATTCTCTAACTTTTGGTTTTAATTTGGATTTCAGAAATTATATCGAAAACGGGTATTTCAGGAGAAGGATAAGCGGGGGAAAATCTTTTATATTACTTAAAGGCAATGTTACATATTCACGAAAGAATTTCTTAAACAGCAATATCGATTTTACACAATACGGATTTTCGTCCTTCGGAAGAATAAGAACTCTTGGGGCATCCTTCCTGTATTTTAATTTAAAAGGAGTTTACACAGACGGCTCGCTTCCGTATCAATATATGTATTCGCTTCCCGGTAATATAAATGCAACGGCGCGTAATTTTTCATTCAGAACGTTAAATGTGAACGAAGTAATTGGAGAAAGAATTGTCACTATTAATATTGAAGAAAATTTCGGAAACGAGTTATTTAAACTTTTTAAAATTCCAGGTTTTAAAGATTGGGATGTGCAGTTAAATGTATTTTTTAACGCAGCTTATTCAGTCGTTGGCACCGTTTCGCGAAGCATTCTTTTACAACCTGTAAATCAATTCAAACACCCTTTCTATGAGATAGGATTTGGATTGGGGCATATTTTAATTCCCATAAGACTTGAATTTGCCTGGAAGCTGAATTACAGGGGAGAAAATAATTTTAGGATAGGGTTGAATACGAGTTTGTT
>ENA-ORDP01001696-ORDP01001696.1-marine-sediment-metagenome-genome-assembly--contig:-NODE-1696-length-11712-cov-2.560522_pt1 | contig 11712 bp, 13 predicted proteins | sample MGYA00248627_ERZ508539 | MGnify/ENA primary metagenome ERZ508539 (study PRJEB26208, sample SAMN05571518) | marine sediment metagenome | biome: deep sea; feature: Hydrothermal vent; material...
AAAAAACGGTCCACAATTTTTCATCCGCCTCACTACGACCCCCCAAGTCCGACAAGCTCCTAATAGGTATGGTGATAGGATAAATATCTAATTCCAATAATATAGAGCTTCCTTACCTAGCTCTTGCTCAATCTCTAACAAGCGGTTGTATTTAGAAATACGCTCGCCTCGGCATGCTGACCCGGTTTTCAAATGCCCGCCGTCCATAGCTACTGCAAAATCGGCTAGAAACGTATCTTCTGTTTCTCCAGAACGGTGAGATATAAAGTAGCGCCAGCCTGCATCACGACACATGCGTACCGCTTCTATTGCCTCTGTTACAGTACCTATTTGATTAAGCTTAATTAGTGCAGAATTAGCTGTACCCTCTTCTATCCCCCGATGGATATACTGGGTATTGGTTACAAAGTTGTCATCACCGACTACCTCGATCTTTCCCCCAAGTCGACGCGTGAACTTCTGGAAGCCTTCCCAGTCACCTTCAGCCAAGGGATCTTCCCAAAGAATAATGGGGTATTTCGATACCCATTCCTCTGCCATGGCAATCAGATCATCGTTTTGCATGGCTCCTGCGCCCGACCATTTCAGGTCATAGCTACCTTGCATATCAACCGCAAATGAATTGGCAGCGCTGTCAACCGCAATAGCAATATCCACCCCTGGCTTGTAACCGGCCTTCTCGATAGCCTGAATAATCGTCTCTATGGCATCCTCATTACTGCTCAGGTTCGGTGCAAACCCACCCTCATCACCTACACTGGTTGCAAGACCTCGATCCTGGAGGATTTTCTTGAGCGCGTGGAAGGTTTCTGAGACATAACGGAGGCCTTCACGGAAAGTCGGTGCCCCCAATGGCACCGCCATAAATTCTTGGATATCCACATTATTATCAGCATGCTCTCCCCCATTAATAATGTTCATGCAGGGGACCGTTAGTCTTCTGGCTCCAACACCACCCAGATATTGGTAAAGGGGTATTCCAGATGACAGTGCAGCAGCCCGGGCAACGGCCATAGATACTCCCAGTATCGCATTTGCGCCAAGTTTCGATTTATTTGCGGTTCCATCCAGATTGACCATGGCACGGTCGATCAAGGGCTGCTGATGCACATTCATACCAATGAGTTGTGGGCCGAGCTGGTCATTTACATTCGCTACGGCTTGCAGTACGCCTTTACCGGCATACCGACTTGTATCGCCATCTCGCAACTCAATCGCCTCATTCTCTCCGGTACTTGCCCCGGATGGCACTGAGGCGACAGAGCTCGTGCCATCATCAAGTTCGACGAATACCCGTACCGTCGGGTTACCACGCGAATCGAGTATTTCCATGGCCCGAATAGATGAAATTTTGGCATTTATCATATTGACTCCTCATATGTATTACTGGTGGTGATGGGTGCTGCCCCGCAATTAAACAGAGCTCGGCCACCCTGGGCAGCGGCCACTACCCAGAGTCAGACTGCTGGCACTGAATGCAACAAACCGGAATCCTTCAGAATGGCCTCAACCTTTGCAGAATCTTCGACCGTGAAGCCAATACGTCGTGAACTGCCGCGTAACATTGCAACAAATATCCGCTCACGGACTGGCCTCTTGATATCTAGCGGAAACCAGGTACGGATATCCCCCGTACCCCAGATTCGCCAACGCCCTCTCATGATCGTAGACGGAGCAACCTCGATGGACTCAATCTGTTTGAACGGAACGCTGCGATCGCCAAAAGGAAAATAGTAGTGATGAAACGTGATCTTTTCGGCCGTGAGTTCAACAAGCTTGTCCTGGTAATAGCTAGGCATGGTGTTCTCCTGATTCTGTCGGCAACTCGAACAAGCTGCGACGAGAAGCTTACCCACCTAGAAGCCTGTCGGACTTGGAAAGGATCTACTGTGATGGTGGAAAATCGGTCCATTTTTTCACTTTTTATCGTTAAATAGAACCACTATTCGCCTCAAAAGATAAAAAAACCAGCCTTGATTTTCCATCCACCTCGCTACGACATCCCAAGTCCGACAGACTCCTATTGGTGAGCGATAGCCTTTTCCGTAAATAGATAATCCTTCAGCTCCTTGTCGAGCTTGGGATCCTTGCGGCGCATCCACTCCAACACCATGGCGGCATGTTCTTTCTCCTCATCCCGGTTATGCGCAAGAATCGCCCGCAGCTCACTGTCCCCGCATGCATCCACCCGCTGGTTGTACCAATCCACTGCTTCGAGTTCTTCTATGAGGGAAACAATAGCTCGATGCATATCCTGGGTCCCAGCAGACAATTTCTCCAAGCGTTCATGATAGCCTTCATGTGACATAACGATCTCCTTAAGCAATGAAACATATCGGGGTAGACGGAGCTACCCTGAAACATCGACTTCATTGTACAAGGTGCCACCGCTCTGAGCACCCGCTTGGGCGCTCAGCATTCTGTACCCGGACAATGGCCGTTCAGTGAGCCCGGGCTGAACGCCCAGGGGAACCGGACACCCGGCCGCGCTACAATGGCGCTCTCCTATCCAACTGGACCCTTGTCATGTCGCTTGACCTTGCCCTGAAAACCCGCATTGATGAACTGCTGAAGTCGCACCACGTGGTGTTGTTCATGAAAGGCACGCGTACCCAGCCAATGTGCGGCTTTTCCGCTTCAACAACGGGCATCCTTAATGAAATACTGCCTGAGTACCATACGGTCAACGTGCTGGAAGACCAGGATATTCGTGAAGGCATCAAGCTTTACTCCGACTGGCCGACGATTCCACAACTGTATATCGACGCCGAGCTGGTCGGTGGTGCGGACATCATCCGCCAAATGTATGCCAGCGGCGAGTTGCATCGGCTGTTCGGGGTACCCGAGCCGGATCGTACCCCACCCGTATTCACGGTCACCGACCTAGCCGCCGAAGCCATTCGGGGCGGCATGAGTGACGCCGACGATACCGTACTGCACCTGGAGATCAGTGCCGATCTGTCGGCCAGCTTTCAAATTGCCCCAGCTGGTGCTAACGATATTATCAGTACCATCAACGGTATCGAGGTGCATTTTGATCCGGGCAGTGCGCAGCGCGCCCAGAGCATCACCATCGACTGGGTGGAAACGGTGCAGGGTTCGGGCCTGTCGCTAAGCTTCCCTGGCTCGCAATCGACCCACTGACCAGCGACTTGCCCAAGTCATCGTGACCGGGAAAACCTCCCCTAACCTACACCACCCGGCCTAGAACGGGTGGTGTAGGTTAGGCTCATAGTCAGCGGATCCGCGGTGGGCTGTAGTGCCCGCTAGGCCGTAGCGTGGTGACGTAAGGGCCATTCCAGTCGCGCTTGAAGATCCGCGTCAGAGTGCGGGCCGGGCCAGTGCCGCTGATAAACACCGAGGCATCAATGCTGTTGTTAAAATAGCTCCACTGCCAGTTGCCGGTGCCGATGTACACACGGCGGCTATCGGCCACAGCGTACTTGCAGTGCTCGACCCGTGCATAGGGAATAAATCCTACCGATGCCTGCGGTAAGGTGCTGAACTTCACGGTGATGCCGGGTAGCACAGCGAGGCTCTTGAGATAAGCCTGCATGGGTCTGCGCAAAGCCCAATCGGCAACGATAATCTGTACCTTGACGCCGCGGGCCGCCGCATCGCGCAGGGCCGTATCCAGTGCCGGCCAGTACCCCTTGGGGCCATAGTGAACAAGTGCCGACAGAGTCATCACCTGGATTCGCAGTATGTGCTGGGCGGATTCGATCAGTCGTACCAGTTCAGGCTGCTCGGTGCTGACCCAATGCGGGCTCATGGACGTCGGACTAAAGGCGGGAAAAGCAATCAGCGGTGCATCATGCGCACCTCGTAAAATGATGGGGTCGCCGGCAGTAACCGGAGCAAAAGTCGGTGCCCGCATGGCTAGCTTCGCCGCCTTGGGCAAACTGGGGTCACCGGCCAACCGCCAGTCAAACTCAAAGACCGCCTCAAAAGTACGCGCCAAGCGCCGGTTATGAATGCGTACGCCGATTTCATGAATCTGGCTGAGTGCCCGCCAGTCCCAGTTTTGGCTACCAACAAAAACCGTTTTTCCATCGACGATGAAATACTTGGCATGCAGCACCCCACCGGTCAATTTATCCACGGGCAAAATGCGAATGGCTATATTGGATACCTTACGCAACCAGTCGTAACTGGGCCGACTTTCACGCATAAAGGTCTGATCGAGCAAAATCCGCACCTTGACCCCGGCATGAGCCCGTGCCACCAAGGCATCGAGTACCGGTTGCAGGGCCTTGCCGGGCTGATTGGCGATATAAAACGCGGCAATATCGATGCGAGTCCGGGCCGCACGGATCATCTCCAGCCATACCTGCTGAGTTCGTGGCACACCAGGCTGCCCATACACGGTGTCTGCGGGCACACTCTCGACAATCTGCAAGCTCGGTATGACCGCCGCCCAGGCCGAGGAAGCCATCAGCAGTACGGCGACCATCAACCCACTCAAACCCAGCACCTGCTTAGGTAATTTCATTGAACTTCCTCTGCTCATACGGCATGAATGCTTGCGGGGAACGCATCCAAACCGGATGCTCCGAGCATGCGTTAATCACAATCTTCAGGGAACCTTTAAAAACCATCACGAGCGGGCCGAGTGCCAGGCCTCGCGCAGTGAGCAGCGAGACCTATCAAATCGATAGGCGAGGCGCGAACGAGCACACGACACCGCAAGCAATTCGCGCAGTAGGCTTTGAGAGGTTCCCTTCAGTCGATATCCTCCTCGAAACGTAGATGTTTGACGCTGCGACCGTGGCGACGAACCAACTTGAGGGCCTCAATGCCGATACGAATGTGAATCTCGGCGAAATGTTCGGTGACCACGCGGTCGCTGACTTCGGTCTTAACTCCTTCAGGGATCATCGGCTGATCGGATACCAACAGCAGAGCCCCGCAGGAAATTCCGTTGGCAAAGCCGGCCGCGAACACTGTAGCGGTTTCCATGTCGATCACCATGCTGCGGGTACGACGTAGGTATTTTTTGAAGACCTCGTCGTGTTCCCAGACCCGTCGATTAGTGGTGAATACGGTTCCGGTCCAGTAATCGTGCCCAAGATCGCGGATCATGGTCGATACCGCACGTTGCAATTGGAAAGCCGGCATCGCCGGCACCTCTGGCGGTAAATAGTCGTTACTGGTGCCCTCACCGCGAATGGCGGCAATCGGCAACACCAGGTCACCGATACGATTTTTCTTCTTCAACCCTCCGCACTTACCCAGAAACAACACCGCTTTGGGAGCCACGGCAGACAGCAAATCCATGACGGTAGCGGCGTTAGGGCTACCCATACCGTAATTGATCATGGTGATCCCGTCGGCCGTGGCGGTAGGCATGGGCCGGTCAACACCGCGTATTGGTACCTCGTACCAGGCCGCAAAACGTTGTAGATAGTGACTGAAATTGGTAAGCAAAATGTGCTGGCCAAAGTCACCAAGGGGAATCCCGGTATAGCGTGGCAGCCAATTACTGACGATTTCGTGTTTTTCTTTCATCGATCTCTTCCGCAAGCTCCACCGCCATGACCTGCCCGACGGTAGGATGCACCGACGCCACCACGCCGACAAGAGGCCATTCAAATATTCACCCGTACAGTGTATCTGCCCTGGTCTTGCCGCGTGGAGGACGGCTTATTCTCCAAGCTGAACAACAACAACCGCCGCACCACACAGGATCAAGAATGTTCACATAACGATCTGGGCTGTCCTCTTGAGAGACGGTCACAGTAAGTAGCGCTCCCATCCTGGATGGTTGTCATGCTGGTGGTGTATAGGGTACCGATCGCTCTGTTTCTATTCGTGCTTGGCGCCTTTCTCGGCCAACTCTGGTGGGGTGGCGCGTCGGAGCCGCTGCGCTACGGTGTTAGCGCTCTGGGCCGGGCAGGTCACTGCCGAGCTCGGTCCAGCCTGATATATTCTGGCCTTGCTCAGCAGCGTGCTGGCACGGGGGTTCGGCCTGCCGCCACTACGCCGCATGCTGTTCGCGTATTCCCTCTTACCCGTTTCGACTTGGCGACACCGAACGCATAGCACTGAAAGCCGGTACGATCTGGTGGGATACCGAGTTGTTCTTGGGCCGATCACGCCGGCGACGCCTACTGAACTTTAGCTGCCAGCCGCTGAGCCCTTCTGAACAGGAATTCCTGCATGGCCCGGTTGAACAACTTTGCCGGATGCTTGACGAATGGCGGATCCAGCAGGATCGTGGATCTATCCTCTTACGAATACAAGCGCCTCGGGCTGGCACGTAAGGCCCGTGAAGACGTTATTCAAGTCGATGCTTTTGACGCCGATATCTACCGTGAACTGCGTTGAACCAAAAGGTCTATGTATGTTCCATAGCAAGTCTGGCATGCTAAGGTAGCAGCGGGTGCAACGACTCCTTGGGGGCTGAACGATGCGCATCGGCATAGTTGTAGACTCGGCCTGCGATTTGCCTATCGATTTTATCCGCAAACACCGGATCACCATCCTGCCCATTACCGTCTGCATTGACGAACATTCATTCGTCGATCGACACGACCCGGCAGCAACACTCAAGTTTTTTCACGAGAGTCTCGGCGATCGTGCGCATGCAGCAGATACCGAGCCGTTCAGTGTTGACCAAGTGCACCAGTTGTTCCTCGATAAACTGGTAACCCAATATGACGCAGTTTTTTGCCTGACCATCACGGCCTCACGCAGTCTGATCTATGAAAACACCCTGCGTGCCAGCTACGCCATTCTCAAGGATTACCATGCAATACGTGCCGCAGCCGGACTCAGCGGTCCGTTTCTGATGCGGGTCATCGACACCCAGACGGTGTTTGCCGGCCAGGTTCCCATTGCCTGGGAAGGGATTCGGCTAATTGGCGGCGACACTTCGCCCGGGCAAATCCGCGAGCGCCTCGAACAGGTCGCCGCCCATTCCAGCTGCTATTTCCTGCCGCGTGATCTTTACTATCTGCGTGCCCGGGCCAAGAAGAGGGGGGATCGGAGTGTGGGCTGGATGGCCGCCACCCTGGGCAGCGCACTGAACATCAAACCCATCGTGCGCGCCTATCACAAAGATACCCTGCCGGTAGGTAAGGTACGCGGCTTCGAAGCAGGCGCCGAAGCACTGTTCCAACATACCATCAAACGAGTGCGAACGGGATTGATGGTTCCGGTAGTTAGCCTGAGCTATGGCGGTGAGCTCGATGACCTGCACGCTTTGCAAGGCTATCAGTCGCTCTGCGAGGTCTGTGCCGAACACAGCGTCAACGTGCTTGAAAGCGTGATGAGCATGACCGCTATGGTTCATGTTGGTGCCGCAGGGCTGGCGGTCGGATTTGCCTGTGATCCCTATGAAGTGAGTTTCTGAGGGCGACAAACCGCACCGAAAACACCTCGTAGATGGCGGGTCCCCGCTTATCCAGACAGCACTTCACCCAAAATACACCCCGCGTACCTCTAACGCCTGTACGGTGGGATCCTCACCGGCACGTTCATTGCCCACTTTGGCGGCAGCCATCGCCGCCCGCATGGCCGCTGTAGGCCGGGTCTTGGTATCACTGAACAGGTCAACGAGGATCGTCGGCATGACGGGAGCGCCGAAAAACTTCTACGCTAACGCATCCGGTTAGGCGACGGTATGCTGATTCCGTCCTGTCCCGATCCGACCCGTGGGCCCTAACCCTCATGCTGCGCCGTCTGGCCCTGTTCGCACTGCTGTTCTTTGCCGTACCAGCATCCACCAGGCCAGTGTATCGCTGTATCGGCTCCCAGGATCACGTTACTTTTCAGGATCGGCCCTGTCCACACAATGCCCGGCAGACCTTGCTAAAGCTTCCCCCACCACCACCTGCCAAACCTGCTCCGCAATTATTGCTGTCTTCCCAACAGCCACCTTCAAGCAAAACTGCCCCACCCCCCATCACTATTCTGCCTAGGTCTCTGCCCACACTGTATTGGTGTCGTGGTGCTGTCAACAGCAAAATCTACGTAAGTGACACCCCCAATCCGCCCGCTTACCGTGCTCCTTTGGGCGTGCTCGGTATTCCGCAAATGCCGCTGTCCCGAGTTTACGGTCCGGGTAGGGCTGGGATTTCTGCACCGGTAGTTGACTGGGTTGCCCATGTCACCTCGCCGCTTGCCGGGTATTACACCTAGGTCCGTGACCGCTGTGTAGCGATGCCCCGGGCGGCCCTCTGCAATCGACTGGATCAACAGCTTACGAAAATCGACAATACTTTGCGTGAATCCTACCCACCGCGGCGCCAGCAATTTGAACAGCGCGCCGCCACTTTACGCGAGCAATTTCGCAACTGCCGTTAAGCCCGTATCAGCGATAAGCGTAGCGTTTGCCCTTCCGCTCTCAGAAACCGTTGGCCAGAAACCCGCCATCCACCGCGAGTACCTGACCGGTGATGTACCCGGCAGCCGGCAGGCACAAAAAGGCCACCGCAGCCGCAACCTCTTCAGGCTCACCGATGCGGTCGATCGGAGTGTGCTCAAGCACTTCCTCCAAATAATCTGGATCAGCCAGAGCCGGGCCGGTACGCCGAGTGCGGATGTACCACGGAGCCACGGCATTGACGCGAATACCATCAACCGCCCACTCGCAGGCAAGATTGCGGGTCAACTGGTGTAGCGCCGCCTTGCTCATCCCATAAGGCGCCCCCGTGCGGACATGAGTCATCCCTGAAACCGAGCCGATGTTGACGATCGCGGCGCGTCCATGCATGGCCAGATACGGGTGGGCCAGGCGGCTGATTTCGAAGGCACTGAGCAGGTTTACCTCCAGCAACTCGGCCACTTCGGCGTGGTCGTAATCGAGGCTCGACTTACACACATTACCGCCGACGTTGTTGACCAACAGCGACAGCGACACCTCCAGGTCCGCAATCCAATCGAACAATTCGAAACGCACTGCGGCATTGCTGAGATCTCCAGCGAAACAGCGCGGCCGACTGTGCGGGCAGACCTCCGCCAGTTCTTCCCGGGTCTGTTCGAGAGTATCGGAATCACGGCCCACCAACAGCACTTCGGCACCCAGTGCGGCCAGCTCGCCGGCCGTAGCCCGACCGATACCCTGGCTGGCACCGGTAATGAGTGCAGTCTGACCATCCAGACGCCAACGCGATGTCATCATTTGCATGATTCACCTCCTCGTCGCAGTGTAGCGCCTGCAGCATGAGCACTCTGCAGCAGCATCCCCGGCCCGGAGCGACGGTGGTGCCCAGCAAGGCAGCAACAACTCCTAGACAGGATGTGAATTCCTGCATGGATGAGCACTCCGTAAGCAGAGCCTTCCACGCTGGGTTCTCACCTCTGCGGGCAGGCCGAATGAGTGCCTTCGACACCCCTACCCCGGTAAGAAAAAACGGGCATTACGGACTTGGACCGAGATCACCCATTAAGTGCTTGACATCCAATCTACACCACACTACAAATATCAGTGTTATACATCACTATTACACTATATGTGATAACTGGAGAATTCTCTATGAACCGCAGCAACCTCACTCTACGCATCGTTCTTCTCGCCCTGCTCACCGCCAGTCTCGGGGCCTGTGTTAGCGCGTATTCCACGGGTTCCATTGCCAATCTGATCACCGTACACAATGGCTATGTGTCGATTTACGGCAACAATGCGAGCTCTGCAGTGATTACCGCCTCGGGGGATTTACGCATCGCTGGCACGACCACGTCCCTGACAGCAGCGCAAAGAGTGCTGACCCGGAGCTACTACAATCAGGTTCGGAATATCGTGCATCAAGGCATAGCAACCGGCAAGGCTGGGGGCGCTATGGCCAGCAAGGTAATCGGCGCAGTGATCACCGGCCTGGCCAGTGGCGATACCAACCGTATTGATCGCACAGCCAACCTGCAGGCCACGAAGATCGAGGCCTCGGTGGCGACAATCTGTGACAACCTGCAGGCGATCCGGAACATCCAGCAGCAGATCACGGCACAAATCCCGGCTTTTGCACCGTACTCCGTGATTGATCAGCAGCGAGTTATTGACTATCGGTCGGGTACGCACCATCCATAGCCATTTTTCTGAAATCCGTTTGGGTCAGACTCTAATCCGCAGCGGATGCCCACTGCGTGGTCGCACTGGATTTCCGCCTACGCGGGAATGACGAATAGGTGGAGACATGCTTGTCCTTGTTCTTGGACGCAAAGTAATGTCACCAGAAATCAATACGCGACGAAGAAATGGTCTCGATTGATGCGGTTCATACCTCACCACATCCCCAAGCGTGCTACGGGCTAGCGTTGCGCTGTCAGCAAAAAAATCCCGTCATCCCGGGCACAGACCCGGGATCCAGTATGGGTGTCTACAGCTAAGCAAACTAGCTACACGCCCATGGAAGCCGGCAGCAAGATCGCCCTGGGTGCCAACATGAGCCTAGCCACTGCGGGAGCCTCCGTAGAAAGTTATCCGCACAAAACAGTCTCTGAATAAAGCGCTTCAAACAGGATGAAGCACTACACTAGAGCCCGAGCCTGCAGCACCAATCAATGACGTTCCATGCCGACTGGAAAAATACCATGATACGTCACGGCCTGTGGATTTCAGCATTGCTAACTCTGACCGCTTGTACGAGCTCTCCGCCCCCCCAGGGCAGCGCTCAAGATAGCCCCGCAGCACACAGCGGCAGCACCTTCGCTGCGGTGCAGAGTAAGGTGCCGTGGAGCAGCGCTCTCAAAGACGAGCAACGGGCTCGGGACGTACAGAAATTGATCAACCAGCACGCCAAAAAACAGCGTGCCCAGATCGAGAAAAGACCACTGACCACGGCCTGCCTGGTAACGGTAGCCGCTGGCAGCTCAGCAAGGCTCCTGATATCTACCGGGCCGCGAGGCGGGCGATGCGGGACCTACACATCACCCGACTATCCGCTGCTTATTGCCCGCAGAAGCAATAGGCAAAGGCGTTGACTTGACCAGGGCGGGCCTGTTGCAACAGCAGCAGATCATTACTTATCCGAGGCGCCAGATCGGCCATCCAAGATGGCAGACGGATACCATAGGCACCGGCGAACCCAACCATGGCATTCTTGCTGAAGCCAACAATAAAGCGCTGGATACGGCTAAGTGGCTCGGAGCGGTACACCACCCGATATTTCTTACCCAGCTTAGCGTCAGTAGCGGCCAATCGAATGGCCGTATTGATCCCACCCAGTTGGTCCACCAAGCCGAGCTTGAGTGCCTGTCGTCCGGTCCAGACATGGCCCTGAGCGATGGCATCGATCTGCGCAAAGCTCTTATGACGGGCTTTGGCCACCCCCCCGACAAAATTCCGATAGCCCCTGTTGATGACTAGTTGAATGGCTGCTGAAAATTTTGGATTCATCGGTCGGGTCACATCCATGGCCCCGGCCCAGGGCGTCGTACCCAGACCTCCGGAGTGCACGCCAATCTTGGCAAGCATATTCGGTACGTTGAAAAACAGACCGAAGATGCCAATCGAGCCGGTAATCGTATTGGGTTCGGCAACAATCTGATTGGCGTCCATCGAAATCCAGTAACCACCACTGGCCGCCACATTGCCCATGGAAACCACCACCGGTTTACCGGCGCTACGGGTCAATTGCACTTCACGACGAATCAGCTCGGCCGGAAATACCGAGCCACCGGGTGAGTTCACCCGCAACACGATCGCGGTGAGCCTCGCCGTGGTGCTGCTCGGGCTGCTGCTCATGATCGTGCGGCGCAAGGCGGTGAGCCAGG
>ENA-ORDP01001697-ORDP01001697.1-marine-sediment-metagenome-genome-assembly--contig:-NODE-1697-length-11711-cov-12.801905_pt1 | contig 11711 bp, 8 predicted proteins | sample MGYA00248627_ERZ508539 | MGnify/ENA primary metagenome ERZ508539 (study PRJEB26208, sample SAMN05571518) | marine sediment metagenome | biome: deep sea; feature: Hydrothermal vent; material...
GGGCTTGCGCTGCTTGCCGGAGGCGGCGGTGGGGGGGGCAGTGGTGGGGGTAGTTCCACTCCGCAGCATTAACCCGGGTTAACTTAGCTTGTTACGACTCTGGGCAGCTGACCACCGGTACAATTTCTGCCAATGACGCCACCCGCTCAGCCTGGTTTCATCGCTTTCCGCCCACCCACCTTCATTAAACCCTTGAGGGAACCCCGTGGCTTTGCCGGGGGTCATTTGGCTCTGCTTGAATCTATCTGAGAAGCCGGGGTTAATTCAAGCCGCGATAGCGAGCAAATACGGAATATCTGACTTGAAAATAGCATTTCTCATTACACACTCCAATGCTATTGGGGGTGCGCACATGCATGTAAAGGATCTTGCGTCAGCATTAATGGCTTTGGGACACAAAGTAATGGTTTTTGTCGGACAAAACGGACCATTCACCGAGGTCCTGATAGCCACCAGGGTGCCGCACCGATCGCTTCGCCACCTGAAACACCCGGTACACCCACTGAATGACTACAGGGCCGTGTTGGAAATAAGGGATGAACTCCTGGCATTTTCACCTGATTTAGTAACGTGCCACTCGTCAAAAGCAGGTTGGCTCGGTCGAATTGCAGCGAAAATAGCAGGTATACCAGCGATATTTACTGTTCATGGCTGGGCATTTACAGACGGCGTACCCAGAGCAAAGCGTACCGTTTACAAATGGGCTGAATTACTTGCTGCGCCGCTTGCCCAGCGAATTATTACAGTGTCGGAGTATGACCGGCAACTCGCAATTCAGTCCAGGGTTGCGAAGCCCGACCAGATTGTAACTGTTTTGAACGGTATACCGGACATACCTGCGCAAAATGCTACCAAGCAACCCTCACATCCGGTCAAACTAGTGATGGTTGCCAGGCTGGTAGAGCAGAAAAATCATAACGGTCTGCTCCAGGCACTGGCCGGACTGACACACCTGGACTGGGTAATGGATTTTGTCGGTGTCGGCCCACTTGCCTCAGAACTGAAGTGTCGGGCAGAAGTGCTTGGAATTGGCGAACGAGTTAACTTTCCTGGTTTTAAGAACAACATTTCAAAACTACTCGCAGGTAGCGAAGTATTATTACTGAACTCGAATTGGGAAGGTTTGCCGCTTTGCATCCTGGAAGCTATGCGGGCCGGAATACCAGTAGTAGCCACTAATACTGGCGGAGTATGTGAAGCTCTTCAGGACAGTGAAACAGGCTTCCTTGTTCCACGCGACGATGTGTCTGCACTTGAGAATCGCCTGGCGCTGTTATTGACAAACAAGGAACGCCGCATCCGGATGGGGCAAGCGGGCCGGAAACGCTACGAAAACCATTTTACACTCAACCGCATGGTTGATGATACTCTGGCGGTGTATCACGATGTGTTGCGAGAATGCTCATAAGAGCACTAGCACCTACAACCCCTGGTTCGCCACAACCACGCCGATGCATTTTATGGTTTGCGCTTACTTTGCAAGAACGAACAGTGAATAGCCACCGAGTAATTTTGCAGTTAAATCTACGCTAAATTTTGATAGGAGGAGCCGTGGTAGCTTCGCTAATTTAGATATGGTTGAGATGCTGGTACTAGTTGATGACAAATCAATTGCTCCAGGAGCGTAAAAATAATCAATAATCTCAAAATCCAGTTCTTTCAATACAGACAAACAAATATATTTGTTAAAGTAGTGTATATGCCCATATTTGGCACGACTATCCAAGTATTTGTGCCCCATTAAAGCTTTTATGGCAAATATTTCCAATGGGAAATTAAATATCTTATAACGCCCTCTATCTTTTATTTTTCTCAAAAAACCAATGTAATCTTCAATATGCTCTATTATATCTATAAACATTAAAACGTCATAACATTCTTCTGATGTTAGAAAATCTTGGCATATAAACTTTATTTTGTTATTTCCCCTATCTCTCCACATTTTTTTCAGGTGTGGGGAAATATCGTAACCAACAAAAGTACAGTTGCTAAATGATTGCTTGGATAACTGAACTAGTATCTCACCCGCCCCACAACCAACCTCACAAATAGTATTGGCATCAATATTAAGCTTAATATCATTACCATCGATTAATTTAAGGACTTGCTTAGCCTTCCATGGAGAATCCTCTACATGCCATGTTTTATTTTCACTTAAATATTTTTCATCTTCATATATTGACATTATTTTCCACTTCTATACATGCATCTCGCGGCAGTATACTGACCGTGACATTAACATTGAACAAATAAACGAAATAGATAACGCAATGGTTATGTATATTGGTTCAAATACTCCTGTCAAATACAGGCCCAGAAAAATAATACTCAAACATTTAATTTGATTAGATATATTCGTCAAAGCCGCTTCCCCGTGTTTTACCATAGATACTATGGTGAACACTGAGTATATAAACCAGATCATATTTATAAATATTGAGACGGATATAACAAGATACTCATTTACTGGTTTAAGCATATAAAACATACCACCCACAATGAATAACACCGCCGCTAAAAGCATAAATGGTAACATTACATTATATCTTTCAATATATTTTCTCGTTCCTTTAAGATTACCCTGTATCACAAATCCTAAAATTGAGCCAATTGAGTCTATTATTTTTGAAACAAGCATATATACGGGTTTATCAATACCATCTATGGAAATGGCAGAAAATCCTCCTACTGGTAGCAACATGGAATAATATACTTCCGCTCTCCCCATTCGTTCACTTTTATACAGACACTGATCAAAGGACATATACAATACAAGCATCACCCCCACGATAATAAATACCATTCCTGGATGGAAATAGTTAAGACTCAAATTAGTTATAACTTGAACTGGAAATACCAGGGATACCAGAAGAGACGATAGAAGTCTGCCTTTCGTATAACCCGTATACTGCCTAATGTATATTATTGTTATCACGGATGCAGAGAATAGCGCATACACGAAGTTGCCTATCTGCATCCCCATATATTGCGAATAAACAAGCACCAGAATCAACAAAACAAACTTATCGATAGTGAAATAAGAGGACGTTTTTATATTTGACTGACTTTTCGACAGCCGATCAAACGAAAAACCGGACCTGAGGATGCTGAACAGTAGCGTAGTAAGCATTATATTTACACTTACCGTATCTGGGTCGGAATATACATACTTTACATAAAGAGCAAATAGTACGGAGACCGCCAGCGACGCTATACGCAACACAATGTTTCTAATTGCCATTTACCTGTTAATTCTTATCTTTGAGATCATTATCAAAATCGCCGAAGGATATAAATACACCCATATGAGCATCTTTATTGGAACCACCCATTCTTGCCTGAAAAACCTGAAAACTATAAACATCATGGATATGGCTAAAACATCAAGATAAATATTATCCCCCAACCTCAAAAATGATAACGATACCGATAGCGCCAAATAAAACCCAAATACCCCCACATATCCCACATAGCCATAAGCCCACAGCGGTCCTGAATATCCGTATAATTCGCCCGTGCCTGATCGGCCAAGAATATCCCTAAATAATACTTCTGACGAGGTATCATGGTTTGAAAAGGGAAATACCAGGGAAGTTAAAAAATAACTCGCATCTTCGGCTTGTATCCCCTTGAGATCCCACTCATTGATTAGCGCCATATCTGTCCATCTGGACCAGTTCACTAATTCTCCGAGTGACACTATCCCTCCGTCGTACAGCTTATCGAAGAACATCCAGTAGGCTGCAAATTTAAACACCAAGAGAAACAACACCGCGAATAGAGAGTACAGAGTTAATTTTTTAACACTTATTTCCCCCACATTAAAAATATAGTAAACGTAATATGTCAGCCCCAATACCAGAAATAGTTCTCTATTCAGCTCAATCACCGAATACAGCAGAATAAGTGTGTAGGAAATAATAATTATAGATTTAACCTGCCGCACACAACTATTCCATCTGATTACAAGAATGCCAAGTAACGCACATGCTGTGAATATTATAAATCGCACATAAAACAGCCTGGATATAATTTCAGCTCTTTCGACCTTGTCATAGGAAAAATATGATCCGTCAATAAAATAGTAAGCGGCAAATGTAATCAAAATCAATAAAAACGAATATACCGATATTTTTAACGCAATAACCGGTGCAATCGGGGAAACGATGCAAAATTGTTTTTCTACTTTTTTTCTGGTCAACATTATTCCAGACACAACCCCTGATAGGGCTATTACTGCTATCAGGGGTGTCAGCATGAAATCGTTGTGTGCGAAATAGCTATATATGGCACCGGACAATAAATACCAGAGTGATGCAATAAATAATACTGTTTGGGGCGGGTTCACTTTACCGACATTACAGACCATATGGATGAGAAATAATCCCGCAGGTTATACCTTGCCATACATAACCATCCACTCGTATTAAAAACATTACCTTCTCTAAATGCTTTTAATGAAGAGTCTATTGCCAAAGGAATCGGATCATCCCCGAGAACATCCGACACTTTTTTTCTCAATTCCATCCAGTACTGTTTGTCCTTGCTCAGGACTTTCGCACAATCATCAGGTTTTCTTATCCTTAGTATTGACTGATGAAAGCATGATGTTTCTCTATATATATCAATAATTGCGATTCTTGCCGAAGAGGATAGCAACTTCCATACGGCAGTTGATGGTGTACATAAATAAATTGAATTAGGTGACAACACCAAATTTTCAGAACCAATACCGATGAATATATTTTCCGTATAGGGCAATTCTTTTAAAATAATTTTCCCATTACGCCCCCTCGGCACCACATGACAAATCCTGTATTGATTACAAAACTTTTCTTTAATGCCGTTCACAAGCGCTAATAACTTCTTCCTGTATTCATAATCGAAAAATGGATCGTTTCCGTAAACAAATATTATGTCGTAGTGCTCTTTATATTCACTGCTGAAGTGAATGCGTGGATTGTCCCAATAGTCAGGACGATACAAGTATTTCTTTCCTGGATACTTTGCAACAGCTTGCAGTGATATTAGATCCGGAAGAAGATATATATCACAATAATTTGATTCAAAAATATTTTTTCCACGTCTTTTATTAGATTTCTTGTTTAGATTTAATATCGAAAAATGGCCATCGGCGATAAATACCGTAATCAGCTCCGGTTTTATAATCTTCATTAGTGTAATAACAGGATCCCACCACCGCATTGAAACAATTATATCAGACTTAAATATTGCTCTAATTGAGAAGGCTCCGGATGAAGAAAACTGCGCAAACACTTTATCTCCTCCTACACCAGCAAACCTCCGGGCGTTACCCAAACACACCAACTTTTTATTGCTGCTGCCTATCGCGTGATTCATTGATCTATCTGCGTACTTTTGTAATCCATGATTACCTGTAACCGGGTTTAAACACCAAAAGTTCTTTTCCACTTTGTTCTAATTCTTGCCGGCAGCACTTTGAATTTAAATCCTATATTTCTCGTTTTTTCTCTTTGCCTCCGCAAACACTCAAAATATATAAGAGAAAACCGTTCCTCATAAGACAACTCTCCTGATATATTCACCCTCTTTTTAGCTGTTATTATAATATTCTCATATTTATCTGCGTCTTCCGCCTTTATTCTTGCAGGATCGATACATGTCTTTCTATTTTGACCATATACATCATCTATTATAAAACACCTTTCAACTGTAGAAAGTATCGTTTTATTGGTATCGTGAAAATGATACTCGGTCTCGCCCCATCTGTTTGGGAAACTCAGAACAAGCATTCCACCTCTGGTCAGCGCCGATGCAAGCATTTGGACAGAGAGATCAATTGAAATTGTATGTTCAATGGTTTCAAAACAAACGATGACATCACATGAGGACGCCTGCAGGGTTTCAATATATCCATTTGTCACTAAACCTTCTGGATCTTCCAACGATATATAAGGATCAATACCACGCACATTTTTAGCTACAGTGCCTAGTATTTCCGTCCCCTCGCCAGAACCACATGCCACATCAATAACGTTCTTCCCTTTACAATAATTTTTGGCGAACTCATAACGAGCCTTATGATATAGACCTGTCAAATCATCGTCATAACCAACCAATCTTTCCATTCCTATTCCTTTAAGGCTGACCCTTCCTAAAATCAAGTAACAGCGCCGCAATAATACCCAGCAGACCACCTAACACAACGCCAATCGCTATCACTATTGCTTTAACAGGCTTGAATGCTTCCTCCGGAATCACGGCAGGATCTATAACCCTGAACGCATATTCCTTGGTAATATTGGCCAGAATGATCTCTTTCATTTCCGATTCAATCAACCGGTTTACCACCTGCTTGAGCTCCACAACACTGGTCTGCCTGAGTTGTTCTCTAAGATAACCAATTGCGTTCTCTGACTCCGTGGCTGCCTTTTTTCGAAGCACTATATTCACTCGGCGAACGAGCTCGTTCGCCCACCTCGCTACTTCGTGGGGCTCTTCCCATTCGATAGACAAAACCACTAGACCGGTCTTTCTATCTTCTGAAATCCTGCGCACCTCTTTGTCAAATAGCTCCCAAGCATCCTCCAGGGTTGGTACATCTTCCGGGTCGGTCTCATCCCAGCGCTGATTTTCTGCATCCCACTGGTCATGAAACAGTATCGGTAACAACTTTTCATCCTTGATGAACTGCTCTGTAAACTTGCGAGATCTTAGCGTTGCGATCGACTCATTTTTTTTACTTCCCTTATCCATATTGATACCGCTAAATGCAGCTATCCCGCCTAAGTTGCCCAGCTGTGCAGCGAAGCGGCTGTTGCTATCCTTTTCGGAAACTGGCACAACCTGTATCCCGGCCCTGTATACCGGTGTCATCATCAGGGCAAACAAGGTCGAAACCAGGGTGCAAATGAGAACAATAACAGTTACCGTCCACTTTGATTGAACAAGAGCACGCCAGACATAGAAGAGACTAATTTCATTGACAACTGTGCGGTTCCCGGAGTAACCGGGGCCATCAGCACTGAACCGGCTGCCGTCATCCTTCCATTCTTTAGCGCGCTTCATTAAAAAACGCCAATTGCCCTGGCGCCGACCGCTGCCACCGCAAGCTGGAAAATGATTTTACTGATGCTTGCCAACCTGGCAATCGGCCTTACAAGGTCTACATTCAGCGGCACAACTATGGTATCCCCCGGCTGGATATCGTGCGCGTTAGAAACGCTGAACCATCCGCCACCGGTATCGACACTGCCATCGGCCCGGACGACGTATATGTGCTTGCCATCAGCTTTGCGGGTAACGCCACCGCTCATTTTCACATACTGCTTGCGGTCCGTGTCCTTTCTGTAAAGGTGCGAGGTCGGGTAGAACACCTCGCCGGTAACAGTCACTTCCTGGGTAAGCGGTGGAATATACAACCTATCACCATCCTGAAGTGTGACATCCAGATCGCTGCGCCGTCCTTTTTTTGTCTCCTTGAGCAACTCAGGCAGGTTGATCACCAGGCGTCCTGTCGGTTCTACCGCACGCAGCTGGGTACCCAGCGCCCTTACGAAATCAAGCGACTGTATTTTCCCGCCTTCTTCCTGCGCCAGTTGCAATGACAAGGCAGCCAGGTCTGTTTCCAGCCGCCGGCTCAATTCCTCCAGTCGTAGTTTCTCGCGTTTTCGCAGTTCCTCTCGCAGGAAGACGGCTCCGCGCGCAAACGCAATATCTGTCAGACCCCCAGCCCGTTCCAGCAGCTTGCTGAGCTGCTCACCCCGGGCAATCGGGTAGACGCCGGGGAAGCGTACCTCGCCCTTTAATTCAACCGTTGCCGCGGTTTCCCATTCCGGCAGCCGCTTGATACGCAGGTCATCATAGGGCTGCAGAATCAAATCAACGTCTTTAACACCTTTCAGTATTCCGGTTAGCTCGACATTAACATGGCCAACCTCGCGGTAGTTCCCGTCGATAACGACATAACGGGTGAGCTCTGCCTCCAGTGCGTAGGCGGCTTCCGCCAGCCCGCCACCGGCCCGTATCAGGTCACTGACGCGCATGCCTTTCTCAAGCGGGTATTCGCCGGGGTGGCGTAGCAAACCCGCGGCCCTGACCACCCGGGCGGGCTGCCGGTACGTTGCTTGTCGGCTCAGCATGTCTACCAGCGGCTCGACTATTTCACTACGCTCGCTGTTGGCAGCAAACAGGATCAGCTCATCCCGCGCTTCAAGCTCTACGTTCTCGGCTGATGCCGGATTTTGCAGCGCTTCTCCGGGGCGTATGGAGAACAGTTCGATGCGGTGATCGGGTGCCCGCTCACGTTTGATCAAAGCATAGTCAAGGTCGGGCCTGGGGAGCAGGTCATTTTCGATGGATGCAACAAGATCGGTGACGCGCATACCCGGGCGCCACTGGTAACCTCCGGGGCGTTGCACATGCCCGGACAGCAATACCACGTTCTCCACCTTATCCAGGATGGAAAATATACGCAGTACGTCCCCGTCCTTCACCGTAGTCTGCAAGCCTGATTTTTTCCCGGCGTCCAGGTCAATCAGGGTACGATCGCCCTGCTTGTTGATGCGTTCAATACGGGATGCTTGCGGATACGCTGTGGGCAAAAGCCCGCCCGCCAACGTCAGTACCTGGCCGACCGATCGTTCGTTGCGCAGCTCGTAGATCGCAGGACGCAGGACTTCGCCGGCTACACCCAGGGTTGCGCCGACCGGCGGAACAAAGATGACATCCCCGGGCTGGAGTCGTACGTCATGACGGGTATCACCGTGCAGCAACAGATCGTAAAGATCCAGCCGGGCCACCACTTCGCCACGACGCTTCAGCTGAATCTTGCGCAGCGACCCTATCGGCTTGACACCACCACTGACAAAGAGTGCATTGGTCATGGTGGACAGGGCGCTTACCGTGTATGACCCCGGCTGGGTGACGTCGCCGAGAATAAAGACGCGTATGGAACGCAGCTTGCCGAGGGTAATGACAACCTTCTCACCGATCATCTGCGCTTCGATTTTGGCCTTGAGCACGTCCTTCATTTCACGGTAGGTCAACCCGGCAACCGAGACCGGTCCGATTTTCGGGAACTGCAGGATGCCTTCGCGGGTAACTACCAGGCTGTACTTGGCGTGCTCCTTGCCGAACAACTGAACCAGAACAGTGTCACCCGGCCCCATTACATAGTCGACATCAACCGGAATGCTGTCTGCGGGTGCAAACGTTGTGGGTACGTCGGCGAACAAATCGTATCCAAAACGGAGCAGCGGGAGCACCTCTCCCTCTTCCCTTTCGAACTCCGGTTTCTGCTCAATCCCGGCCGACTCGAACTTATCGGCCGCCGTCTTTTTGCCTTTTTTAAATTCGACACGACTGCCTTCTGCGGGCGGGATCAGGACTTCCGGCGGAAGTTTATTTTCTGTCTGCCCTTTATCTACCAACTCTTGCCGCGTCTGAAGTCTCTTTTTCAGCACAGCACGCTGTTCCGGCGTTAGTCGTTCGAGGCGTTGCTGTTGGGATTCCGCCAATTCAGCGCGTTGCTCCGGCGTTAGACGCTCCAGACGTTGCATCTGCTGCTCTGTCAGGGATTCGGCGGAAACCAGTGCGATCGTACCGGAAACAAGGCAGGCGGTAACAACCACCCGCGCGACCCATCCTACCTTTTTCTTTATATCTGAAATCACTACCACGCCTCTAACCTGAGATTGCCGCGTCACTGGCCCAGTCTGCTTCCCACCCCGTATTCGGCATTATCCAGCATCAGGGTACGCTCGAACAGAGTGTACAGATCCCCCGGGGAAACCACCATTTGGCCGACATCACGCGTCCAGGGTCTTATGGAAAAATCGGCCCGTGACTGCGTATCTTTGGTGAGCATGGAGCCCAGTGGAATCGAGGCGAATATGCCTTTGTCGAAATACGGGTCGCCCTGGCTCCCCGGCGGGGTTTTGTCGTTGCCATCCGTGACCGTATACCAGGCGCCGAAAGTAATACCTGATCTGAACCGGCGCTGGAGCTCGACACGTACGCCCTTGTCTCTGGCCAGGAAGCGTCCGGCACGCGCGGTCGCTGTCAGTCCCCAGGATGGAATTCGATAGTGAACCGCACCCAGGGCCGTCACCGTGTCATAGTCCCGGAAACCGAAAACATCATCTGTTGATCGTTGCCGCAACCAGTCGACGGTCAGATCGGTCGCCCAGTTTCCCCGTTCGGGCAAATACAGGACCTGCCCGCCGGCGCCGGCAAACATCATTTCGTATATCCCTGCCGATGCCCGGGCATATACCCGCGTAGCCGGCTGGAAGTACTGGTTCGCCAGCAATTTTGTCAGTTTGAATCTTCCACCATCCTGCAGGTAGGAGGCGATATCAGAACGCACGTGTGGCAGTGTACTGTTCGACTGCTGCGACACCTTGCTGACATTCTCATCCAGTGTCACCTCTACGCCGCTATCGACAAACAGGCCATCCCCTAGCTGTCTTGTGTAATTCGCCGCTGAAAACAGGTTGTAACGGGCGGCACCGTTGGGGTCGTTGAAGAACCAGCCGATATTAAAAGGCACGATCTGAAAGCTGCTCAGGTTTTTTTCGTCGCGCCGGAAGCTCAGGAATTGTCCCTCGTCTGTGCGTCGTATACCTTCGTGCAGCGCCAGTGTCTCACCGGTCGGTAACTCCAGCGCGGTCGAAGACAGCCCGGCGACAGATACAGGATCTGCATAGGTGATGCTCAGGTAGTGATCGAGCTGTCCGCGCGATAGCAGGCCGTCGAAATAACGCTTCAGTTTGTGGGTGTTCGAGAAATGATACGTTAGCGTGGGTAGTCCCTTGTCGGTATAGGTAATACTGATTGCTTTTGTACCGACAGGACTCTGTGCCAGCAGGATACGGGCTGCCCGGCCGACGGCGCGGCCGATCTGTGATATTCGGGTATTGGTCAGGCTGGCGCTGAGTGTGTGCCCGTTAAAACCCAGCCTGATATTCTTGTAGTCAGCTTCGTACAAGGTATGCGCGAGCCGTGCTGCGTAACTGGTATCCGCCATCCACTGGTCAATCCTAGCTCTGGCTGTTTTCTTTGTGTAAGGTGCCGGCTCATGAAGTTTAGGCACGAACTCCTTTTTCTCCAGCGGGATGGAAACATAGGTATTAACACCCACATCGCCGCCATCTGTCGCCAGTTGACCACCGAACCAGCCTTTCCTGTATTCCACCCCATAGGTCCAGCCGCCGTCGCGGTTGTCGGCGCCTGACTCGGCAGCCCTGAAGTCGCGTTTGTAATCATTGGCGTCATACTCAACGACAAGGGACAGGTTTTTGATCCAGGGCACCTGGTGACGCATACCCCCGAACAGACCGTCGATCCGGTCTGAACCATAGCCAAGCGTGTAGTCGGTACTGCCGAGGCGTTTACTCAGCGTGGCATATTTGGCGGAGAAAACCCCGGTACCGGTAAAATCCTGCGAACCCACGGCCACGCTGGGCAACCACTCATCCTCCCTGAGTAACAAAGCTTTGACATCGAAAGCCTTGTCCTTGAAATCGCCAAAACCCTGGCCCAGACCACCGGAAAGGCCCCGAATGATGGTATAGCGGCCGGACAACTCCAGGCGCGGCAACAGCGTGATACTGCTCCAGATCGGCAGATAAGGGCGAAAATAGCTGGTACCAAAACGCAGTGTGCCGTCTTCTTCAATACGCGCATCCGGCATATTGATCAGACCGGTCTGACCGGTGGTACTGGGT
>ENA-ORDP01001698-ORDP01001698.1-marine-sediment-metagenome-genome-assembly--contig:-NODE-1698-length-11710-cov-7.825740_pt1 | contig 11710 bp, 11 predicted proteins | sample MGYA00248627_ERZ508539 | MGnify/ENA primary metagenome ERZ508539 (study PRJEB26208, sample SAMN05571518) | marine sediment metagenome | biome: deep sea; feature: Hydrothermal vent; material...
TTTGCGCAGGGCCTTGGCTTCGATCTGACGAATACGTTCACGGGTGACGTCGAATTGTTTGCCGACTTCTTCCAATGTGTGGTCGGTGTTCATGTCGATACCGAAACGCATGCGCAACACCTTGGCTTCTCGCGCGGTGAGTCCTTCCAGCACTTGCTGGGTGGTTTCCGACAGGCCGGATGAGGTGGCGGAATTGATCGGTGAGACGACATTCTGATCTTCAATGAAGTCGCCCAGATGGGAGTCTTCATCATCACCAATCGGGGTTTCCATGGAGATCGGTTCTTTGGCGATCTTCAGCACCTTACGGACCTTGTCTTCCGGCATTTCCATGCGCTCGGCCAGCTCTTCCGGCGTGGCTTCGCGTCCCATCTCCTGCAACATCTGCCGCGAGATACGATTGAGCTTGTTGATGGTTTCAATCATGTGCACGGGAATACGAATAGTGCGCGCCTGATCCGCAATCGAGCGGGTGATGGCCTGGCGAATCCACCAGGTGGCATAGGTCGAGAACTTGTAACCACGGCGATATTCGAATTTGTCCACGGCTTTCATCAGGCCGATATTGCCTTCTTGAATAAGATCGAGGAATTGCAGTCCGCGGTTGGTGTATTTTTTGGCGATACTGATCACCAGTCGCAGGTTGGCTTCGACCATTTCCTTTTTTGCCCGGCGCGCCTTGGCTTCACCAATCGACATTTTCCGGTTGATGTCCTTGATGTCGGTGATGGTGATGCCGCTGTTGGTCTCCAGCGCTTTCAGTTTCTGCTGGGCGCGCAGAATGTCGTCCCTATGTTCTTCGAGCACGCTGGAATATTTCGCTTGGGCATCGATGTGTCTTTGCAGCCAGTTCAGGTCGGTTTCGTTCTCCGGGAAGGAGGTAATGAATTCCTTGCGTGGCATACGTGCCTCATCAACACAGGTGTGCATGATAATTTTTTCGTGCCTGCGAATATCGGCAATCAGATTGCGCATGTTGCTGAGCAGGCGATCCACGGTCTTTGGCGTCAGCTTGAGTTGCATGACTTCAGCAATCAGCTCCTTGCGGATCTTTTCGCATTTCTTATCGGTATGCCCATGCTTGCTAATCGTATTGATCACGCGTTTTTGCAATCTGCGAATTTTCTCAAAGCGCCCACGCGCTTCTTCCGGATCCGGACCGGTATCGACAACTTCTTCTGACTCGTTGTTGGTGGCCGCTTCACGGCTGGCGGCAACCTCGGCAGGCGTGGGGATATTGTCAGGCGCATTGGGATCGATGAAGTCGGAAATAATGTCCGTCAGCTTCATCTCTTCGAGCGCGATTTTGTCGTAGCTGGCCAGCAGTTCTTCTACCGTAGCGGGATAGATGGCCAGCGAGGAAAGCATCTGGCGGAGGCCCTCCTCGATACGCTTGGCGATTTCGATTTCACCCGCACGGGTCAATAATTCCACGGCGCCCATTTCACGCATGTACATGCGCACCGGATCGGTGGTGCGGCCAAATTCACTGTCCACACTGGCCAGCGCGGCAGCGGCTTCTTCGGCGGCATCCTCGTCAACAGCGGTGTTGGCTTCGAGTATGGTGTCGTTGTCCGGCGCGGTTTCATACACCGTAATGCCCATGTCATTAATCATGGCGACGATATCTTCGATCTGTTCGGGATCGACGATATCGTTGGGCAGGTGATCATTGACCTCGCCATAGGTCAGGTAGCCTTGCTCCTTTCCTTTCGCGATCAATACCTTAAGCTGTGATTGCTGCTGATTCTGATCCATTACTTGCACTCTGACAGGATTCATTTGAGTCGGTTCCATAAATGCCAACGAAAAACTAACCAAGTTTACACGAAAGTCTGATTCATTCCAGCTCTATATACTTATTTATGCCGATTTTTTAATGAAAGCTTACTATTTACCGGGTTAACTCGGGTAAGCTTTGTGTAGGCACAGGCCTCTGATTTCAAGGCCGGGTTTAATTGTTATGGGTGCTTAGGCCTTACATTTATTTTTGTTTAGCTTCTGGAACAGTTCACGATACTCGGCTTCGTCTCCAGGCGAGAGTGGCCCCAGGTTGGACTGCGCCAGCAGGGCATCATAACGCTGCTGCAAACACATCTGTTCCAGTTTGTTCAGGGCCGTAGTAAATTCCTCAACCAGCGAGGCCTCATCGTCCACTTCCGGTTGCCAGGTCGCCAGCTTTTGCAAATGCGAGGCTTTGTCAGTCTCACGAAAGCGTTCAATCAGGCTACCTGTCTTAAGTGTGGTATGTATCTGCAGGATTTCAAGAACTTCGATGAGTAAATCCACCCCCGGAATAGCGCCTTGGCTAAAACGGCCCAGATCATCAGCTTGTTGAGCCAGTGCTGGCTGATGCAGCAGACGTTGGAGAATATAGCGAACCAGGGACGGTGGCGTGCTTTTGTTGCGATTGATCGGTGCCCGATAACGGTAAGCTGCGCGTGTGCCAGCCGAAGATTGCCGGGCAGGATTTTGACGGGTAAATAAATTGAGCTGCTGGTTCATCATCCGCTTCATCACACCATCAGGCAATTTAGCGAGCAGGGGCTTTGCCTGGCTGGCCAACTGGGCGCGTCCGTCCATGCTGTCCATATTCAGCGGTTCTTTCAGGCGCTCAAAGAAAAAGGTGGAAAAAGGCATGGCGGCATCGATATCCGATTCAAAACGCGTCGAGCCAATCTTTTTCACCTGGGTATCCGGATCTTCACCCTCCGGCAGAAACATGAAGTGGATCTGTCGACCATCCTGCATGACCGGCAAAGCATTCTCCAAAGCCCGCCCGGCAGCCTCGCGCCCAGCGCGATCACCGTCAAAACAGAATACGACCTCATTGCAGAGGCGGAACAAACGGTTGAGATGATCCACCGTGGTGGCCGTGCCGAGGGTCGCGACCGCATAACGAATCCCAGCCTCTGCCAGCGCCACCACATCCATATAACCCTCCACCACCAATAAACGGGGAATATCACGCAAGGCCCGGCGCGCCTCGAACAGGCCATAGAGCTCCTGGCCTTTGTGAAACAGGGGGGTTTCGGGGGAGTTCAGGTATTTTGCCGTTCCCGGCTTTTTAGCCTCGCTGTCTTGATGGGTTTCGGCGCCACCAGGCAGGATACGCCCGCCAAAGCCGATACAGCGACCGCGCGGGTCACGAATGGGGAACATGATCCGATCACGGAAGCGATCATAACAATGACCGTCGTCCTTGCGGATCAGCATGCCGGTGTTGACCAGCTGCTCCTGCAGGGCGCTGCTATTGCCCATGTGGCGGATCAGGTTGTCCCAGCCAGGAGGCGCAAAACCGATCCCAAATTCAGCGACAATCTGTCCGCTCATGCCTCGTTGTTTCAGATAATCAATGGCCCGCTGAAATTGGGAATGCTGACGCAATTGCTGCTGATAGAACTGGTCGGCACGGGCAAGAATCGCGTAGAGATCCTGGCTCTGTTTTTGCCGGGCAGGATTGGCTTCTGCGCGTGTTCCAGCTTCATAGGGCACGTCCAATCCAGCCTGGCGGGCCAGTTCCTCGATAGCCTCGGGGAAACTCATGTGATCGTATTCCATCAGGAAGCCCACTGCCGTACCGTGGGCCCCGCAACCAAAACAGTGATAGAACTGTTTGGGGGAGCTGACGGTAAACGAGGGTGTTTTTTCGTTGTGGAAGGGGCAGCAGGCCGTATATTCGCGACCGGCTTTTTTTAGCGGCACACGACTGTCCACGATTTCAACGATATCAATGCGGTTGATGAGATCATCAATGAAGGATTGGGGAATGCGGCCGGCCATATGAGAGATTCTATACTGTAAAGGCAGTGGCCAGTAGCTGGGGACGAGTGGAAATGCTGTGAATAGAGTGTTTCCTCTATTTGTTCTTCGACAGGCTCTCCTGAGTGAGATCGAAGGACTCAGGACGAACGGCCACGCCTAAAGTGTACTGGTATTTGGAACAGCTATTAATCGTTGCAACAGTATTTGCATGTGTTTTATCCCCTCACCCCAACCCTCGTCGCTCTCGCCCATCCATGGGCTTCGCAACATAAGGTCATCCATGACCAAATCCCGGAGGGAGAGGGGGCTATGGTGCAAATACTTATTCAACGATTAATATTTAGCTACTTGTCCCCAGCCACTCGCGACGGTCAGCAGGATAATTGTTTTTTAATCATCTTGCTGACCGAACCCATATCGGCGCGACCGGCCAGTTTGGGTTTGAGCAGGCCCATGACCTTGCCCATGTCCTTCATGCTGGCGGCCCCGGTGGCGCTAATGGCCTCGTCAATCAGGCGACTGAGTTCATCTTCTGACAGTTGCTCGGGCAGGTATTCTTGAATGATTTCTATTTCAGCCGCTTCCTGGGCCACCAGCTCATCACGGCCGGCCTTGCTGAACTGCTCAATAGAGTCCCTGCGCTGTTTGAGCATTTTCTCCAGCACGCCGATAACCTGATCATCATCGAGCGTGATACGTTGATCCACTTCGATTTGCTTAATGGCCGCCGTAATCAGGCGTAATACAGCCAGCCGATCTTTGTCCTTGCTGCGCATGGCAGTTTTGACATCATCGCGAATGCGGGTAGTGAGAGTCGCTGTACTCATGATCGTAATTCACGTACTTCCTGGCTTAGAAGCAGGAACCCAGGCATCAATAGAGGCGTTTGGTGCGGGCGCGTTCGCGGGAGATCTTTTTCTGGTGACGCTTTACCGCCGCTGCCATTTTACGTTTGCGAATGGAAGTCGGTTTTTCGTAGAATTCACGGCGGCGAACTTCAGACAGGACACCGGCTTTTTCACAGGCGCGCTTGAAGCGGCGCAGAGCGACATCAAAGGGTTCGTTTTCTTTTACGCGTACAAATGGCATGTACCATTCACCTCAGGTTAATAAGTTGTTCAGTTCAGCCCGTATAAAGGCAGGGCGCGCAAGTTTAATACCCCCGCCGGGCAATTGCAAAAAAAACACGACAACGGGTACGAAACAGGGCCGATCCTTTTAGATTTGAGACTAAAATGCGAAGTCGGGCGAAATTATCAGAAAAAAAAAGAATCAAGTACAGGAAAATAACGGATATGTTGATACTCGGAATCGAGACCTCCTGCGATGAAACCGGCATCGCGCTCTATGACAGCGAGCGAGGCTTGCAGGCGCATGCGCTCTACAGCCAGATTGAACTGCATGCGCAATACGGCGGCGTCGTCCCGGAACTGGCCTCTCGCGATCATGTGCGCAAGATTCTACCCTTAATCCGGCAGGTGCTGGAGAACGCGCAGGTTCAGCGCCACGAGATCGAGGGGGTGGCTTATACGGCCGGGCCGGGGCTGATGGGTGCCCTGTTGGTGGGCGCCGCCGTTGGCCGCAGCCTGGCCTGGGCCTGGGGTGTCCCGGCAGTAGGGGTGCATCATATGGAAGGGCATCTGCTGGCCCCCATGCTGGAGGCGCATCCTCCCGCCTTCCCTTTCGTCGCACTACTGGTGTCCGGGGGCCATACCCAGCTGGTGCAGGTTGAGGGCGTGGGTGAATACCGGCTATTGGGTGATACCCTGGATGATGCCGTGGGTGAAGCTTTCGACAAGGCTGCGAAAATGATGGGGCTGGGTTATCCGGGCGGGCCGCGCATTGCCGAGCTGGCGTTGCAGGGCAATCCTGAACGTTTCACTTTTCCGCGGCCGATGGTGGATAGGCCGGGGCTGGACTTCAGTTTCAGCGGCCTGAAGACGTTCACTCTTAACACCTTGCAGAAGCATATTCTGGATGATCAAGGCCAGGATGAACAGACTAAAGCCGATGTGGCGCTGGCGTTTGAGCAGGCGGCAGTGGATACCCTTGCGATTAAATGCAAGCGGGCACTGGCACAAACGGGTTTGCGGCGTCTGGTAATCGCAGGCGGAGTCAGTGCTAACACGCGCCTGAGGGAGAAACTACAGGCCATGACCGCCGGCCTGGGGGCAAAAGTCTTTTATCCGCGCCTGGAATTCTGCACCGACAATGGCGCCATGATCGCCTTTGCCGGTTGCCAGCGCCTGCTCGCCGGGCAGCAGGAAGACCTCGGTTTCGAAACCCTGCCGAGATGGGCGCTGGAAAAGTTGCAGGCGGTGTAAATCGCAGGAGCGGGCAAATCCCGCTCCTGCGATCTAAATGCGAAATTAAAATGACTCCCTGTTTTATTCTTCCTCGCCACTCAACAGCCGTTTGATATTGCTGCGGTGGCGCCAGTAGAGCAGAGCGGTCATGAGGAGGGTCACGATGAGAAACTCCCGCGAAGGAAGGATTAGCCAGACGTAAAACGGCGCCAGCAAACTGGCGACCAGCGCAGAAAGAGAGGAGATTCTCAGAATCTTAGCGACAAATAACCAGGTTCCAACGGTAGCGGCGCCCACCTCCCAGTGCAGACCAAAGAGCACGCCGAACAGGGTGGCCACGCCCTTGCCACCTCTGAAGCCGAAAAAAACAGGATACAGGTGGCCGAGAAACGCCGCCAGTCCGATCAGGGCCAGCGTCATATCCGGCGTCGTCAGCCAGCGGCCCAGCAAAACAGGAATCAGGCCCTTGAGCGAATCGCCGGCAAGGGTAATGGCCGCCGCTTTTTTACCGCCTACCCGCAGCACGTTAGTTGCACCGGGATTGCCGGAACCCTGTGAGCGGGGATCGGGTAACCCCATTACGTTGCAAACGATGATGGCGGTAGAGAGAGAGCCAAACAGGTAGGCGCAGGCAATCAGGCTGTAATCGAGTGTATTCATAAGGACAAAGGTACAAGGGAAAAGGGTAAAGTTACAAGGAAAATCAGTAGCACCCCTTGTATCTTGTGTCTTGTATCTTGTACCTTTCGCCCATGGACATTATTTACCTGAATGAGTTACGTATTGAAACTATTATTGGAATTTATGACTGGGAACGCGAGGTCAAGCAGGTGGTCAGCCTGGATCTGGAAATGGCCACCGACATCGCCAAAGCGGCAGCCAGTGATGACATCGAAGATACTTTGAACTACAAGGCCGTCGCCAAGCGCCTGATCAGCTTTGTTGGCGAGAGTAACTTCCAGTTGGTGGAAACTCTGGCAGAGCGGATTACGGATATTGTTTTGAACGAATTCAATGTGCCCTGGCTGCGCCTGAATCTGAACAAGCAAGGCGCCGTCCGTGGCGCACGCGGTGTGGGCGTCATCATCGAGCGCGGCGCTAAACCTGATCTGTAACTATTATGGCGAGAATCTATATCAGCATCGGCAGCAATATCGAGGCTGAAAAGCATGTGCGTCTCGCCGTCGCGGAATTGCGCCGGTATTATGGTCAAGTGCGGCTGTCATCCGTATATGAAAGTGAGGCGGTGGGATTTTCCGGCGACAATTTTCTCAATATGGTCGCGGGCGTCGATACCGATGACAGTGTGCAGACAGTCTCGGCGGTATTGCATAATATTGAGGATCGGCATGGACGCATGCACGATGGCCCCCGATTTTCCGCGCGCACGCTGGATCTGGATTTGTTACTTTATGATGATCTGATCGTAAGCGAAGACAGGTTGCAGATTCCACGGGATGAAATAACAAAAAACGCCTTCGTGCTCTGGCCCCTGGCGGAAATCGACCCGGCGTGCCGCCATCCGCTCAGTGGCCAGACCATAGGCGAACTCTGGGAACACTATGACAAGTCCTCCCAGGCCCTGTGGCCGGTTGATCTGTCATTTCCTGGCTAAATCCAGGGATCATTGCCCCTGCGATCAACGAGGGTTAACTCAGGAATTCAAACTGCGGCCGCCATCGATAGTGAGCACTTGCCCGCTCATGTACCGGGCATCCCGAATCAGATACAGAATGGCGCTGGCAATGTCGGCCGGTTCTCCCTTGCGTTTGAGGAAGGTGCGGGAGACGATACGCTGTTTGGTGATGTCATCGATATTTTCCGGCCACAGGATAGCGCCGGGCGCCACCCCGTTGACCCGGATTTCCGGGCCAAGCTCACAGGCCAGGGCGCGAGTCATCATGGCCAGGCCGGCCTTGGCCATGCTATAGATGGGGTAGGCTTTGAGCGGGCGTTCGGCGTGAATGTCTATCATGTTGATGATGCAACCATGATTTTTTTTCAGTTGTGCCGCCGCCGCCTTGGAAAGAAAAAAAGGTGCTTTGAGATTGGTCCCCATCAGATCATCCCAGTGTTTCTCGGTCGCCTTGTTGATGGGGGTTTGATAAAAGGTCGAGGCATTGTTGATCAACACATCCAGACGCCCCCAGGCGTCGGTGGCCTCCTTGACCAGCGCGGGCAGATTATCAATTTTGTGCAGATCGGTCTGTACCAGGATGACCGAATCAGGCCGTTTTTCCAGCATTTTTTTCTGCAACTCCTGCGCGGCTTCGCGCGAGCTGCGGTAATGCAGCACCAGATTCATGCCCTCTGCATGCAGCAGTTGGGCGGTGCTTGCGCCAATGCGGTGGGCGGCGCCCGTGATCAATGCAACCTTATTGCCAAGCATGCCTATGGTATCCTCCAGCCAATGTTCTACTGTAACTCAGATCAACCGGACAAAACACTGTAAATGATTAAGCAACAAAATGATTTTCCCGCCCGCCTGCGTGAGGCGCAGAAATCATTGTCATCATTGCCGCCGCCCTCTGCCGATGCGCAGGCGCTGAGCGCAGAATTATCCGCAAGAATGACAGAGGCCATGACGGCGGCGGGCGGCTCACTGCCTTTCTGGAAGTACATGGACATGGCCCTGTATGAGCCGGGCCTGGGGTATTACAGCGCCGGAAGCCACAAACTGGGTGCGCAAGGGGATTTTGTAACCGCGCCGGAGATCTCTGTGCTGTTTTCCCGGACCCTGGCGCGAGTGAGTCAATCGGTCCTTGGTGCGGTTGAGAAGGGTGAAATTCTGGAGGTGGGGGCGGGCAGCGGTGTGATGGCGGCGACTATCCTGATGCAACTGGCAGCCGACAAGGCCCTGCCGGGGCAATACCACATTCTGGAAACCAGCGCCGAACTACGCCAGCGCCAGCAGCAGACTATTCAGGATCGCGCGCCCGATCTGGCGACGCGGGTCCACTGGTGCGATCGTCTGCCGGAGAACTTTCACGGCCTGATCCTCGCCAATGAATTGCTGGATGCCCTGCCCGCACACCGCTTTATGATGGAAGCCGGGGAGCCGCAGGAACTATATGCCGCATACAGGGATGATCATTTCATCTGGCAGACGCAGACGGGTAACGACAGACTGATTAGCCGGGTGCGTCAGATCGAAGAAGAGAACGGGCGCTTTACTGAGGGCTATGTCTCTGAAATCCTGTTTGCCGCAGAGGACTGGATCCAGGCGGCGGCAAAAAATTTAACCTCAGGCATGATACTATTACTGGATTATGGCCAGACGAGATCGGTGTACTATCATGCACAGCGGGATCGTGGCACGCTGAGTTGTCACTATCGTCACCGCATGCATGATGATCCATTTTATTATCCGGGTTTACAGGATATCACGGCGCATGTGGACTTCACTGCCATTGCTGACGCGGCGCTGCTGGCGGGACTGACGGTGGCGGGCTATACCACCCAGGCGCACTTTCTGCTGGGCAGCGGCATCACCGACTGGCTGGCGCATGAAACAGATCGTCTGGTTCAGCTTGACTACAGCAACCAGATTAAAAAGCTCACCCTGCCCCAGGAAATGGGCGAAACCTTCAAGGTCATGGGACTGACAAAAAACTGCACGGCCGCCTTGCCGGGGTTCATGTTGCAGGATATGCGGGACCGTTTATGACGCTGTTTTATTTCCGGTCCTGCATCACTACGATGTATTAAAAACAGAGAGAATATGGGACACGACCACCACCATCATCACGACATAGATGTCATGGACGATCGCCGTTTGATCTGGGCCATCGCCATCAACATGCTGTTGACCCTGGCGCAGATCATCGGCGGCATCGTCTCGGGCAGCCTGGCGCTGATCGCCGATGCCCTGCACAACTTCAGCGACGCCGCCTCGCTACTGATTGCCTGGGTGGCGCGCAGGATTGGCAGGCAACCGCCCGATTACTTCAAAACCTTTGGTTTCAAACGGGCCGAGGTCATTGCCGCCCTGATTAACCTCGTGATCCTGGCGATTGTGGGTTTATATCTTATCTATGAGGCGCTGTGGCGGGTGTATGAGCCACAGGCCATTGAGGGATGGATGGTGATTATTGTCGCCGGTATCGCGCTGGTAATTGATGTGGGCACGGCGGTACTAACGTATCGCATGTCAAAGAACAGCCTGAATATTCGCGCCGCTTTTCTGCACAATGTTTCCGATGCGATGGCTTCCCTCGGTGTCATCATTGCCGGCAGCCTTATTTTGCTGTACCAATGGTACTGGACGGATACGGTGCTCACCTTGCTCATCGCGGGCTACGTGCTTTACCAGGCCTCAACTTTATTCCCCGGCACCATCCACATCCTTATGGAAGGCACGCCGGAAGACATCGCCATTGAAGACGTCATCCATCTCATGGATCAGGTCGCAGGGGTGTCAAACATCCATCATGTCCACCTCTGGCAAATTGATGAACACAAAAATGCGCTTGAGGCCCATGTGATCATTGATGATTTCAGCCAATTGGAAAGCGTCAAGAATGTGTTGAAAACAACACTCAAGGACGAATTTTCCATCGTTCATTCAACCCTGGAATTTGAAATGAATCATTGCGGCCAGACGGATTGTTGATCTCCGACATTCAGGATTAAAAACACAAAACAGATCTAACGATACGATCAATGCGCACTTTCCGCTTGCAGGCGGGTGCTTTAATGAGAAAACAGAAACAAGGCCGGTTTTTTTGTAAATGAATCCGCAACTAAAATACACGCCTCTCTGGCTTACCCTGGGCGGACTCCTCATTGTTCTGATCTGGTATTTATCGCTAACGCCTGATCCGCCCGATACCTTCATTGAGAATGGCGACAAGATCGAACATTTACTCGCCTACGGCCTGCTCATGGGCTGGTTTGCCCAGATCTACATTCAGTTGAAACCGCGCCTGTGGTTGATGCTGGGATTTATCCTGATGGGTGTTTTACTGGAAGTGTTGCAGGGTATGACCGGGTTTCGCCACTATTCCTATGCCGACATGGCGGCAAACAGCACCGGCGTTTTTATCGGTCTGCTGTTATCGCAGGGGCCGATGGCGCGCCTGTTGCAGCACTTTGAGCAGCATTTTGTAAAAGCGTGATGGGATGGATCCTTCCCGGACTTTATTCTATTAATCCTTGCAGTAATACTCGAGTTTGACCCCTTGATTCGGTAGAACAACAAAGGCCCCCAAGGTGCCGGTGACAATAGGCTATGAAGGTTCCTTTAGCTGGGCTGCTGCCTTTGTCCGTAACCGGCCAGCCCTACTCGATTGTAAACAAGCCTAGAAAAGCCAGTAATGGCGCGGGTTTTACGGTGGTCGTAATCGTCAATACCATGAAAAATACCCTGTTCAGTATTTGTTGTTCATCGAGTTGCACTGAGCAACGCAGTTTTGAGTATTGCTAGCATTTGCTTTCTGGGATCGGGCCGATATTGGCTAATTGTCATTCATATTGACAATTAGCCAATACACGCTATATTGCCGGTATGGTGAATAAACCGGAAACCCCTTGATATACATCCCCCGATACGCAGAACCCAGACTTCAGCATTTCGCCAGCGGCTACCCGGTGGTCGTGGTCACCGGGCCGCGCCAGTCCGGCAAATCCACGCTGGTGCG
>ENA-ORDP01001699-ORDP01001699.1-marine-sediment-metagenome-genome-assembly--contig:-NODE-1699-length-11703-cov-2.649468_pt1 | contig 11703 bp, 14 predicted proteins | sample MGYA00248627_ERZ508539 | MGnify/ENA primary metagenome ERZ508539 (study PRJEB26208, sample SAMN05571518) | marine sediment metagenome | biome: deep sea; feature: Hydrothermal vent; material...
ATCACCGACATGAGGCTAAATTTGGCCAGTGATTTAAAGGTAACGGAATCACAAGTCAACGTCAAAGCAACTACCACCGAAGGTATGGGTTATACCGGCAGAAGTGAAGGTATAGCCGCACATGCACTGTGCTTATTGGAAACCAAATAATTAGTGGATACTCAAATGTCAACAGACGCTAGTATTCCTAAATGGCTCATTTTACCCAATATTGCGTAAATTTAATCTGTCTTCACCTTCAATGATCAATAAAATGACCTCTTTTTGGTACCATTTTCATAGCGCGTTTGATTATCACGCTAATCTATAACCTAAAATATTCATCCAATATTCATCGGCTGTTTTAAACTTAACTTCATTATCCATACAGTGATTTCTTAATCACCGAAAAAATCTTGGTTCAATAGGGATTCTGGGATCGTCAAGAAATTGCAGGCTGAAACGACTACTTCGCTTAAAGTGTACACAAATAATGATTGTATAGTGTGCTCAGGTATTAAATATTTTCTAAATCTATCTCTTAGACTCCAATGGTCAAATAAGACCCTGGAATTCCTATTGAGCCTAAAGATTAATCCTTACTATACCGCTAATGAATTGTTCCTGCCGCATGCGCAGGAGTGACCTCAGGGAATGACGATACATGGGACAAAGCCTCAAAGTTAAACTGTTGGTTCCAATTATTATTTTGGCAATTTTGGGAATGTTGATCTCTACAGTGATAAGCTACATTTTGTCAACCAATGCCATGGAGGCTGCGGTGCGTGCACAGCTAGTTCAAATTACTAAATCTATCGAAAACAACGTAAAATTTTGGGTCAGGGACCGCAGTATAGATGTTGCGAGTTGGGCAGAAAAAGTTGTGTTTCAAAAGGCCTTAGAAGATTCTTTTGTAGGGAAAGCTGCGCGTAAATCGGCAAAATTGCAATTGGAAAAAATAAAGGAAAATAAAATAAGAGAATATATAAAATAAGAATAGGAGAAAAAAAGTAAAGGTGAGAAATGGTAAGCTAATAAAACAAAAGTTAGTCCAGTTATAAACTCAACTATTGGATATTGAGATGAAATTTTACTAGCACAACGTCGACATTTACCAGATTGGATTAAGAATGAGAAAATAGGAATTAATTCATACCAACGAAGATTTTTATTACAAGACATACAAATAGAACGACCCTTAGTTATACTTTTACCCGTATTAAATCTATAAATAACAACATTCAAAAAACTCCCAATTATAAGACCTAAAATAAAAAAAATAATTGTAATAATAAAAATCATAAAACTTGTCCTATTTATCTCAAAGATCATCAAATAAAATCTTTTGATTAAAATACTAAAATGGTAAATTTTTATTTTGACATTGAAACAACAGGATTAAATCCAAAAAAAGACAAGATACTTACAATTCAATATCAAGAGCTTGACAGAAATACAGGAGAGCCAAAAGGGGAATTGAAAATATTGAAAGAATGGGAATCTTCTGAAAAAGAAATTATCAATAAATTTTTATTAGACACACATATTTTGGATAATTATCCATTTAGCTTTATTCCTGTTGGATATAATTTAAATTTTGAAAATATTTTTTTAAAAGAAAGAACTAGGATAAATGGATTACCTTTAATTAATATTTTAAATAATCCATTTATTGATTTGAGAGTTATAGGAATCTTGATGAATAAAGGTGAATTCAAAGGTTCTGGCTTGGACAAATTAACAGACAAAGATGGAACTGGAAAAAATATTCCTACTTTATATAATAATCACGAGTATGAAAAAATAATAAAATACATTGAAAAAGAAGCAGAGGAATTTTTAAAATTCAATGTTTGGCTTTACAAAAAATTACCTTTATTATTAACTCAATTTAAAGAGGAATAAATAAATTTATTAACTTAATGCAATTTATTATCTAATGAATTTTATGAGTAGGACAATAACAGGAGGAATAATGATTATTGTTGGTTTAGGATTGATAGTTGTTTCTTTTTTTACATCGTTTGTATTTTTAATTTATAGTACAATTATTTTAATAATGGGAATAATTATTTTTTTAAATAAAAACGAGGATAAAATAGAGAGAATTAAAATTGTGGGGGGTAAAAAATAATGACAGAAATAATTATTACAACAGGGAATGAGGTTCCTGGGAAAAAAGTCGTGAAAGTTTTAAAGGTTGTAAGGGGTTCAACAGTTCGGGCAAGGAATATTGGAAGAGATATTGGAGCTGGTTTTAAGAATTTGATTGGCGGTGAAATAAAAACATATACAGAAATGACAGCTAATGCAAGAGATGAAGCTTTCAACAGAATGGTTAATCAGGCAATTGATTTAGATGCAGATGCAATTATAGGTGTGAGATTTATGACTTCAATGGTAATGCAGGGTGCTTCTGAAATGTTGGCCTACGGAACAGCTGTAAAAGTAAAATAATTTTAAATTAAATGGAGATAGAAAAAATGGAAGATAAATGTATTTTTCCAAAATGTCCTAAATGTGATAAAGGTTATTTGTTGCCTTTTTCATATAAAGATGATGTTTTTGAAAAATGGAAGTGTTCTGAGTGTGGACATACTATTGAAAAAAGATAATTATTTGTAAGCAATTTTTTGAGCAAATAAAATTGTCCATAAAAGTCCGGTTATAAAAACAATTATTGCTGAAAAATATAATTTTAGTGTGAAATATATGAAAGTAAAAATAAACATTCCTAATGCAGTGATGCCTGATGTTTGCAAATTGATAAACCCTTTTTTCTGTTTAAATCCTTGATAAATTTGAGGAATTAATGCATAACCAAATGCTATGATTATTATTGTAATTACAATGTCTTGCCAAACCATATTGATTTTTGTTTGTTATGCTTTTTAAGAATTATCATACTAAAAAGCCTGCAGAGAGATTTGAACTCCCGACCCCCGGTTTACAAAACCGATGCTCTACCACTGAGCTATGCAGGCATATGAGGGGCACCAATACCCTAAAGGGCACAAGAGGTTCCCTTACCTTAACTCTCTTTTTGAAGAGGTTATTATTACTTTTTGAGAACTATTCTGTTTAAAAGATTTTTTATTCTTATTGCAATAGTATATTAGAATATAATCAAATTTATAATGAATATTTTTCTTTTGTTATTATGGATGAAGATGTAAAAACTCGTGCAAATTATAAAAATTCTTATTTTGGAAAAGCAGTAGATTTCACAAAAGACATTATAATTTTATCAACAATTTCACCTGTTTTCGCCGCAACATATGCAGGGGCAATTTTTGGTGCTGGATTTAAAAAATATAATCTTGAAAAATATAATGATGAAGGAGAACAAAATTTAACTGGTGATAATGAAACAACTCAAGGGAAATCTTATTCTGAAAAAAATATAATTAAAAGATGGAGAGATTCAAATAGATTTAATGGATTTTTAGTAGGAGGCGGTTCAATGGTCGGTTTAGGGGTTGGAGCTTTTTTAAATATAGAATTATATAGATTTATTGAAAAGCCTCAAAACTCAGGTATTGATTATTTTTTTAGCCCTGTTGCAAGCAGTTTGATAGATTTACTTTTTTAATAATTATTTAAAAGATTGTTTGTTTTGACAACAACTATTTTTTTAAATAAACAAATCTTTATTTTTAGATGGCAATCATTTATTTTCCAAGACATAATTTTGATTTAAGAAATAATCCTGATTTTGTTCAGCATTTTCAGGAAGCAGGAATTAATGATAATAAATATAATCAACATATTAAGTCTTTTTTTGAAACTCTTCCTGGTTTTTATCGTGCAGAGGGAACTCAATTAGTAAAGTGGGGTTTATTTCCAAGAATGATATTTTCTGTAAATAGTGTTAGTTTATCTAAAACTTTGAAATACATTTTAGGAGAAGATTCTTTTTTGCAAATTCTTATCCAAGATAAGTGTAGTTCAAGAATTGAAAGGATAAAATATAGTAAATTTCCTCATGAAGAGAAGTGGAGATATCATCAAGGAATTACAGTTCAAGATTATAAAAAACAAAAGGGAGCAATTAATATTTTCAGAGAAGAAGAAAGGGAGATAAGAAAAGTAACTTTGGAAAAAATATCTGAAGAAAGAAGGGGGATTTCGACAGCTCAATTATCTGATGAAAGTATTAATAGGGTGCTTAGTTAAAAAATTATTCTTTCTTTTCTTCTTTTTCAATAAGTTTTTTTACAGATTTTTCTTTATCTTCAAATTCTTTTTCAATTTTAAAAATCCTTATTTCACAAAGAGAAAGAGGATATATTTTTTTAAGTTTTAAACTCAAAGATCTTTGTATTTGATTTTTTAAAATTTCGTCAAACAATAAATCTGTATCTTTATCTTTTACAGATTCTATTAATTCTTTTTTTGCTTTGTTTCTCAATGCTTTCCTGACAGCTCTTGAAACTTTTCTCCTTGTTACAAGAAATGGTTTTATCCTAAGTTGGGCATTTTCGCATTTTGTTGAAAAAGAATCCTCTACATAATTTGTTCCTTTTCTTACCATTCTTTTCAGAAAATAAGGCATTAATTTTGTTTCTGTCGGAGTTGCAATTGCTTTTTCTCCTTCAACTTTCACTTTTAATTTGATTATCATACTTTTACCCTTGAGAAACCTTGTTAAATCATATTTGATTGTTTTTCCTTCCAACTCTTTAATATCATATGCCTGCAAATGAGTTTCTTTTCCAATTAAAGGAATTTCAACGTCAAAAAACTTTTTTCTTCTTTTTTCTTTAGCCATTTTATTTTATTCTTGAATTTGTTTGCCTGCTCTTGTACCTTTTTTTTGGTATTTTGATTTTTTACATTCAATACAAGTGTACATTATATTTGTCTTTTTAGTTGTTTTGGATTTTCTCTTGAATTTTGAAACAGCTGGTTTTGAACCCCATTTACCTTTATTGCCTATTCCTTTTCCCAAGCCCCTTGATTTTGCCCTTGTAATGCTCCCTCTTGTCAATGTTCCCCTTTTTGCTCCTGTTGATACGAGTTTTATCTTTTGTTCTGTTTTTTTATTGCAGTAGGGGCAATACCTATTTGTTTTTTTTGGAATTTTCATAAGAGAATAGATAAAAATATGTTTTTAAAGGTTGTTAATATTCTAATTTAAAATTAAGGTAGAAAAATTTTTAACTAATTTTTATTGACTTTGTTCGAATTTTATTTTCTTGCACTTATTAAAGCCCAAGGAACTGTGCTGGTTATATCCCCATCTGGATGAATTTCAACATCATATTTTTCTCTAAATCCTTTATTTTTTTCATACAAATTTAATACTTCTCTATGGATTTCAGGAGGTGCTTGTTCAGCATCTAACCATTTTCCTAACCAACGATCTCTAAAAGGAAAAATTCTATAAGAAATATCTCTAAATCCTGCTCCTTTGAAAACTTCAATTATTTTTCTCAAAGAAAGAAATGGAGGGTGGGAAGGATCTGTTAATCTGACTAAACTTGTTGGGACATTAATATCTTCATCATCATAAACTATTGATTCACACCCCATTAAAGTAAAACCTTCTCTGATTTTTTCATAAAAAGTTCTTGTCGCTTCTTCTGGAGATTCACAATGTTTTAATAGGTTTCTGAAGAATCCTGCATGAAATTGATTAGGCATTAAAAAAGGTAGTTCTTCACATGAAGAAAGAATTTGTATAATTCCTTCCGGGCATTGTCCAAGCATATTTGATGCTCTATCCACTCCTGCAATATGGTATCTTTGCAAATGTTCAAATAAAGCACCTGTTCCTATCCCCAAATATAACATGCTTCTATGATCTAAACAATCTAATCCAACTTTTATTTCAGATTTTCTAATAAATTTACTTATTTCTCCATTAAGTTCATTTGAATTTACCCATCCTTTTCTTGTCCATGTATCTGCTATTTCATCAAAATGATCTTGTGTTTCTTTTCTTATCATTGATTTTGCCCAATTTTTTTTATTATTTAAGCATTATTGTCTTTTACTTTTTAAAATAACTTTGCAGAAATTAAATATAATTTATGGTCCCACGCAGAATCGAACTGCGGTCTTATCCAAGTCAAGGATATGTCTTAACCACTGGACTATGGGACCTGAAAGATTTTCTGCAATTTTTAATTACATAAGAAATATTTAAATATGTTGTTTCTTTTCTCTTAAAATGAAGCATAAAAAAATAATCTTTTTTTTAGCGTATCTTATTTTTGGGACTTATTTGATTAATTCTGTAATTAAGTTTTATCCAATGCCCGAAATATTTTCTACTTTGGACAAATGGGCAATAGTTATCGGAGGGGTGTTAATTATTATGGGTGGATTTAATTTTTTGAGAATTAAAAAATATAAAGCAGTTAGTTAAGGGTTTATTATAAAATGAAAATTTTATTTATATTGTTTTGGCAATAATAATTATTTAGAAAATAATAAAATAACAAAAATTATTTTTAGAATCTTTTTTATAAAAATTAAATAAATCTTGGCATTTACCTTTTCCCCAATAAACTTTATATAGATAATTTACATAATTTTTGTATGGTTTTGAAAGGGGATAAAAGAGGGCAGGTTACTATTTTTATTATAATAGCTATTTTAATTGTCGCAGGAATAGGTATTTTTTTTACATTTAGAGAATCAATTACTTCTAAACAAATCCCTGCAAGCATAGACCCTGTTTACAATACTTTTTTGTCTTGTTTAGATAAGGAAACTTATGTGGGAATAGATATTTTGGAGAGTCAGGCAGGATATATTACATTGCCTAATTTTCAGCCAGGTTCAAATTATATGCCTTTTTCATCTCAACTTGATTTTTTAGGAAATCCAATTCCCTACTGGTATTATGTTTCTGGAAATAATATACAAAAAGAGCAAGTTCCTTCTAAAGCTGAAATGGAAAAACAGCTTGGAGATTTTATTAAAGAAAAAATAAATGCGTGTAGGTTTGATAATTATTATGAACAAGGATTTGGAATTTCTTTCAATCAATCTGGAGCAAAAGTAGATATAAAAATCAATAAAGATAAAGTAGATATTTCTCTTAATATGAATTTGAATATAAGTAAAGGTGAAGAAAGTGTTTTAATTAAAAACCATAAAATTTCAGTTAATTCAAAGTTAGGAATGCTTTACAACTCTGCAAAAAAACTTTATGAATATGAGCAGGAAACCTTGTTTTTGGAAAATTATACTATTGACACTTTAAGGCTTTATGCTCCTGTCGACGGTGTTAAATTAACTTGCAGTCCTTTAACTTGGAATGCTAATGATGTGTTTGATAAATTGCAAAAAGCAATTGAAGTAAATACTCTTGCACTTAAAACAAAACAAGGTTATTTTTCCCTGAAGAAAAAAGAAAATAAATATTTTGTTGAAGATATTTCTGTCGAGGGAAATGTTAGGTTCTTGAATTCAAGAAACTGGACTTATAGTTTTGAAGTTAATCCTTCTGAAGGAAATATGTTAATTTCTCAGCCAGTTGGAAATCAGGCTGGGATGGGAATTTTAGGATTTTGTTACACTCCTTATCATTTTGTTTATAATGTGAAGTATCCTGTTTTAGTTCAGATTTCAAGTGACGATAATTCAAGAGGCACAGGTGAGATTTTTCAGTTTCCTCTTGCAGTTGTAATTCAGGGAAATAACCCCCGGAAAGCATTGGAAACAAATGCAGTTAAGTTTGAAGTTCCTGAATTATGTGACAAGAAAAATACAGAGATTCAGGTAAATGTTTTTGACACTAAATTAAACCCTGTTGATGCAAAGATTTCTTATGAGTGTTTTGGAACTAAGTGTGATATAGGAAAAAGTTCTTCTGGAGTATTAAAAGGAAATTTCCCTCAATGTGCTAATGGTGATGTAATTGCAAAAGCCTCTGGATACAAAGATACAAGATACCAGTTTTCAACAGTTAATCAGGGAATTGTAGATGTAATAATGGATAAGCTTTATGATTTGAATATAAAATTAAAACTCAATAATATTGATTACAATGGGGAAGCGACGATAAGTTTTATTTCTGATGATAATTCAAGGACAATTGTTTATCCTGAACAGAAAACCATAAATTTAAGCGAGGGGCAGTATGAAGTTCAGGTTCATATTTACAAAAATTCTTCTTTGACTTTGGGAGCAACTAAAAGCCAAAAATGTATTGAAATTCCTCAGTCAGGAGTTGGAGGATTTTTAGGATTTACAAAAGAAAAATGCTTTACTATTGAATTTCCTGCACAAGTTGTTTCAAATGCTTTGTCAGGAGGCGGAAAGAAAAATTATTATATTTTAGAATCAGAGTTATCCAATTCAAATACAATAGAAATAAATTCCAAGTCACTTCCAACTCCAACTACAATTGAAAAATTGCAGAATAATTATATAACATTTGATGAAAGGAGTTTGGATATAAAGTTTAAATGATAAAAATAAGGAAAGAAATTGCAATTGGAATGTTTTTGTTAATAGTAACTTTGTCATTAGTTTTTTTAGTGTCTGCACAATATCTTAAATCAAGTCCTCAATTTTCTGCCCCTGGCTCTGTTAGTTATTTAAGGGGACAGGGAATAGATACTTTTCCTTCATTTAATAAAAATATGTGTGGAAAATCTCAGGATTTTGTTCTTCAGATTGCTCCGTTTGGATGTTCCCCAAGTATTGTGAGAAGTGATTTATTGGAAGAGCAAAATGTTCCTGTTTTTTGCAAGATTTCTGCAACAAAAATAAATCCTTTGATAGATGTCAAGGCAATTGAAAGCATGTCCTTTAAAGGAAAATATCCAAAGGAAGTTTCAGGTGTAGGTTTTCATCCTGCAAAAGCTGCAATAAAAACCCGAAGGACTTTGTTGAATTCCCCTGTTTTGAATAATATTGGCTATGCAGTAATTGTTTTAAAACAACAAAAAAATGAATCAGCTATGCCTGATTTTGTCGAGGGAACTTTAACAGCTAAGATAAAATATGATATTAAAAATGCTTTTGGAATTGGAAAAGCAAATTATTATCTTCCTGAATTAAAGGACAATGAATGGAACCAGAGATTTAATCAATATGGATTTTGGAATGGCAAGGGATTTTTGAGGGCTGAATTAATTGATTCCAATAGCGCAGTTGTTTCTATTTATTCTGATAAATCAAATAAAATTTCAACTTTTAATTTAAAAAAAGGACAAACCTCTTCACCAATTTATCTTCCAGGGTTTTATTGTAAAGCTAATTTAAAATTACGGCTTGATGGTTTGGAAAACCCTGATACGAGGGTTAAATTAGAAATTAATGGGGGAGTTGTTGAGGTTAAAGAAGGTGAAAACTTTTTAGAAAATAAGTGCAGAATTAATAATATTAATAAGAAGGGACTTGTTCAAAGTATTTCTGGAAATTGCAGAACAGATGATGGTGTTGAAAGCTTTGATTTGAAAATCAGTCCTAAAATTAGTTTAAATATTGTAGGGGTTAATGACGAAAAAACAAAAAGTTATAGTGCCGGAGATAAGTTATATGACATTAAAAATAATAATAAAATCGTAAAATCTGTTTATCTTGGTTATATTGGAGAAACAGCTGACGGAAAAAAATTTATTATCCCTGTTGTTAGTCCTGAATTTACTTCTGAATCATTTAGAAAAACATTAATTTATCAACAATTGCCTAATCTTGTTAAATCTACACAGTATGAAACAGGAAGCACGCTTTTTAATTTATTTAAGGGGGTTCTTACTTATGGAGGATTAAGTATTTCTACTGCAGTTAATTTTTTAGCTACAGGAAGTTATCCAGTAGGGTGGATTTATGAACAAGGTTCTAATAAAAATTTAGAAAATGATATGGGGGGATTTACTCTTCCTTTTACAATTAAGAATATTAAATTTTTTGGACTTACAGATGCAGGGGATAATTCTCAAATTTTTAAAGACAATGAAAAATTAAAACAAAATTATGAAAATGCAATGTCTGATTACAGAAAAATTATTAATAGTTTTCCAAATGAAAAAGAAAACTCAAATTCTCAGGAAACTTTTGGAGAAAAAGCTTTGTCTAATTCAATTAAATTAGCCAGTAATACAGAACAAAAATTAAAGGCAAAAAAACTTTGTAAGGAATTTGAAGAAAGATACTTTGATTCAAAAAATAAGCCGTCTATATGTAAGAGTAACTTAGAAATTTCAAATTCAGAAATCTCAACTCATAGTGTTCTTATTAATGGAAATGTTAAAGAAATCTCATTTAAAGGAATTTATGAACCTACATTTGAAGAGTACGGCGCTATTATTAATATTAGAAATTCTAAAGGTAAGATTGAAAGAGAATTTATGAGAAAAAACCAACTTGTTTATTTTGGGAATACAAATTTATTTGTTGTTAAAGGTTCATTAGGTGTTTCTAATTTTTATTTTAAGTATAGTGATGGTTGGGAATGGTCCCCTGATAAAATAAATTGGATGAGTGTAAAAACTACTAAAGTTAGTGGAGGAATTTATGTAGGACGAAGTCCTGTTAAATCTAATTTAAATTTAATGAATCTTCTTAAAGGAACAAATTTTGAACAAGGTAAAAATATTATTTCTGAAAATGGAGGAGAGAAAAAAACTTCAGGTCAATTTATTCAATTAATTTCTATTGATGAAAATTCAGCAAATATTAAAAGCAGTCTTTTTTCAGGAGAGAGAAAAATAACAAAAGATAGGGTTGAGAATTTTGGAAGTAGTTATGTATTTGATTTAACAAAAATAAATTTAAAAAAAGTCGCAAGGGTTTCTGTTTTACCTGGAATCGATAATGCAGGAACAGAAGCAAATGTTAGTTTTAAAATTGGAATTGAAAAAAGAGGAATTCAACTTTCTCCTGACGAGATAAAAAACAGGATTAAAAATTTAAATAGTTCTATAAAAAAATGGGAAATTAATTCAGAGAAACTTGGAAATGTTGTAAAGGGATTTAATGCAGCTTGTTTAACAACAGGGGCTGCCTTGACTATCAAAAACTTTTTCTCAAATTTAGATGGAAAATCAATTGCAAGAAAAGAAGTGATGAGAAGCGACGGAGGGTATATGGATATTTGTAAAACTGAAATCAAAAAAACAGGGGATTCTTTGGATAAATGTTTATTAGGACATAATGATGATATTGAAAGAGATGTTGAAGCTGTTCAGGGAATTATTGAAAGCCAAAATCAAAATCCAATTAATGAAAATAATCTTTGTAATAGGTTTGGAGGAGTTGTAGGGGGATTGGGGGATAAAATTTCTAATCCTCAAGATAATAAAAAGACAATTCCTTTAAATGATATTCAGGAAATAGCTAAAGGAGTGGGTAAGGATAATAAAAAATGTGAAAAAATCCAATTAAGTCAGGCAAGGGATTTGGAAAGGTTAAATAAAATTTTAGATTCAGGAGCAACAGACCAATTCAAGAGTGCTGCAAAAATAAAAAGATTTGAAATCCTGTCAAATATTCAGGCAAATGTGGAAGGATATGCAAAGCGATTATCTCTTCAAAAAGATATAACTGATTCTAATCTTAATCTTAAAATGAAGGTTCGTAATTATGGGGGTAAAGATTCTATTCAAGGAATTTATGATGGAGATGTGATTAAAAGTTCTCAAATTTTTTGTAGTGATTGTGATAAAGATGGACCAGGTTTAATAAATTTTAAAAAATACATAAAAATGTTAAGCGCGCTAAACTTAACATCAATATTTCCTAAACCGCGCGCAAAACAAT
>ENA-ORDP01001700-ORDP01001700.1-marine-sediment-metagenome-genome-assembly--contig:-NODE-1700-length-11700-cov-9.313267_pt1 | contig 11700 bp, 12 predicted proteins | sample MGYA00248627_ERZ508539 | MGnify/ENA primary metagenome ERZ508539 (study PRJEB26208, sample SAMN05571518) | marine sediment metagenome | biome: deep sea; feature: Hydrothermal vent; material...
TCGCATGGAACGGGACTTCCGCCGGATGGCTCGGCTTCGAGGCGGACCGGAAACTTTGCCGGGAGATTACCGCCGCAACCGGAATTTCCGCCACCACCTCTACATTGGCCCTCGCCGAGGCGTTCGAGGTCGCGGGGGTGGCGCGCTACGCGCTGGTCACGCCTTATTTGGACGAGATTCAGGAAAAGATCGTCGCCAACTTCGCAAGCGAGGGCTTCGCCTGCGTGGCCGAACGGCATCTAAACGATAAGGGAAACTTCTCTTTTTCCGAAGTAACCGAGGAAAGTATTGCCGGAATGGTCCGCGATGTCGCCGCCGGCAAACCCCAGGCCATCACCACCTATTGCACCAACTTACGCGGCGCCCCTGTCGTCGATGAACTGGAACGGGAACTCGGCATTCCGATTTTTGACAGCATCAGTGCAGTGGTATGGAAATCGCTTCTTATCGCCGGTGTCGACCCCGGCGGCATAATGGGATGGGGCCGGCTCTTTAGCGATCAAACCATGGCCTGGACCAAGGTACGGCATGCCTGATTTCGACATGGTCATCCGCAACGGCCGGGTGGCCACCGCCGCCGACGTGGCGGCCTGCGACGTCGGGGTGCGCGGCGGGCGGATCGTCGCGCTCGGCGTCGCCCTGGCCGCCGGAGGCGCGGAAATCGACGCGGCGGGAAAATTAGTTCTTCCCGGCGGCGTCGATTCCCACTGCCATTTCGACCAGCCCATGGCCGACGGATCGAAGATGGCCGACGACTTCCATTCCGGCACCGTTTCAGCCGCCTGCGGCGGGACGACGACGGTGATCCCGTTTGCCTGCCAGATGAAGGGCGGCAGCCTTCGCCGGGCGGTGGAAGACTATCACCGGCGCGCCGAAGGAAAAGCGGTCATCGATTACGCCTTCCACATGATCGTCTGCGATCCCGACGACCATGTATTGGGACAGGAACTGCCGGCGCTGATCAAGGACGGCTATACGTCGTTCAAGGTTTACATGACTTATGACGATCTGAAGCTCAACGACCTTGAACTTCTCAAGGTGCTGGCGCTGGCCCGCCGCGAGGGGGCGATGGTCATGGTTCACGCCGAAAACGCGGATTGCATCGCCTGGCTGACCGAACGGCTTGAACTCGCCGGAAAGACAGCGCCGAAATATCATGCCGGCGCCAGACCCCCGGTGGTCGAGCGGGAAGCCACGCAGCGCGCGATCTCGCTGGCCGAACTCGTCGACGTTCCGGTTTTGATCGTCCACGTTTCGAGCCGCGAAGCCATGGAGCAGATCCGACACGCCCAGTCGCGCGGTCTCGGCGTCTATGCCGAGACCTGTCCGCAATATCTCTTCCTTAGCGCCGATGACCTGGACCTGGAAGGTTTCGAAGGAGCCAAGTGTATCTGCAGCCCGCCGCCCCGCGACAAGAACAACCAGCAGGCGATTTGGAACGGCCTCGCCGGCGGGGTGTTCCAGGTTTTCTCGTCCGATCACGCGCCGTTCCGTTACGACGACCCCTTGGGCAAGATGATAAAGGGCAAGGACGCATCCTTCGCCAATGTTCCCAACGGTATCCCCGGCGTTGAGACCCGTCTGCCGCTTCTGTTTTCGGAAGGCGTCGGCAAGGGGCGTATCGAACTGACCAAATTCGTGGCCCTCACCGCGACCAATCCCGCCCGCATCTACGGCCTCTATCCCCGCAAGGGGACCATTGCCGTCGGCGCCGACGCCGATCTGGCGATCTGGAATCCGGAGCGCCGAGTCACCATCTCGAATGAAATGCTCCATCACAACGTGGACTACACGCCATATGAAGGGAAAAAAGTCCGGGGCTGGCCGGAGACCGTGATTTCGCGCGGCGAGGTCGTCGTCGACAACGGTGAAATGATTGCCCGGAAGGGACGTGGCGAGTTCCTCCGCTGCGGCCCGCAAGAAAGGGCGTTGGTCTGATACGTGACGAGACGAAATTTGGAAAAAAGCAAGAACGTGGATTCCATACCGCGCACTTCTTGAACTCATCCAGATATAAGGAGCTAGACAATGAAAATATTGAAACAGGGAATGTCAATGGCCGTTATCGCCACCATTGCCGCCGTGCTGTTTGCGTACGCGCCGGCGGCTCGGGCGGCGCAGAAAATCAGGATCGCCGGCAACTTCGCCATCGACCATTCAAGCAGCATCGCCATGAACCGCTTCGCTAAGGAACTGGCTAAACTCACCAACGGCGAACTTACGGCCGACGTGTTTCCGGCCATGCAGCTCGGCGGCGCCAAGGAGAACGTCGATCAGGTGCGCTCGGGAGCGCTTTTGATGACCTGGATCGGCATGGCCTATCTGTCGCGGACGGTTCCCGAATTGGAAGCGGTCAGTCTGCCGTTCGTATTTCCCGACCGGAAAACGGCGTTTCGGGTGATCGACAGCCCGGTCGGCGACCTTCTAAACAGAAAATTGGCGCAAAAAGGCTACACCTCGCTTGGTTACATGGAGCTGGGATCGCGCAATGTTACTAATAATGTCCGTCCTATTAAGACCATCGATGACTTCAAGGGTTTGAAGATCCGCCTGCAACCGAATAAAACACACATCGCGACGTTTCGGGCCCTCGGCGCCAATCCGGTATCCATGGGCATCAAGGAAGTCTACTCGGCGCTTCAACAAGGCGTGCTGGACGGCGAAGAAAATCCCTACAGCATCATCCTGACAAAGAAGTTCAACGAGGTGCAGAAGTATCTGTCGGATTCCGGACACTTCTTCGATTTCATTATCGTCGTCGCCAACAAGAAGCGCTTCGATTCACTGAAACCGGCGTTCCGGAAAGCGATCAGAAAAGCCATGTCCGACGCCATCACCTGGCAACGGGCGAGAGCGGCCAAGGAAGATAAAACGTCGAAACAGGCGTTGATCGATAGCGGGATGACGTTCACTCCCCTGTCTCCGGCCTTGCGGGCGGCGCTTAAGAAAAGAACCTCCGGAGTCGTCGATAAATTGAAAAAACGCATTGGATCCGATGTAATTGACGCGGTCCTTGAACAGGTCCAAAAATGACCTCATCCCAGGGGGGGCCGGCGACCGCCGGTCCCCTTTTCCTTCGTTTTAAGGGACTCCTGGAAAGGGCCGACCAAGCGTCATACGGCGTGACCGTCTTCGCCATGGCCGGTATGGCGTTGTTGGTATCGGCCCAGGTGGTCGCCCGCTACGCATTTTCCGCTTCCATCGACTGGGCGGATGAAGTCGCCCGGCTGTTTTTCATCTGGGCCATGTTCATGGCCATTCCCCACGGAATTAAATACGGCGTCCATGTCGGAATCGACATCATCGTGATCCGCTTCGGAAAGCGGCGCCGGAATGCCGTGTTCAAGGTCATGGCCGGGTTGAGCGGCTTTTTGATGGGCTTCGTGTTTTATTACTCGATTCTCGTCGTCGGCGACAAATGGCAGGAATTGATGCCGACGCTGGACGTCACGGCCGCCGTGTATTACATCCCCGTTCTCATCGCCACCGGACATTCGTTTCTCCACCTGGCACTTCTTTCATGGGGCGGCCCCAATGTCTGGCAAGGGAGATATCCATGACCTTGGCGATGGTCGTCGTCTTCGCCGTTCTCGCTCTCCTCGGCATGCCCTTGGCGTTCGCCTTGGGGTTAGCCTCGCTCGGCGGGCTGATGGTCAGCAATATCGATTTCATCGTCATGCCTCAAAGGATGATGAATGCGGTCGACAATTTCCCTTTGATGGCCATCCCGCTATTCATGCTCGCCGGTGAATTGATGGTCGAGGCGGGGATCATGCACCGGCTGATCAATTTCGCTAATTCCGTCGTCGGCCGGGTCCACGGCGGGCTCGCTCATGTCACCGTGCTGTCGGGAATGATCCTGGCCGCGGTTACCGGCGCCGCCGTGGCAAGCGCCAGCGCCATGGGCAGCACACTGGTGCCGGTGCTCAGGAAGCAGTATCCGGACGGCTATTCGAGCGCCGTCATCGCATCGGCGGCCAACCTTGGCGCCATTATCCCGCCAAGCAACGCAATGATTGTCTATGCCTTGATGGCGGGGTCCAGCGTTTCGGTAGGCGGCCTTTTCATGGCCGGCGTCGTGCCGGGGATTATCCTCACCATCACTTTCATGGGACTTTCCAGCTACCTTTCCTATAAGCGCGGTTTCCCGCTTACCGGCGAGGCGTTCAACCTTCGCAATGTTCTGGTTCAGGCGCGTAAGGCATTCGTTATATTCATGATGCCGATCATCATCGTCGGCGGGATCGTCGGCGGAATCTTCACCGCCACCGAAGGCGCGGCCATCGCCGTCATGTACTCGCTGGTCATCGGATTCGCGGTTACCCGGGATCTAAAGGTCTCGGCCCTCCCGGGGGTGTGCTTCCGGGCCGCCGTCGGCGCCGCCATGGTGGCCGCGCTGATCGCGTTTGCCGCCACCGTCACCTTCATCTTCACCATCGATCTGGTGCCGCTGAAATTGTCACGGTTCATGCAGGAATTCACCCAGAACCCAACGGTGTTCATTCTTCTTGTCATGTCCATGCTTGTGGTGGTGGGGATGTTCCTCGAATCGAACGCCGCCTATATCATGCTGGTGCCGTTATTCGCACCGCTCGCCATTACCTACGGGATCGACCCTCTCTACTTCGGCTTTTTGTTCGTTCTTAATCTCGTCATCGGGATGATGACGCCGCCTGTCGGCGTACTTTTGTTCGTGATGTGCGGGATCACTCGAATATCCATCACCGAACTGATCCGCAACGTCTGGCCGTTCATCGGCGCGCAATACGCCGTTTTGGCGCTTTGTCTCGCGTTCCCGGCAGTGGTGCTCGCGTTGCCGCGGTTTTTTGGTTATTGATAATGCTTCAGGCTCCTTGGTATTACCGAGGCAATTGGACACTGACCCGCAAGCCGCCGTCATGCCGGTTGGCCAGGGTAATCTCTCCGCCGTGGGCCTGGATCACGGTTCTGGCGACGCTCAAACCCAGCCCGATGCCGCCGGTTTCCTGGTTGCGCGACTGATCCACCCGGTAGAACGGCGTAAAGACCTCATCGATTTGGGCGACCGGAATGCCGGGGCCGTCATCCTCGACGGTGATCTTCAGGAATTGGCCGCAGTCCTTCAGCCGAACATGCGCGCCGCCGCCGTACTTGACCGCGTTTTCGATTAAGTTGGTTAGCGCCCTGCTCATTGCCTGGGGACGGCATTCATAGAAAATCCTATCGGCCGTATCCAGATCCACCGGCAGGCCGACGTCGCTCATATCGTCGCAAATGCTGCCGAGCAGGGCCGCGAAATCGACATTGCGGCTGACCTCGTTTTCGGCGTCCTCGCGGGCAAAGGCAAGGGTCGAGGCGATCATGTCTTCCATCTGATCGAGGCTCGCGATCATTTTACCCTGCACTTCCTCATCCTCGATAAGTTCGGCGCGAAGCCGCAGCAGGGTAATCGGGGTGCGCAGATCGTGAGAAATCGCGGCAAGCATTCTGGTCCTGTTCTCGATAAAGCTGCGCAGGCGGTTCTGCATGTCATTGAAGGCGCGCGACGCCTGGCGCACTTCGATGGGGCCGACCTCGGGCAGGGGTGGCGCGTCGACGTTCTTTCCCAGCCGCTTCGAGGCCCTGGCCAGGGCGCCGAGCGGCGCCGCCAGCCTTCGTACGACCCATATCGACAGCAGAAGAACGGCAACCGCCATCAGTAACGCGGAAACAACCGTCGAGGTGGCCCAAAACGACCCCGATTCCGGTATTGTGCTCGAAAGATTGATCCACTGGCCGTCTTTAAGCTTTATCGAGACGCGGAGCGACTGGCTCATCGGCGAATCGCGAAGCACCCAGTCCGTAAACATCCATACCCAGCGCATCGGGATCCGGTAATTATCGGTCGAGCCGATTTCCGAAAGGTCCAGGAATTGGACGACGATCCGGTGAACCGTTTCGCCTTGAAGCTGGAGTTCCATGTTTTTACGGATGATGGCGGCCCGCCGGCTCTTTTCTCCCCCGGGTGCAATAAGGCTTTCCGGGGACAGTGAGACGCGGAATGGCGGGTCGTTAAGGGCCTCGACAATACGTTCGCGCCAGCCGACCGGAGATTCATTGACCAGACGTGTGATGTTGGCCATGTGCCGGGCTATCTGATTTATCCCCATCTCGGAAAGGACTTGCCCGCGGTCGAACGAATAAACAAGCATGCTGACGACGTGAGTGATGATCAGCCCGACGAACAGAACCAGAATTGTCTGACCCGTCAGGCTGTGGGGGAAAAACCGCCTCATTCGTGGGATACCTGGGGTGTAAAGACGTAGCCTCCGCCCCAGATGGTTTTGATTATTTTCGGTTCTTTCGGGTTTTCCTCGATCTTGCGGCGGAGACGGCTGACCTGAGTGTCGATGCTGCGGTCGAACACCGTCGCCGCGCGGCCCCGGGCGAGGTCCAGAAGCCGGTCGCGGCTTAATACTCGTTGGGGATGCTGGACGAGCGCCAGCAGAAGGTCGAATTCACCCGTGCTAAGAGGTACGATAACCCCGTCGGCGGATTCCAGCTCCCACTTGGCGGCATCCAGCTTCCAGCCGGCGAAGCGGAAAACATCGACTTTCGCGGAACCTCTCGCGGTGGGGAAAGACTGCACCCGGCGAAGCACCGCCTTGATCCTGGCCAGAAGCTCCCGGGTGCTGAAGGGTTTCGCCAGATAATCATCGGCTCCCATCTCCAGGCCCAGCACCCTGTCTATTTCCTCGCCCTTGGCCGTGAGCATGACCACCGGGATATCCGATTCGGTTCGTAGCCGGCGGCACAGGGCGAGGCCGTCTTCTCCCGGCAACATCAGGTCGAGGACGATGAGATCGATTGTGCTTTCGCCCAAAACCTCATACATGGCCCGGCCGTCGGCGGCCGTGCTTACCCGGAACCCGTCCTTGACCAGAAACCGGGAAAGAAGGTCGCGGATTTCCCGGTTGTCGTCGACCACTAGAATATGCGGAGAACCTTCCATGCCGGGCAGTATAAGAATTTTCGGCGGGTTTTCTGAAGAAATAATGTTACAGGTTTTGACAAGGCGCCGGAATGGCAGGATTTGTTACAAAAAACATACTGGCCGACATACTTCAGAAATAGGCGTCTGTTCTAATTAGGCTCACATGATCGGGTTTTGGCTACTTTCCGGCTTTTGAAACGGGTGCCGCCATGCAGAGCATCGCTCCACTAGGTTATGAACGATACGCGGTTCTGGTCAGTCTGGTCCAGAAACACGAGATAGAATCCGTTGCCGCGAAATCTTCCGGAAGAACGACCGAGCCCGTCGCCGCCGTGAATACGGCCGGCGCCCGGCGACGTGAAACCATGACCCGGGATACGACGGGCGGCAACGTTATCGCGCGCGCGGGAATAGATAAGGCGGCGAGCGGCCGCTACCTGGAATACCGTCTTAACGATCCAACCCCGGAATTCCGGATATGGCTCGGGGAAGCCTCGAACAGCGCCAGGTATACGGGGAGCAGCCCCGTTCGCCCCGTCAGTGAAGTTGCGGCGCTTTATGAACGCACAAACGCGATAACAGCCGGAAAGACAAAAACATAATGGATTGGACAAACGGCGAATGGAGTTGGTTTTTTAGTTTCTCCGGAATTCTATCCGTTGTTTCCGTGACGATTATCGCCGTCGTCGGGACGGCTTTATACCGCGAGTGGCGGCATTATCGCATGGAAGGCTCGGACCGGGCCTCGCCGGAACGGGAGTGAGCGACATGAATTTTCACGGAATCGTTGAATCCGTTAATGGGGATTTCTTTTAATATGGATACGCTTTTGCAGTTTTTATTGATAGGCGGAGTATTCTTTCTCTTGATGCGTTTTGGATGTGGATCGCACATGGGACGGGGCTCAAAACACGGCAATGGTTCCGGGCACGGCCATGACGCCAAGGCCGCCGGAGGCGGCGGCTGTTGTGGGGGCGGCGGTAAAAAACATGCCGGCAAGGGCAAGCACGAACACGCCTTGGCGGCCAGGCGAGAAAAGCTTGCGCCGGAACCCAAGCCTGGCGGGCCGCCGGAAAAAGACACCGATCCCGTCTGCGGCAAGGAGATATCCACGGAAACGGCGAAACCAAGCTTTTATGACGGTCTGGTTTACTATTTTTGCTCCCGGGAATGCCGGGATGCCTTCGAGGCGTCGCCGATGAAATACCTCGGCCTGGATTTGGCGACGGAAGCTCCGCATCTTGAACACTGAACGGTGAAAGGAGAAAATCATGACCACAAACGCACCCACATACGAAAAGACCGCGCCACGGCTATCCGTATCCGTATTGGGAAACAGCCTCGGGCTGTTCTTCGCCGTAACTTTCGCCTTGTGCGTTCTGTTCGATCTGATTCTTCCCGATTACGCAATGAATCAGGCCTGGGCGGTGTTTTTTCCGGGGTTTGTCTGGTTGACCGGGACCGGCTTCATTATCGGCCTGGTCGAGAGTTTTGCCTACGGCTGGTATGTCGCTATAATTCTGGCGCCGTTATACAATTTTTTCGCGGGCCGTTCTCCGCGGCCCGTGGGAACGTAAAAAGCAGAGGAGGGTATTGATATGCTGTTGTCTCATTTGCTTAAAAACACGATACACATAGGCTCGCTGACGGTGATTGACGCCGGCGGCAAGACACACGTGTTTTCCGGCTCTCCGGGGCCCGAAGTGACCGTCCGGCTACACGATCGGGCATTGCATCGAAAATTGTTTTTCTACCCGGAACTGTATATCGGCGAGGCCTATATGGACGGCACCCTGACCATCGAAAAGGGGACGTTGGACGATTTCATGAACATCGCCACGATGAACTTGAAATCCATCCAAAATAACCGGCCTAATTTCATACTTGAAGGTTTTTTGCGCCTGTTGCGCGGCTGGCAACAGCACAATCCGGTGAAGCGCGCCCGGGCCAATGTCGCCCACCATTACGACCTGCAGGACCGGCTTTACGATCTCTTCCTCGACCGCGACCGGCAATATTCCTGCGCCTATTTCCAAAACCCCGATGACGACCTGGAGACGGCGCAGGCCAGCAAGCAGCGTCATCTGGCGGCTAAATTGCTCCTCGCGCCGGGCCAGCGCGTTCTTGACATCGGATCAGGATGGGGTGGGCTGGCGCTCTATCTGGCCCGCATCGGCGAAGGCCGGGTTACGGGGCTGACGTTGTCGCGGGAACAACGGAAAGTCGCCATAGACCGCGCCGCCAAGACGGACCTGGCCGGCAAGGTCCGCTTCCATCTTCGCGACTACCGCGAAGAGAGCGGGACATACGACCGCATCGTTTCGGTCGGCATGTTCGAACATGTCGGGGTTAACTACTACCCGGAATTCTTCGCCAAGGTGAAAGACCTGTTGACTGACGACGGCGTTTGCGTTCTCCATTCCATCGGTCGCATGGACGGCCCGTCTACTACCTGCGGCTGGATTCGCAAGTACATTTTCCCCGGCGGTTATTCGCCGGCGCTTTCGGAAGTGTTGGCGGCGATCGAGACCAGCGGGCTTTGGGTCGCCGACATTGAAATCCTGAGGCTGCATTATGCCGAAACGTTGAGCGCCTGGCAGCGGCGTTTCCAAGCCAACCGGGCCAGGATCGCCGAGCTCTTCGACGAACGTTTTTGCCGAATGTGGGAATTCTACTTGGCTTTGAGCGAATCCGCCTTCCGCTATGGAGACCATTTAGTGTTTCAGATCCAACTCGCAAAGCAGCGCGACGCGGTGCCGCTGACCCGCGACTACATCGCCGAGTGGGAACACGCCAACGCCGACACGCCTAAATCCCGCAAGTCCATGCAGGCGGCGTAAATCAGGGGTTTGAATAATTGAAAGCCGATCAATTTCCCGGTCAAAGCGAAAAGATCACCATCATCGGCGCCGGTCCCGCCGGGCTGGTTTGCTCTATTATATTGGCGCGGGCCGGATGGCGCGTCCTCGTCCGTGAATGGCGCAAGACCGTGGACACGCGGTTTCATGGCGACTTTCAAGGTCTTGAAAACTGGAGCGACGAGACCGACATACTTGAGGAATTGAAATCCTACGGAATAGACATAAATTTCGATGTCCATCCGGTCTATAACGGCATTGCCTTCGATGCCTGGGGGTCCAGCTACAAGGTTGGAAGCGACAAGCCATTGTATTATCTCGTCCATCGGGGCCCGGATGCGCGCAGTTTCAGCCACGGTTTGCTGGATTGCGCGCGCCACGCCGGCGTCGAGGTCAGTTTTGGTGATCGGGTCAAGGCAATCGACGGCCCGGCCGTCCTGGCCGCGGGGCCGCGGGTCGCCGACGCCATCGCCGCCGGTTATGTGTTCGAGACCGATATGGCGGACGGCAATTGGCTGTGTCTAGACGATAAGCTGGCCCCGGACGGTTATTCCTACCTTTTGGTGCATGGCGGCCGGGGAACCGTCGCCAGTTGTATGTTCAAGGGCTTCAAACACCAAGCTGATTACGTCGAGCGCACCGTTTCCATGTTTCGCGAGCGGGCGGGGCTTGAGATGAAAAATCCGCGTTCGTTCGGCGGTTTCGCCAACTTCCGGCTTCCCCGCACCGGCGTTCAGGGTGGCCACCCGGTAATCGGCGAGCATGCCGGATTCCAGGACGCCCTGGCCGGTTTCGGTATGCGCTACGCCGTCCGTTCGGGCGTTTTAGCGGCCCGAAGCCTGATCGAGGGTATCGATTACACCCGGCTGTGGCGCCGGGAATTGGCGCCCCGGCTTCGCGCCTCGATGAGCAATCGCTTCATCTTCAGCATCCTCGGCGACCGTGGCCGGCGCTGGGTGCTGGCTCACCGCTTGAGCGGCAGGGATACCCGCATTCAACTTCAAAATCTTTACCGGCCTTCGCCTCTGAAACAAATTTTGTTTCCGCTAGCCCAATGGCGCCACCGCGCAATACTGTCCGATAAAAGTTGCAATCATATCGACTGCTCTTGCATATGGTGCCGTTGCGGCGACGCCATGCCGGCATTCCAGCTAAATTGAAACCCTGATTGGTGAGGATACATGGAACAATCCACTAAGCGTGTTAAAGATCCGGTCTGTGGAATGGACGTCGATCCTTCCGCCGCCGCGCAAACGGAAGAAGCCGGCGGCGAGACCTACTATTTCTGTTCGGAAAAGTGCCACAATAAGTTTCTCGATGATCCGCAAAGCTATAGCGCCATCGTCACCGCCGAGCCTCCGAAAAAAAAATGCGCGGCGGAATTGCAAAAAATTCGCCTAGCCATCAAGGGCATGAGTTGCGCCTCCTGCGTGAGCAGGATCGAACGCGCCTTGGAAGATTGCCCGGGCGCGGTTTCGGCAAGCGTCAACCCCGCCCAAGCGACGGCGGACGTAGTCTACAAGCCGAGCGAGACGAACCTGGAGGCATTTGACCAGGCAATCGCCGATAGTGGATACGAAGCCGCCGACCCGCCGCCTTCGACCGAAGACGGCGCCAACAAGGAACAAGAGGAGCGCGAACGGGAATATCGAGAATTGATGCGCAAGTTCTGGCTCGCCGCCGTAGTCTCCGTGCCCGCCGTGCTGTTCATGTACCCCGATATCATTCCCGGTCTCAACAAGTGGATGCCGTCGGGAAGTGTCGAGAGGCGCGTTGTCTGGTCGTTGCTGGGAGTGCTCACCCTGCCGGTCATGGTGTGGTCCGGCTCGCAGTTCTTCACCGGCATGTGGTCGGCGCTGAAACACCGCTCGGCCAACATGCACACCTTGA
>ENA-ORDP01001701-ORDP01001701.1-marine-sediment-metagenome-genome-assembly--contig:-NODE-1701-length-11696-cov-4.777596_pt1 | contig 11696 bp, 14 predicted proteins | sample MGYA00248627_ERZ508539 | MGnify/ENA primary metagenome ERZ508539 (study PRJEB26208, sample SAMN05571518) | marine sediment metagenome | biome: deep sea; feature: Hydrothermal vent; material...
GCAGGGTGAAAATCATGCCGGAATGACGAAAGTTTCTTATCCCGAGTTCAGGTTAATTACAGAAAAGTTCTAACACCTAAGTCTCAGTTTGCGGTGTTTTATCGTAGTGAATGTGATCCGGTGCGATGGCTCCACCTGAGATGATAAAGGTCATCGCCTCATCCATGCTCCAGTCGGTGGAGACCAAATCCTCCAGTGGTACAATCTCAAGATAACCCGAGGTCGGGTTCGGTGTGGTTGGCACGTATACGGCCGCTAGTTGCTTACCGGTATTCGCGTCATTGAAAACGCGCGTTACAAAACCAACCGTTTTCATGTGCTTGGAGGGAAAAGCAATCAGCACAACGCGCTGAACCCCGTCGGGTTTGGTCTGCAGTACGGAAAGGAACTGTTTTACGGCACTATAAACCGATTGCACGATCGGTATGCGGTGAATGACGTATTCAAAAATTTTCATCAGGCGCTGGCCAACCACTACTGAGGTTATCCAGCCGAGGAAATAAAGCGCGATGATGGTTAACAATACCGCCAAACTATTCAATAACCACGGGGCCTGAATAATGCCGGCTAAATTCGGTGAGTGTTTTTCGATTTCTTTTGCCAACGCTTTCGCCGAGGGTAAACCGATCTTTGATAATTGTTTAACAATGAATTCAAACACCGCCCAGGTGAACCAGATCGGGATGATGGTCAGTATTCCGGCGAGAATATTTCGCTGTGCCCGACTTATAAAAGGTGAGTTTTTTTTGTGAGCGGATTTTTTATCGGTGGGATTATTGTCCATGCTATTTTGCCAAATGAGAGAAGAGGCCTAACGTATCACTCGTATAATTTATTGGCAATCAATTATCTCGATTCAATTATCTGGGATCTGTTTGCGCAACTCAGCACGATCAAACCACCATTGGCCATCCACAATAATGTCCAGTACTTTGGCGAGTTTTGGCAAAAAGATAGCGGGGTCTTTTAGCTCCATGCGTTCAATCCAGAATTCCAGCATGTCCTGCTCGGTTACCTGACTATGCCGCTTTGCGACCGCGGCAACCATTTGTGTGGCGAGGAATTTCAGGCTGTCGGCTTTCTCACCTTCAGCACGCATGTCGGCAATATAGTGAGCCGTGATCGCAGCCACAGCAGCACCATCCGAATTGTCGGGTGTTTCATCGATGATATGTTGCAGCATTGCGATGCTGGTTCCCGGATTAACCGGAAAGGTAATCGCAAGCCAGAGACCGTTGGCTAACGCGATGATGGAATCTTTTAGTTCGCACTGGAACAGGACATCACAGGCTTCAACGGCATTTTGCCATTCTGAATGTCTCACAAAAAAGTCAAAACACGCCTTTGCTTCATTCCAGGCAACGGCCTTCTTTTCGAGGGCCAGATGGGCGGAGGCAATCTCCAGCGTCAGAGCGAAACGCTCAAGCTCGGGGGCATCATCGGACAGATTATCCAGCGCCGCCTGGTAAGATTTTAATAAGGCCTCAGTGTCCTTGCTTTCAACAACGTTAAAGGTCTCTTCGATGGCTATGCCAGTTGTGTCTTTGTTCTGCTTCGTCATATTTACTTCATTTGGGTAGTAATGAGACAGGCAGGCATTTTAAAGGGTTGCAGTAGGCCTCGACAAGCACCCTTTTGTGGTAATTAGAGATATATTGCTTATGATTTACCTATTACCAATTAATAGTAAAAGAATCGATGAGAATGAAAACACGATTAATCACCTGCTTTTTATTCGCATTTTGTGGCTTTTGCAGCCAGACTTTTGCTGAAGAAGTTTTGCCTCCCTTTGCCGATGTGCACATGCATTTTAACTGGGATCAGGAAGAGCTGTTATCAGCAAAGGATGCGTTAAATATACTTGAAAAACACAATGTGGTTTTTGCCGTGGTGTTTAGTACACCTTCCGCCAATGCCTTAAAGCTTAGCGAGATCAGTGATGGTCGGATTATCCCGTTTTTCTCACCTTATATAACGGGGCGGAGTCGTGATAACTGGTTTTACGATAAACGCGTGTTAGCCCAGGCCCGCAATGCTTTGCAAGACGGTCGATACAAAGGAATCGGTGAGCTGCATGTAATTTCCGGTCTGGGCCCCCGACGCGATAATGATATTTTTCAAGGCCTGTTGGAACTGGCAGCTGAATTTGATGTGCCGCTTAGCATTCATACCGAGACCTCGGACTATCGTTTTTTGAAACCCATTTGTGAACAACACAACAAAGTAAAATTTTTATGGGCCCACGCAGGTGGTGTGCTTGGCCCGGAACATTCTGAAGGCATCCTGAAAGCCTGCCCGAATGTCTGGATCGAATTTTCGGCGCGTGATCCCCATCACTATGGTGGTTTGGTAGATGATGACGGTAAATTAAGACCCAACTGGAAAAGTTTATTGATCAAATACCCGGGGCGTTTCATGGTCGGTACCGATCCGGTCTGGAATGCCCATCAGGTTAATCGTTGGTATGAAGCCGATGAAGGTTGGTCACATTATGGGGAGTTTATTTCATTCCACCGAGGCTGGTTGAAGGAGCTACCCGAGGACGTTGAGAAAAAGATACGTCTGGGAAATGCCCTGAGGTTTTTCAGGCCGCACTGAAGCTAGAGGACCGGATTCTAAACCACTAAAATTAATCTCTCAGCGTTGCCTGTGTGTAGATCACGTCCACATCCAGCCAGATACCTTTGTCCGTTTTTAGCGCGGCCAGTTGTTTGAGGTGTTTGTCGCGCAGTTCCGTTTGCTGAATGTCATTGAGCGTGCTGAGAATAGCTTTAAAGCCGCTACTCTGAATAATGCTCCACCACTCGTGTTCATCTTTTAAATGGATACCATGTTGCTTATGGGTAATTTTTTTGTTCTCGAAATGATCATCAGCGAATAATGACAAACACGCATCATCGTCGCTAAATTGTTGCCATGCACCTTGCGGATAGGTGTTGCCGGTTGCTTCGTAGCACTTCCTGAACCACTGTGCCATGGGCATGAATGCGGTGTTGGTGAAGGTAGACAAGATAATACGACCCCCGGGTTTTAACACACGCGGCCATTGTTTTACTGCCGCAAAGGGGTCGGGCAGAAAAAAGATACCAAAACCGCAGGTGATCAAATCAAAATAGTTAGCCCGAAATTCGAGCTTATCTGCATCCATATTATATAAATCAATATTCGTCAGTGCATGTTTGTTAATATTTTTCTCTGCTTTGCCGAGCATACCGTCCGAGATATCGATAGCCTGTACCCGGCCCTCTGGTCGAATAGCCTGGGCGGCCGGGATGGCCACCATGCCCGTGCCGGTTGCAATATCAAGTACTTTCTCGCCGGGTCTGGGTTGGGCCAGATTAATCATGTAATCGGCAGCGAAAGGAAAGTAACGCATTTCCGGACTATCATAGTTATCAGCGACATCGTTAAACGTGGCGGCAATGTGAGATTTAATTTCAGCGGTCGTGGCGGATTGACTCATTGGTGTTACCTGGCAATGGATGCCGGTCATTGTAACCGTTTTTGCTCGGAACTTTAATCGTTTAGGTGGTCAGAGTATTTGTTCTGCTGTTTTGACTAATTACCTGAACTCGGGATAAGAAAGTGAGTTCGGCACGATCAACAGATAACTAAACGTTGCGTCATTCTGGCATGGGGTAAGCCGGAATCCAGTGGTTTGAACGGTGGATACCCTCCAAATACATTATTGAGGGGCACGATGTTCCGATCCCGTGTTCAGGTTAATTAAAAATATAAAAGGGAAATAATATGTCTGAATCAGGATTTTCAACCTGGATGTTGACTGGGCTGGAAGTGATGTCGACGCTGTTTGTCTTTGTTGTTGGTCTGTTCATTTTGGTCGTGCTGGTCGTCTTTATTTTCGATATCACACAATCCAAACAGGCTATTCGAAAGAATTTTCCTGTCATCGGCCATTTTCGTTATGGGTTTGAAAAACTGGGCGAGTTCTTTCGCCAATACTTTTTCGCCATGGACCGCGAGGAATTACCTTTCAACCGGGCGCAACGCAGCTGGGCTTATCGAGCGGCCAAGGGTATCAATAATACAGCCGCGTTTGGTTCAACCCGTGATCTACGACCGGTCGGTACCGTCCTGTTTGTGAACTGCCCCTTTCCTACTCTGGAGGTGGACGCAATATCAACGGAGCCTGTCACGGTCGGTCCACATTGCGAGCAGCCTTATCAAACCAGCAAGTTCTTTCATATCTCAGGCATGAGCTACGGGGCGATATCACGGCCAGCGGTATTGTCGTTATCGCAGGGCGCTTATAAAGCAGGTTGCTGGATGAATACCGGTGAAGGCGGTTTGTCACCTTATCATCTGGAGGGTGGTGCGGATCTGGTCTATCAAATTGGAACGGCAAAATACGGTGTACGCAATCAGGCGGGTGAACTGGATGATGAAAAATTAAAAGAGATGGCCGCACATATTCAAGTTCGTATGTTTGAACTCAAATTAAGTCAGGGAGCCAAACCTGGCAAGGGCGGTATCTTACCGGCGGCAAAAGTGACCGAGGAAATTGCCAGGATACGGGGTATTAAGGCGTATTCGGCCTCCATCAGCCCGAACCGCCATCCCGACATTGATTCAGTCGATGATTTGCTAAGCATGATAGAACGCATAAGACGGGTGACGGGTAAACCCGTTGGTTTTAAAGCGGTGATAGGTGCCTATGGTTGGCTAGACAATCTTTGCATGGTAATAAAAGAGCGCGGTGAAAAATCGGCCCCTGACTTTATTACCATCGACAGTGCGGATGGTGGCACCGGTGCGGCACCGATGTCGTTAATGGATGATGTTGGCCTGCCATTAAGAGAAAGTTTACCACGCGTCATTGATGCCTTGAACCGATATGGTCTGCGTGAACGGGTCAAGGTCATCTGTTCGGGTAAATTAATTACACCAACCGATGTTGCCTGGGCATTGTGTATGGGCACGGACTTTATTACCTCGGCGCGTGGTTTTATGTTCTCACTGGGTTGTATTCAGGCCATGCAATGCAATAAGGACACCTGCCCAACGGGAATCACTACACACAAGCCGCGGCTGCAAAAAGGCTTGAATCCTGCACATAAAGCGGTACGTGTGGCTAACTATCAACAAAATATGGAAGATGGTGTGAGCATCATTGCCCACTCATGTGGTGTCCACGAACCCAGACAGCTAAGGCGTATTCATGCCCGTGTGGTGTTGGAAAATGGACTATCGGTTGGGCTGGATGAGATTTATCCAGAATGAGCTCTATCCAGGCTAAAATCGTTTAACTTTTTTTAGGCAAGCCCTCAAAAAATCTTACTTCACCTGTTTCCAGTGAATACTCCGCACCAACGATGAGCAGGCCCTCGTTATTGCTCAGGTTTTCCAGCAGAGTTGAACCATGCCTTAGCTGATTAGCCGATGCGCGAACATTAGCACGCATCGCCTGCTCCACGAGAGCGTCATCGTCGTTCCATAATTCAGTAACTTTAAACGGTTCAACCGAGGGGCGAATACGATCAACGATCGATTTAATATTCAGAGACTGCTCGCTACTTGGGCGTTTTAGTTCTTCGATCGTGGCATGGATTGCACCACACTGCGAATGCCCCATGACGACCACAAGACGGGTTTTAAACTGCGAAGCAGCAAACTCAACACTGCCTATCTGTGAAGGCGCAACGATATTACCTGCCACGCGTATTACAAAGAGATCCCCCAGGCCCTGATCAAACACAATCTCGGCGGGTACCCGGGAATCTGAACAGCCTAATATAATTGCAAAAGGCTCCTGCCCAGCGGTTAACGCTTCACGCTTGGCGTGTGTCATTATCGGTTCAACCGAGCGCAAACCATTAACAAAGCGTGAATTACCCTCTTGTAAACGGTTTAGTGCACTAATCGCATCAATCATGAAATAAGATCCAATTTTAAGATAGATTTTTGGGCATCTTTATTCTCTAAAGCACGTATTGTATCAAACACTATATTTTCATAAATGGGCGGCACAAGTCTAATTTATCAGCTTCCTTACGATCTTTTCATAAGATACACATGTAACCGTCATCTTTAAACTTTTTACATCAGGCAATTCAACATTTGGTAACTTATATTCCGCCCACACTAACCCAGATAATGTTGCGCCAACACCTCGGCAGTAAAAGCGGTTCTCAGGTAAAATCCCCGCGGCAGTGTCTTTACCGACTCACCTTGTTCATTGGTGGTATCTCTGAGTGCTTTACTGTCGGCGGCCTTCGGTCGTATTTGCAGGTAAGTGCCATGATGGGCGCTGATTTCATCAACCCGTCCGGTGGCGATGAGTTCCATGTGTTCTTGCCAATCCTGTTTCAGGACAGCATTCTGTTGTTCGGTCAGGTGGCATAACAACCCGGTGCCAATATGTCGCGCGGCAACCGGAATATCAGGGTCGGCCTCGATGGGAAGCCATAATACATGGTTCAATTTCCGTCTTACCCAGGCATTTTCCCAGTCGAGGGTGATGTTGTCATTCAGGGGGACGGTGCAGACATAGGTGGTTTCCCTGGGCCGGCCCGCCGATGTTAGCGGGATGGTTTTCAGCTCGATACCGAGGCCGGGGAAATCCGGTTCAGCCTTTGAACCTGCACTGGCACCGAGGCAGTTTTCGATGAGTTGACCTACCCAGCCCTTGGCACGTTGTAGATTTTCCGGGACGGCCAGATTTTGTTGCGCCGCAAGTTCGGCGAGCGTGTAACCGGCGATGTTGTGGACCCGTTGCAGGAGTTCCTCTTGTGTATCAGGCGGAAAGGCTCTGTTCATGTGCGGATTCTAGAGCAGTTGTAATGGTTAATAAATGCAAAGTGTGAATCCGAGCAGGACAACTTTTGTTCAATCTTGCTAATGTTGCAAATAATGCAGTGGTGGAACGATGGGAAAAATTGCAGTTGGCGGTCATTTTGCTAATATTTAGCTAACTGGGATGAATGAAGATAGACATGGAATACATAATGAGTTTACCGGTGTTATTGGCAATCGCTTTATTTATTGGTATCGCGGCGCTGGTCAAAATTCTGCTTTCGCCAGAAAGCAGTCTGGAGCGACGCGCTCTCCGGGATCGGCGTAGTAGAATCTCGATGCCGGCTACCCCCTTCCACGATATTGATAATAAAGTCGTGACGGCTGACCGACGATGTAGCAGCCCGGATCGACGGAAACGGGTCTTTGTCATTAGTTCCGAGCATAAACGGGCCTGAGTGAACGTGCTCTGATAGGCACGTTGCCTGGTTTTTACGGTTCCTGATTTTTACGGTTCCAGGTGCCGGATTTGCCCCCCTGTTTCTCCTGAAGCTGGATCGCCGTCATCGACATAGCCCGATCCACGGCCTTGCACATATCATAAATGGTGAGTAACGCGACCTGCACGGCGGTCAGTGCCTCCATCTCCACACCTGTTTTAGCCTCTGTCTCGACCGTGGCATGGCAGTGAATACGGGCGGTATCCGCACCTGAATCTTCGTTGATGTCGAATTCCACCTGGACATGGCTCAGCATAAGCGGGTGGCAGAGTGGGATTAGATCCGAGGTCTTTTTTGCGGCCATTATCCCGGCAATCCGGGCGATGCCCAGCACATCGCCTTTTTTGTGTTCGCCTGCCTGGATCATTTGCAGCGTTGCCGCTTGCATCTGGATCTGGCCACGGGCAATCGCACGACGGTGGGTAATATCTTTGTCGGCCACGTCCACCATATGGGCGTTGCCGTCTTGATTGAAATGAGTGAGTTTGCTCATAGGGTCTCTTTATCTGAAATCAGGGTTGCCAGGTTAAAATAATACTATCACAATTGAAAATTATGTCGCCTGGCTAAGATGACAATGCTGGCAATGGCGGCACGGGCAAAATCCAATTCTAGAGACGGTTTCTGAATGAGCATAAAGATAAAGTTTTTTGCGAGCCTGCGAGAGCGAGTGGGAAAGTCGGAAGATGAGCTGGATGCCAGTCTTTGTGATGCAACCGAGCTGACCACCTTGAAAGTCTGGCAAGCCTCAACCGGCAAAGACCAACTCGACAGTAATATTCTGATTGCCATCAATATGGGGTATGTGGACAGCCAGCATGTTGTGGCCGATGGCGATGAAGTGGCCTTTTTTCCCCCCGTGACGGGTGGTTAATATGCGCATTGAAGTGACCAAACACGCCATCGATGCCTGGACGCTGCTCAAGGATTATGAAACCAGCCGTACCGAGCTGGCGGGCAAGCACGGTGCCAGTATTGTCTTTCTTGGTCGTATGCGTGATTTCAATGAGTCGGACTCGATTAGCGAGATGCAACTGGAACATTATCCCGGTATGACAGAAAAATATTTAGAGGGCATCGCTGAAACGGTCATGCAGCAGTGGCAGATTATAGATGTCCTTATTGTCCACCGGGTGGGTCAGATCAAGCTGGCGGATACTATTGTCCTGGTGGCCGTTTGGGCTGCGCACCGGGCACATGCCTATGCAGCGAATCAATTCATCATGGAAGACCTGAAGTCGAAGGCGCCTTTCTGGAAAAGGGAAACACTGGCCGATGGACAAACTCGTTGGGTTGAAAAAAATACGTTGGGTAAAGTTATTCGTTAATTCGATTCCCGGCTCTGTGAATGGGTTCGCAAAACTAAATAACTATTCCGAAAAGGTATCCACTTTATGCAGCGTAACTCATCGGGCAGGTTTGTGTAGGAGCGGGCTCAGACCGCGACTAAATTTTCCTATATTGCTATCGCGGTCTGAGCCCGCTCCTACAGAATCACACCTAATGCTAACCAATATGATATCAGTCAGTAATTTAAGTTTTCAATACTCAAATGAACAGCCTCTGTTTGATGATTTCAATCTTCAGGTTAAACGTGGCGAGCTGTTTGGTCTGGTAGGTCCGAACGGAGCAGGCAAGTCCACCTTAATTTCACTTATTTGCGGTTTGAATAAACCCGGTGCAGGCTCGATCACGATCGATGGGATGGATTTTGTAAAACAGCGTAAAGCTATTTTGGAAAACTTTGCAGTTGTCCCACAAGACTATGCTTTTTATCCAAAACTTTCCGCACGTGAGAATTTGAATTTTTTTGCGCAGCTCTATCCGGGTATCAAAACGCCAGCAAAACAAATCGAACATGTTATTGAGTTAACAGGCCTGGGCGGATTTGCGCATCGTCAGGCGGCTACCTATTCAGGTGGCATGAAACGTCGTTTGAATCTTGCGATAGGTTTATTGAACCAGCCTCGTTTATTGATACTTGATGAGCCAACAGTGGGCATTGATCCCCAGTCTCGGCATTTTATTCTGGAGTCTATTGTTGAGATTAACCAGCAGGGCACGACGGTTCTGTATACCAGTCACTATATGGAAGAAGTGGAAAGACTATGTGAGCAAGTTGCTGTCATCGATCATGGCCAGATATTAGCCTCCGGAAACCTCAGTGAGCTACTAAATCAGAGCTCAGAGTTTAAAGCAAAATTAGCGAAGACGGTGATATTGCATGATGACAATCTGATCACAATTATGAAAAAACATCAGCTGCGCATCGAAAACGGTTTCCTGATGGGTGAGATGATTGACATCAACCAGTCTGCCAGTATATTGAAGGCACTGCTTAATGCCGGAATTAAAGTTGACAACCTGCACTGTGGTAAACAAAGTCTGGAGACACTCTTTTTCGAGCTGACGGATACGGCATTGCGTGAGAGTTGATATGTTATTTGCTATTTTGAAAAAAGAAATTCTATTAACTTTACGTGACATTCATGCCTTAGTCGTTTTGTTCGCCATGCCGGTGGCTTTTATACTCATCATGTCGCTTGCACTACAGGAAACGGATAAGCAGGAACAAAATCAATTTGATGTTGCACTGGTTTTTGAACTGGAGTCAGATAAAGATGCAGCAGAGGTCGCACAATTAAAATCAGTGAGTGAGTTTCGTTTTATTAACTATGTTGATCGAAATACCTTTGTAGCCAGCGCCGATAACGATCATTTAATAGCGGGCGTGATTATCCCTGCAAATTTTTTCACGATATTACGCTCGGCTGATAGCAGCGAGATAAAACCAATCGAAATTTACCACCAGCCGACCACTCCATTACCTTTACGAAAACTATTGCTTGCTTCTTTGCGCCAGGGCCTGGCTTCGATTCAGCTGGAACGACGTCTTGAAAAAGAAATGGATGATCCATTGCTTCGCCAGGGGTTACGTGACAGGTATATGGCAAAGCATCTTCTTTTAGAACAGGATATTGCCACTGTTCAGGATAAGGGCAGCACCTCTAAAACGGATATAGTGCAACCGACATCGGTGCAACAAAGTGTGCCGGCCTGGTTGATTTTTTCAATGTTTTTTGTGGTTATCCCCATTGCGACAACCTTTATTATTGAAAAACAAAATGGCACACATCAACGCTTGATGACCTTGCCGGTTTCGGATGTTTATTTGTTATTGGGAAAACTAATTCCCTATTTAATGATTAATATGATTCAGACTGTTTTAATGTTTTTGGTCGGCATTTACCTTGTGCCCGTTTTCGGAGGACAAGGGCTGATCCTGACGGATAATGCCTGGTTATTAATTCCCATGTCACTGTCGGTGGGGCTGACGGCTATATGTCTGGCCTTGTTAATCGCAACTTTTGTTAAGTCCACCGAGCAGGCGACGGTTATTGGTGGTGTTATTAATTTAATATTGGCTGCACTGGGTGGCATCATGGTGCCTACTTATGTGATGCCCGCCTTTATGCAGAAAGCCGCCGTTTTTTCGCCGATGAATTGGGGGCTGGAAGGTTATTTAACGATTTTGCTCAGGCAAGGAAATTTTCAGGATATTAGTAGTCAAGTAACCGGTTTATTGTTGTTGGCGCTACTCTTTTTCAGTATGGCACTGTTTAATTATCGTCGTGCAGTTATAAATTAATTTGAATTCGGGATAAATTAGATCTTTAATTTACTTAAACGTCTGAAAAAATCCAGCTCAAGATCACCAACTTTATTAAGTTGTATCGCAGCGTCGTGAGTAACCAACGTGGTGTCGTAACACAGTTTTCAAAAGTGGAACCTTGATCAATCAGGACAATGTTGTCAATCAATGTTGCTCCGAGCTTGTTTAATATTTTTTTAACCGTTTGTTGAGCCTGGGTCCACATATTGCGACACCCGATTAATGTTAGCACGGGCGTGTCTTTGAAAACCTGTTTAGCAATGTTGCTTTGTAAAAATGCGGTGGCAGGGAGGGAAGGGGATAAAAACCAGACCTGATAAGAAAATATGATTAAATCGAATTTTTCGTTTGGTTCTATTTCGACAGGTTTTATTTCAGGCGGGTCAAGGTAGATACATTCAGGAAAAATATTAAAGAATTTCAGGACAGGCCAGGGAAAAGGAAAGGGTTCTACAGGCTCTAACGTAACGCTCTTTGTTTGGATGAAACTCGCGGCAATCAGTGGCCCGGTGACCTTTTCAACGATGCGGGTCAACTGGCCAGACTGGGAATACTGAATGACTAGAACTTTTTTAAGATCCGGTGATGATTTGACCATAACCTTAGCCACCTTGGTAGATGACTGTTCCCCAATAATTCTGAAATATCTCCATAACAGCAGCCTTGTGCCAAGTATATCATGTTCTCTCAAGACCGTCTGGGCTACTGCCAGCGTATATTGTATGCTTTGTGATTATTGCATACGAAGAGATTCAAAAAAGGTATCTCCT
>ENA-ORDP01001702-ORDP01001702.1-marine-sediment-metagenome-genome-assembly--contig:-NODE-1702-length-11692-cov-2.360832_pt1 | contig 11692 bp, 9 predicted proteins | sample MGYA00248627_ERZ508539 | MGnify/ENA primary metagenome ERZ508539 (study PRJEB26208, sample SAMN05571518) | marine sediment metagenome | biome: deep sea; feature: Hydrothermal vent; material...
CATTTTTTAGAGCACATGTTTTTTAAGGGGACAAAAACCCGTACTGCAAAAGAGCTCGCCCTGGCAGCAGATGAGTTGGGAGGAGAGCTGAATGCCTTCACCACACGAGAATCGACGACATTTTATGCCAAAGTCTTAGACGAGCATTTGTCTACGGTCATCGACTTGTTGGCTGATATCTTTCAGTCCTCTCTTTTTGATCCAGCCGAGATTGAAAAGGAAAGCCAAGTCATCCTCGAAGAGATCAAAATGGTTGAGGATGACCCGGAAGATCTTGTCTACGACCTTCATCTTGAGGAAACATGGCAGGGTAGCGCCCTGGCCCATTCTATTCTGGGGACACCAAAACATGTCTCATCAATGACCCGAGAAAAAATTCTGTCTTATATCAAACGCACCTATGACCCAAAAGAAATGGTGATTGCGATTGCAGGTCACTTTGATCAAAAGCAGATGATGGCCCAAATTACATCTGCTTTTGGAGCTTATATCAATACGGAGACCCGTCTAGAAACGAGGCGCGCGGCTCGAATTGTCCCGCATATCAGGGTAAAAGAAAGAAAGCTGGAGCAGACGCATCTTTGTATCGCGACGGAGGGTCTTTCTTATCTCTCCCCAAAACGATACGCACTTTATTTGCTCAATACTATTTTAGGGGGCGGGGCCAGTTCCAGGCTTTTTCAGGAAGTCAGAGAAGAGCGGGGCTGGGCCTATTCGATTTATTCTTCACCCGCTTCCTATCTTGACTGCGGCTTGTTTACGGTTTACGCCGGGACGAGCCCACAGAATGCACCCAAAGTTGTTGATATCGTTCTGAAAATGTTGAATAAAGTCAAACAAGATGGGGTCGATTCCGATGAATTGCAGCGTGCAAAAAACCAAACCAAAGGCAGTATGATGCTCAGTATGGAGAGCACGAGTACGCGCATGTGTCGTATCGCGAAAGAAGAGCTTTATTTTGGCCGAAGTTTTTCTCTGAAAGAAATTGTTTCTGAGATCGACAAGGTCTCCCTAAGCGATCTGCAAGATTTGGCCAATACCTTGTTTCACCAGGAGACACTTTCTCTGACAGCGCTCGGCCAAGTAGAGCGCGCAGCCTTCCCTGAAGTGCTGAGGATTTAAATCGCGAAACCCTTCAAGGTTTGACAGCAGTAAACCTGAGTGATAGAATTGAAAATTTGGTTTGGAAGGCTTTATCATGGGCTTAAAGGAACAACTTAAAAGCGATATGAAGACCGCGATGCGTTCGCGTGATCAGGAACGTGTTTCTGTTATCCGTCTCTTAATTTCTACGATAAAAAACAAAGAAATCGAAAAAGGCAAAGACGTGGTTCTGTCCGATGAGGATGTCTTGGCGCTGATTGTGACCGCTGCAAAACAACGCAGGGAGTCGATTACTCAATTTAAGGATGCAGGCCGAGATGAACTTGCCGAGAAGGAATCGGGGGAGCTTCAGATTCTTTCATCCTACCTTCCAGAGCCACTTTCCGAAGAAGCCCTTCGGAAAAAAGTGAAAGCAGCCATCTCCGAAACCGGAATTACGGAAATGAAGGACATGGGCCGGGTGATGAAAACCTTAGTGCCTGCGCTTCGTGGTCGGGCCGAGGGGGATGCGATTCGCCGTATGCTTCAGTCCTGTCTTTAGGGGAAATGCCGCAGGCGTTGTTTTACCCGTGATTTAGATTTTCCAGGGAAGAGGCATCTCTTAATTGGACCAATACACCTATTCAAATCAAGTCCTTGAGGCCGTGCGAGAGCGCTCCGACCTTCTTTCCATCGCCTCTGAATATCTTAGCCTTAAAAAATCTGGACAAAATTACAGTGGTCTCTGTCCCTTTCATGAGGAAAAAACAGCTTCTTTTAACATCAACCCGATCAAACAATTTTTCCATTGTTTTGGATGTGGGGCCGGTGGAGACGTTTTTCAATTTGTTTCTCAGATAGAAGGTCTTTCTTTTCCAGAAACCCTGCGGCAATTGGCAGAAAGAGCAGATGTCTCTTTGGTTGTGGATGACAATCCTAAGGCCGCACAGGCGCGTTCGGAAGGGGAAGAAATCTATCGTGCAAACGCTACGGCGGCGGAGCATTTCCATCGCAACTTGATCTTAAAGCCCGAAGGCGCTTCGGCGCGGACTTATTTGGAAACCCGTGGCCTCAGCGATGAAACGATCCGTGATTTTTCTGTCGGGTATGCCTTGAGCACCTGGGATGATCTCTTAAAAAAATTGAGATCTACGTTTTCTCCCTTGATTTTGGAAAAGGCCGGGCTTATTTCCAAAAGAGCTGAGCGTGGACAGAAAGATGCCGGACACTTTGATCGATTTAGAGACAGAGTGATGTTTCCAATCCGTAATCCACAAGGCAAGGTCCTTGGTTTTGGCGGACGTGTTTTTGGAGAAGGTGAACCCAAGTACTTGAACACGGCCGAAACTCCTGTATTTCGGAAGAGTGAAATTTTGTTTGGGCTGGATCGCCCTAAAGTTGTGGGGCAGCCTCTTGTTATTGTTGAAGGATATCTTGATGTTATTACGGCAATTCAGGCGGGGATCCCTAATGTTGTTGCAACCTTAGGGACTGCTCTAACAGGAGCTCATTTGCGTCTCGCCCGGCGACACGCGGAAAAAATCGTTATTGTTTTTGACGGGGATGCAGCAGGTGTCCGGGCTGCACTTCGTACTCTGCCCTTGCTCATTGATGAAGAAATGCCTGTTGGTATTGTCACATTGCCCTCTGGCGTCGATCCCGATACCTTTATTCGGGAGAATGGAAAAGCGGCATTTTTGTTGGTCTTGGCAAGGGCAAGTTCCATAATGGATTTTTGTATCGCCCAATCGATCCTGCCCACATCTCCAAAAACGGTCAACGATAAAATGGCTGTTATTCGGCAGGTGATGCCTTTTATTCGTCGTCTGCACTCTGAAGTGGAAAAAAGCGATGGACTTAGAATGCTTTCAGATCGGCTTCTGCTGAGAGAGACGGATGTGCGTTCCGAATACTTGCGCTTGGCGCGACAAGAAAAAAAATCGCCCTTAAAGCCAAGCGTCGAAAATGCCGAAAAGCAGGTCGAAGCCCTCCCTCATGATCAGGAAACGCTCTTAATTCTGCTTCTTCAGGGTTTACTTGAACCTGAAGAATTGAATGGAAAACTGCGTTTAGATGATTTTACGCACCCGCTTGTTCAGCAAGTGATTTCCTCGTATTGGTATGCTGAACATGAAACATGGAGTGGGCCTGATGAAGCGCATCTCAGGATCTTGGATGCATCAGCTCAGTCTTTGGTGAGTCGTCTTACGGTCATTGATGTGCTTGATCTGGAGTGTATCTCTCAAATTGAGGCGGATTGCGTCAATATGCTTCAGAAAAAAAAGATTGACCGCATACGTAGCAAAATCGAACACCAATTAAAACAAGTTACAGGTGATTTAGAAGCGGCGAAGGTGCTCAAAAAAAAGATCATGGATCTTTCGAGGGCATCAAGCAACTTGACAGTGTCTCATTAGTATGGAGGTTTCATGGCAAAAGAAGAAAAACTAGAAGAAGTCAAGCAACTGATTAGCTTGGGAAAGGAGAAGGGCTACCTGACCTATGAAGAACTGAATAATGCGCTGCCCGTTGATATCCTTTCTTCAGAGCAAATCGACAGCATTATGGTGATGTTTGGTGAAATGGAAATTGAAGTGATTGACCCAGAGGATTCCGGGCGTTTCCAGAGAATATCGGGTGGCCTCGAAAGTGCTGAGGATGGTTCAGGCTCGGATAGTGATGACAGTGCGGATGAGAAGGAAGGTGAAATAGACTTAACCCCCGGTGTCGTGGGTCGGACAGATGATCCGGTTCGACTCTATCTAAAGGAGATTGGTTCAGTTCCCTTGCTTTCTCGTGAAGGGGAAACTGTTATTGCCAAAAAAATTGAAGCGGGTAAAAAAGATATCTCGACTACCGTTTTAGGGATGCCTGTCGCCATTGCTGAAGTGGTCACTTTGGGAGATGCGCTACATATCGAAGAGGTGACTTTGGAGGAAGTGGTTTCTATTCCGGAAGAAGAATTCGGTGTACCCGTACAAGCAGAAGAGCATTTGCGTGAACGTATTTTAGATACGATGACGCGGATTAAGGGCTATCAGAGCGAATATCTTAAAATTATTGAAAAATCAAAAAAAACAGTGCCCCGTACGGCAAAAGCCAAAATCCTCGCAGAAGAAACACGTACATCGACAAAGATGCAGATTGTCAGCTCCATCGAAAGTTTGAAAATGCATCCCTCATTCCTAGAACGTCTGCTCGGTGAGATCCGCGCCATGGGCAATGTGGTGATCCAAGCAGAAAGAGAAATGGCGCATTGTAAGAAAAAATGTGGTGTGAAAGAAGATATGGTCGCGTTTTTTGCGAAGGTTAAAAAGGGAGACAAGGAAATGCGCACCGCTGAACGGCGGCTAAAGCTGAAGGCGGAACAAATACTGATGTTTGAAACCTCCTATCGGAATGCGAAGCAGCGTGTCGCTGATGTCGAAGAAAGATCTATGGTCTCGACAGGAACTTTAAAAGAAGCCATCCGTCAACTCTATCGGGCCGACCAGCGGGTCAAATATGCCAAGAGCGAGTTGGTTGAAGCAAATTTACGTCTTGTGGTCAGTATTGCAAAAAAATATACAAATCGGGGTCTTCAGTTTCTTGATTTGATTCAGGAAGGAAATATTGGATTGATGAAGGCCGTTGATAAGTTTGAATATCAGCGTGGGTATAAGTTTTCAACCTATGCCACCTGGTGGATCCGTCAGGCCATTACACGCGCGATTGCTGATCAGGCCCGAACCATCCGTATCCCTGTGCACATGATTGAAACGATCAACAAACTGATTCGCACTTCAAGGCAATTGGTGCAGGAATTGGGACGTGAACCTACACCGGAGGAAATTGGCGAAAAGATGGAATTGCCGCTTGAAAAGGTGCGCAAAATTTTGAAAATTGCAAAAGAACCCATTTCACTTGAGACGCCGATCGGAGAAGAGGAAGATTCTCATCTGGGCGATTTTATCGAAGATAAAAAAGTGATTTCTCCACTGGATGCAGCGATTCGTTATGACTTACAACGTCAGATTGACGGTGTACTTCAGACATTGACCCCGCGTGAAGAAAAGGTCTTGAGGAAACGTTTTGGCATTGGTGAGGCGACGGATCACACTTTGGAAGAGGTGGGACAAGATTTTGAAGTGACACGGGAAAGAATTCGTCAGATTGAAGCCAAAGCATTGCGAAAATTGCGTCATCCGAGTCGAAGCAAACGCTTGAAAAGTTTTGTGGAAATTATATAATAAGCCGTCTTGCATAAGTGAAGGGCCCATAGCTCAGCTGGTTAGAGCTGCCGGCTCATAACCGGCTGGTCCCAGGTTCGAGTCCTGGTGGGCCCACCAATTTATTGTGGGGCAATTAGAAAGGGGAGAAATGTGAAAGAACAACTGGCCTTGCTTGTGACGCTTCAGACTATGGATCTGAAACGTCAGAAAGACAAGGAACGATTGAAGGACTTCCCGGAAAAGATGGCCATTGCTGAAAAGCCCTTGAATGATGTCCGCTCTGAAATTGAAACCGCTCAAGCCCAGCTTGAGCAACTCGTCAAAGATCGAAAAGATGGTGAGCTTGACTTGCAAACGATTGAAGAGAAGATTGTAAAATTAAAGCTTCGTTTGACCGATTTGAAAACAAATAAGGAATACCATGCTCACCTTCAGGAGATTGCGGCGGCTCGAAATGCAAAAAGCGAAACAGAAGACCAGCTTCTAACCGCCATGGAGGCGATCGATCAGTTACAAGCCGATCTTAAGATAAAACAGACTCAGCTGGGGGAAGATGAGGTCGCATTTTCTGGTGTGAAAAAAGAAATGCAAGATGAGATGGATCTGATTGTATCTGAAGCAGCCAAAGTGGAGGCGGATTGGCAGGCCACGTCTGAAAAAATTTCTAAGAGCTTGCTTGGGTCATACCAACGGCTTTTTAATAGCTGTAAGGGTTTGGCTGTTGTGCCTGTGCGTGGGCAGACTTGTACGGGTTGCCATTTTAGCTTGCCGCCTCAATTGATCGCAGAGGTCAAGCGACAGAGCAAGGTCTTGACCTGTGGGTATTGCCATCGTATCTTGTATGCCAAGCCGCCTGAAACTCCTGCTGAATAAATCAGCGTCTGAAAGGTTTAGGATCTGTCGGACAAAGTTGATCAGGTGGTCGCTCTTTGGTGTATCTATATGCCGGAGAGAGGAAAGTCCGAGCTCCACAGGGCAGGGTGGTCGCTAACGGCGACTGGGGGTGACCCTAAGGAAAGTGCCACAGAAAATAAACCGCCTGCCTAGAGTGGGTAAGGGTGAAACGGCGAGGTAAGAGCTCACCGCTTTGATGGTGACATCGAAGGCAGGGTAAACCCCACTCGGAGCAAGACTAAATAGGGACGCGCATCACGACGAAAGTTTTGATACCGGATGGCCCGTCTGAAGCGTTCGGGTTGAGTCGCTAGAGCCAGATGGCAACATCTGGTCGAGAGAAATGATCATCGCCCCATTTTTTTGGGGAACAGAACTCGGCTTACGAGCAACTTTGTCCAACCCAGTAGAAAGCACAGCCTTTCTACTGGGTTTTTTTGTTCCGGTATCAGCAGCCTTGTTCGTGTGCGTGCCCGTGGCTAAGTTCTTCCTCGCTGGCCTCACGTACCTCTTCTACAAAAATATCAAAATTGAGGACTTTTCCTGCCATGGGGTGATTCCCATCGATGAGGACGCCCTGGGCTTCAAGGGCTTGTACGGTGATGAGTTGAGTTTGTCCGTCTTCTCCTTTGGCTTCAAACTGCATACCGGGCTGCACATTTTCTAGTCCGTCAAAGGCAGTGTGCGGAAGTATTTTAATTAAACTTTTATCCAGGGGGCCATAGGCATCTTCTGGCTGAATGGTCACTTGGATCTTATCTCCAGTCCTTTTTCCTGTAAGCGCATTTTCCAGACCGGGAATGATATTTTTTGTGCCATGAAGATAGACCAAGGGCGCTTTGCCCTCTGAGGAATCGAGGGTGGTCCCGTCCTCTCCTTTTAAGGTGTAATGAATTGAAACGACATGTTTATCTGCAATCAACATATTGTTCTCCTAAAACGGAAAGAAAGTCAGTATTTAAGGATTTGAGCAAGGGATATTTGAATGAAGTTTTGATTGAGCGCACAGGGAAGGAAAAAATGGCTGGGGCGCCAGGGTTCGAACCTGGGAATGCGAGCTCCAAAAACTCGTGACTTGCCACTTGTCGACGCCCCAGTCAAATTTTGATTAAATATACTCCAAAAATGGTGATTTTTGCAAAAAGGGAAGTACCCAGATCTTCAGCGAAGACTCTTTCTCAAGTTCCCACATTTGATTTGCTGCAAGTGTTGCTTGTTCATGAGACTCAAATGTTGCAAACACGCTTGGACCGCTCCCTGACATGAGCACCAATTTCCCACCGACACGACGGAGTCGTAATTTAAATCGCTTCAGTTCTACTACGCGATCTAAGGTAACACGCTCAAGATCGTTGTGCGGATGCTGATAGACTTCCGTAAGTGTGGGCCGTCCCTGTTTTGCGCTGATTTTAATCGCCGTCTCTGTCTTTGTCAAGCCGTTCTGAGTTGAAAAGTCCTGAAAAACGGAAGCTGTTGAGATGGGGATTCCGGGATTGAGTAATATAATCCATGTTTTAAAAGGATTTTGAAGGGACTCGACGATCTCCCCACGGCCAGTGACCCAGGCCGTCGGGCCATCAAAAAAGAAGGACAAATCGCTTCCGAGCTTTTCGCTCAGACGGGCCAGTTTTTCTTTGGGCCAATTCAGCTTCCAAAGGTGGTTGAGGCCAATGAGGGTGGCGACCGCGTCACTGCTGCCCCCTGCCAAGCCGGCGGCGACCGGGATTTCTTTTTTAAGGTGAATGGCAGCACCCTTATGGACATGGCCTTCCGAGCGCATTGTTGTTTGCAACAGATGCGCGGCACGCAGTACCAAATTAGAGTGATCTGCTGGCAGTGTACTATTTCGTATCTGAAGGCTTAGATCGTTTTCTGTTTCCTCAAAGTGAAGTTCATCATAAAGACCGATCATTTGCATCAAGGATGAGAGATTGTGATAGCCATCTTCTCGACGATTGATCACTTTAAGATAAAGATTGATTTTTGCGGGAGCCCGAAGGCAGAGTGTATTGTTCATTTGGAGAAACAGGGTAACAAGTGCGGTGGGGAAAATCTATGTCGAATTATTTCGATTCATTGGGCGAAATCGCTTCAAAGTTAGTTTTTTGGCGTTTAATGTTGTATTTTGCGAGTCGGTAGCGAAAGGAACGAAAGTTGAGGTGGAGCCGTTTTGCGGCTTCTTTTTTGAGCCAGTTTGTGTCTTCAAGGGCCTTAATGAGCAGATCTTTTTCGATTTTTCCGATCAAACCTTCGAGATCAAGTCCTTCTTGCGGGATGCGGGCGGGCACGGGAATCCCCTGGGTGCTTTTCATGAGGTTGCTTCCAAAGTCTTCTGGTAAGAGGATCTTGTTTGAAGTCAAGGCCAAGGCCCGTTCGAGGACATTTTCCAGCTCTCTGACATTGCCTCTCCATTCATGCTGACTGAGTAGACGAAGGGCCTCTGGCGAAAAACCTTCTACTGATTTTCCGAGGGATTCATTGTATTTTTTTCGAAAATAATCGGCCAAAAGAGGCACGTCTTCCGGGCGTTCTCTAAGGGGGGGGAGGTGGATGGGAATGACGTCCAAGCGATAATAAAGGTCTTCGCGAAACTTGCCCTCAGCGATGAGATCTTCAAGGTTTTTATTGGTTGCCGCGATAATGCGAATATCGATCTTGATTTCTTTTGTCCCGCCCACACGCCTGAGTTCACGTTCCTGCAAGACACGCAGCAGTTTGACTTGTATGGCAAGCGAGGTCTCGCCAATCTCATCCAAAAGAATACTGCCTTTATCGGCGGTTTCAAACAGTCCCGGTTTATTGCCAATGGCCCCTGTAAAAGAACCCTTCATGTGACCAAAGAGTTCACTTTCGAGCAGGGTTTCAGGCAAGGCACTACAGTTGACGGTGACAAAAGAGTGATCTTTTCGGCTGCTGTTATAGTGAATGGCGCGGGCGATGAGTTCTTTGCCAGTGCCTGATTCCCCTGTAATGAGGATGTTGCTTTTGTTGTCCGCGACTTTTTCAACCAAGTCGAGCACTTTTCGCATGCCTCCGCTTCTTCCGATAATTTGTGTGAAATCTGCTTGTGATTTGAGTTCGCGACGGAGTTGTCGGTTTTCTTGACGCAGCGTTTTGCGTTCCAAGACATTTTTGACGACGAGTTTGACCTCGTCGATCTGAAAGGGTTTGGTCAGGTAATCGTAAGCCCCCTCTTTCATGGCTTCGATCGCAGTTTCTGTGGAGGCAAAAGCGGTCATCATGACGGTTGCGGTTTCAGGGGAACTCAGCTTCAGGTTTTTGAGGAGGCTGAGTCCATCCATTTTAGGCATTTTGATATCTGTAATCACCAGATCTGCGCCCTCCTTTTCGATGAGATGCAAGGCGTTTAAACCATGCTCGGCCGTAAGACAGTCGTAGCCTTCTTTTTTGAGCACGATGGAGAGGAAGTCACGCATACTTTTTTCATTATCGACGATGAGAATCTGGCTCATTCGGCATTTTCCTTGTGAATCCCGCTTGTGCTGAGATGGATGCGGTCTCTGTTTTCAGTTTCTTGATCGTCTTCTGCGTTTTCAAGGTGTTCCACAGTGTAAGGCATGATATTTGTGGACGAAAAAGGCAGGCGAATACTGAATGTCGTTTCTCCCGCCTGACTCTCAACCAAAATTTCTCCCTTGTGTTCTTCAACGATGCGCTGAACGATGGCGAGGCCGAGGCCTGAACCCATGCTTTTTGTTGTGAAAAATGGTTTGAATATATTTGAAAGGTCTGATTTTTTAATGCCTATTCCCGTATCTCTGAAGCAGATTTCGAGGAAGTCTTCGTCAGAATGATAAGCATTTTGTGCACGCCGAAGTGAAAGTGTCAGGGTGCCGCCTGCTTCCATGGCTTGGTGGGCGTTATTGCCGAGATTCCAAAAGACTTGTTTCATTTGGTCTGGGTCGACAAAAGCCAGCAAGGGCTCAGGGATTTCTTCAAGGAGGATGTTGATCTGATGCGTATAGGCTGGATTATTTTGAAGCAGTTGTACGGTTTCCGACAGGAGTATTTGCACATTAACCCATTCCCGCTGTGGGGGCATGGGTCTGGCAAAACGTAGGAATTGTGTCACAAAGGTGTTTAATCTGTTGGATTCGTTGATTGCAATTTCCATGAGTCGCGTGTTTTCCTCACTGAGATGCAATTCATTTTGCAGGACTTGAATGGATCCGCTCAAAGAAGCCAGAGGGTTTCGGATTTCGTGGGCCATACCGGCGGCCATTTCTCCTATGGTTGCAAGTCGTTCTTTGTAATGAATGGCTTCTTCTAGGTTTCGGATTTCGGTGAGATCCTGAAAGGTTCCGATGATGCCAGTTTGTGTGCCTTGCTCATTTCTTAAGGCAGAGATAGTGACCCCCAATAGACAGGTTTCTCCAGAAGGGCTTTTCATTTTACCCTCAAAGCGTTGAGGCCTTCCGGTTGCCGAAAGGTCTTTGAATCGATTTTGGATGTCTTGCCAGCAGAAGTGTTCCCACCAGGTCTTGCCGACGACCTCCTCAGAGTGAAATCCTGTGATTTCTGTCGCAGATCGGTTAAAAGATGTGATTTGTCCGTCCAGATTTGTGGTAATGAGGCCACTGGGCATACTGTGTACGATGTCCTCATGAAAGACGCGCAGATCTAAAAACCCAATCTCTTTTTCACGCAGCCGGGTTGCCAGCCGACCACTTAAGGCTCCAACGGTAAAAAAGGACGCCATAAGAAATCTCTTTCTCTCCCAGGAAGGGTGTATCTTCAAAGGGTGTGATCTGCGCAGCCTGGAAGAAGGCCATTCCCGCAAAGAGCATGCTAGAAGCTCCTGCCATAAAAACGCCACCGGGGTGATGAAAAAAAATTGCTGCTGAAACAATCGTAATGATAAATAAAAAGGGAAAGGGGCTACCGAGTCCGCCCGTCACAGAGATCAGGATGATCTCTAAGAGGAGATCGACTGCGAGTTGAAATAAGACAAAGGCTGACGAAGGCGGTTTGATTTTGAGAAAAAAGGCATAAGCGATGCTGAGGCTGTAGGTGACTCCAATCAGGAAATAAAAGGTTTGAATGGTGAGGGGTGTGTTCAGGCTTTCGAGCTGGAGTAAAAGCGGTAGCCCCAAAAAAAGTGTGGCCATGATGACTCGAATGCGCATCATGGCCTGGATGCGTTTGAGGAAAAAGACGTCTGTCGTTTGGGTATAAGGGCTCATCCTAAAAAAGCGTTTCCTTGTGATGATATCCTACATTTCTCCTGACAGGGAGTTTAAGGATTTGTGTTTTTCCTCCTCATTCTTTCTAGAAAAAATTACCCCACAATGGATGCCATTTCAAAGATGGGGAGATACATCGCAATGACAATGGTTCCAATGGTAATGCCTAAAAAAACCATCATGAGGGGTTCAAGCATAGAAGTGAGTGTGGCTACGGCGGAATCGACCTCATCGTCGTAGAAATCGGCGATTTTCCCCAACATGTTGTCGATCGCACCTGTGGTCTCGCCCACCGCGATC
>ENA-ORDP01001703-ORDP01001703.1-marine-sediment-metagenome-genome-assembly--contig:-NODE-1703-length-11689-cov-28.866598_pt1 | contig 11689 bp, 7 predicted proteins | sample MGYA00248627_ERZ508539 | MGnify/ENA primary metagenome ERZ508539 (study PRJEB26208, sample SAMN05571518) | marine sediment metagenome | biome: deep sea; feature: Hydrothermal vent; material...
CCACCTTGCCGAATTACTGTTCCCGGTATAAACTTTCGAACTCGTGCCGACTCAAATACTTATCTGCGACGATTCACGTTTTTCCGGCGAGCAGCCGCCCCTTTTCAAAAGGAGTGGCCCCGGTCCCGTTATCGTTTGAAACGGCTCTGTGCCCAGACCGCAAGTCGCTTCTGTTAACATACGATCGATGACGGGATGGCGCAAAATGTCGGTCCGCAAACGGGCCCTGATAGTTCTGTCTGCTGCCCTGCTGGCAGGTATTCTCCTCTATAAATTACTGGGGTCCCCGCTCACGATGGAGGGTAAACCGGGGAGCGTTGATTGGGATCTGACGTCCGTCAGGCTGGATGATCCAGCTGTATTTGAGCGTCAGGTCAAACCGGTTCTGGAACGGCGCTGTGTGGTATGCCACGGTTGTTACGACGCACCTTGTCAGTTGAAACTCTCCTCGAACGAAGGTCTGCGGCGCGGCGCCAGTGAAGAACTCGTCTACGACGCTACCCGCATTGTACCCATGCAGCCAACACGCCTGTTCGTGGACGCCCGAAGCACGGGGGAGTGGCGTTCCCGCGGTTTTCACCCGGTACTCAATGAGGGAAAACAGTCCCCTGAAAACAACCTTAAAAACTCGGTGCTGTACCACCTGCTACGACTGAAACAGCAACATCCACAACCCGGCACAGACCTGTTGCCGGACAGCTTTACCCTGGAGCTTAACCGTGAGCAGACCTGTCCGACGCTGGAATCCGTGGGTGATTTTGCCCAGGAGCACCCCCTGTGGGGTATGCCCTATGCCATGCCGGACTTACCGAAGCAGGAGTACCGAACGCTTGTTTCCTGGCTGGCCCAGGGCGCGCCGACACCGGCACCTCCCGCCCCCTCCGCCGCAGTGCTCCCGCGGATCAAACAATGGGAGGGCTTCCTGAACCAGTCATCCCTCAAACAGAGGTTGGTCAGCCGTTACCTCTATGAGCACCTGTTTCATGCGCATATTCATTTTGCCGGATCGCCGGTACGAGAGTTCTACCGTCTGGTGCGCTCTACCACGCCGCCTGGACGGGCGATCGATGAGATACCGACGCTGCGACCCTATGACGATCCTGGTACCGCACAATTTTACTACCGGATGCTGAGGTACAACCCGAGTATTGTCGTAAAAAATCATATCGTGTACGAGTTCTCCGAACAGCGCATGGAACGTTACCGTGAACTGTTTCTGGAACCGGACTATGACGTGCGTGAATTGCCGTCCTACCAGGCAGAGATTGCCTCCAACCCGTTCAAGGTGTTTGTCGATCTTCCAGTCAAATCACGCTACCGGTTTCTGCTGGACGACGCGCGCTTCTTTATCGAAGGTTTTATCAAGGGTCCGGTATGCCGCGACCAGATCGCGCTGAGTGTTATTGAAGACCGGTTCTGGGTGCTGTTTTTCGATCCGGAACAGGCGGTATTCACCAATGACGCCCAGTTCATTGGTGAAGCGGCCGATGATCTGCAATTACCGGCCGATCGCCCCGGCTCACTGAACCTGTTCAGCATCTGGACCGATTACTGGCAACGCCAGCGGCGTTACATGGCGGCCAAACAGGCCTGGTTCAAGAAGATCAAGACCCACGACATCAGTCATGCATTGGGCTATATCTGGGACGGTGACGGCAGCAATCCCAATGCAGCGTTGACTGTGTTCCGGCACTTTGACAGCGGCTCAGTCACTTATGGACTGGTAGGCGACGACCCGGAGACCGCCTGGATTATCGACTATCCGCTGTTCGAGCGGATTCACTACCTGCTGGTCGCCGGATTCAATGTATACGGCAACGTTGTCCACCAGGTGAACACCCGAATCTACATGGATTTCCTGCGTATGGAGGGGGAAGATCATTTCCTGATATTTCTCCCCGCAGACCGGCGCAAGGCGATACGCGATGCCTGGTATGTCGGCCTGCGCACCGGTGTGGAAAATTTCTTCACCGCACCACAGGACTGGTTGCAGGTCGAATCTGTGAGTGGTTACCGGACTGACAACCCGCAACAGGAGTTATACCAGTACATAATGGGCCGTGTCGCCGGTGTGGCACAGCAGGCGAACGCGATGAACCGGTGTGGCACGTATAATTGCCCTGAACCACAGTTTGACGCAGACATTGCACGCGTGGACAAGGCGATGGAGATGATTGCACAGATGCAGGGCGCCAGTCTGCACACCCTCCCCGACGTCACCTTTGTCAGAGTCAGGATGGATAATCCGCAACATGATATAGCCTATACCCTGATCCGTAACAAGGCGTATAAAAACGTCACCTCGTTTCTTGCAGACGAACGTGAACGCGACCGCGCGGATATCGACCAGGATACCATGACCGTGGTGGAGTGGCTGGAAGGTTCATACCCCAATTTCTTTTTCTCGGTAGCGATGTCAGAGATTGAAGCGTTCACCAAACGCTGTGCCGCCATCAGCAATCACAAGGACTATGAAGAGTTTATTGATCAGTACGGTGTAAGACGCACCGACCCGGCATTCTGGGAGCTGGCCGACTGGTTCCAGGATGAGTTCGCACGAAACCAGCCTGTCCGGTCCGGATTGTTTGACCTGAATCGCTATCAAAACCGTTGAAACCCGCGCCTGTCTCATCTTTCGCCTGATTAGTGGGTATCACTTATTCCACACCCGCTGGCCGAAGTTGTTTCAGTATCTCCGGACACCGGTAGCTGTTTGCGCGGATCGTTCAATAATGCCTCTATATAAGGTTGCAGCAGTGACTCAGTCTGTTCTCTGGCGCTGTGTTGGGCCGTGTCGCCACCTGTGGTAACCGGCCAGCGCATGGCCGGGAGTTCGGGATTGATCACAATCACGATGGCGCCACAATCGCAGGGACATCGGTGCAGGGAGAGTGGCTCGCAAGACAGATACCAGGGCTTTTCCCGGAATACCAGGCGATTGATGATCTCCAGCATAGCCCACGAGTCCTTGAGAGCCATGTCCAGGTTACGATGAATACCGAAATGCTGGGACACATGATGCACAATAACCACATCAAGCTGGTGACGGCAGCAAATGGCATCGGTTGGTGCAAAATCAATCAAGGCACCGTCACAATAGTATTCGCCATCTATCTTGACGGGATCATAGATGATTGGCATAGCGGCGCTGGCCGTCATGCGAGGCGCAAGTTCGCCTTCGGAGAACACCACTTTCTTGCCGGTACCCAGATTGACGGCCAGCACATGAAACGGATGCACACATTCATCAAAGGTATTCACAGCGATGTTGTCGCGAGTAAACTGCAAGGCGGTACAGGTATCCGACAAACCGGTATAACCGCGCCCCTTGTGCGCAGTCATTTCCCAGATAAAACGTGGCAGAGAGTCCGGCGTCCAGAAGGTGCGGCTGGTGATTTTCGCCAGGGTTGCCTCCCACGCCTCCAGCGGTGTACCGCTGGCGAGAAAACCGCCGACCAGGGCGCCTGCACTACAGCCGGCGCTGGCGGAGACCGGAATCCCCAGGCCCCGTATAGCCTGCATAAACCCGGTGTGCGCATACACACCACGCACACCGCCGGAACTCAGCACCACGCCTATGCGGGGTATGCCTGGCTTGTCGGCTGCTTTTCCGGTTTTCATTGCTTACTTCCTCAAGTCAAACGCCGCTATCACCCACATACCGTAAGCATAATTCGCTGACATGGTTATTTATCCCGATGACTGCCACTGTGTGTGTAAATATCGTCACGCCGTAGTGGTACGGGTTGTAACTGATGTTGGTGACCGGCCAGTACCTGGTGCAGACCGATACTGCCTTCATCGAAATAATACGCGCAGCCGGTCATATACAGTTTCCACAAGCGGTAAGTCACCTCACTCGAATAGCGTATCGCCTCGTCACGCTTCGCCTCCAGAGAACGCACCCAGTGGCGCAGCGTGAGTGCGTAATGCCGACGCAGGCTTTCGACATCCAGGGTTTCGAAACCGGCGAGCTCCATGGCGGCGGTTACATCGCTGATACGCGCCAGTTCACCATCCGGAAAGATATAGCGGTTCATGAAGCGGGTCAACGGCGTGCGTTCCCAGCCGGTCTCGCTGGTAATTCCGTGGTTGAGAAACAGGCCATCGGGCTTGAGTACCCGTCGGACGGTGCCAAAATACGTCGGGAAGTTCTTGACGCCGACATGCTCGAACATGCCGACACTGACCACGCGGTCGTATTGTGCGCCCTCCGGCAGATCACGGTAATCCAGCAGCTCGATACGGATCCGGTCTTCCAGGCCGGCGGCACGCACCCGCTCCTGCGCCAGTCGTTGCTGCTCCAGACTGAGCGTGATGCCATGCACCTGCACCCCGTAATGGCGCGCCGCCCACACAGCCAGCGCACCCCAGCCACAACCGATATCCAGCAGTGTCTGACCCGGCTCCAGCCTCAGTTTGCGGCACAAATAATCCAGTTTGTCCTGCTGCGCCTCGGCCAGCGGTTGCCTGCTATCGCGGTAGTAGGCGCAGGAGTACACCATCTCGGGATCGAGCCATAATTTGTAGAAATCATTACTCACATCGTAGTGATACGCGATGCTGGCCTGGGAATTTCGGTGTGACGTCTGTTTTGAACGCCCGTTTTGTGCAGTGCCATGGCGGCTCAACCCTGGCAGGCGCAGGGCCAGGTATAGCAGGTGCAGCCGGGTACCCAGGGGTAAATTCAGGTTGAGCAGATGCGTCCTGAACTCAAACAGGGATTCCAGATCACCCTCTACATCAATCGTACCGTTCAGATAGCTTTCTGCAATCCGCAACAAATTTCGGTGCAAAATTAAATCACGCAAGGCACCCGGTTTTCTGAAAACGACGGTGCAAGGCGCATCAAGGTTACCCTGCGCAAGCGTACCGTCCCAGAGTCTGACAGCAATATCACCACGGTAACCCGCCAGAATTTTTGCAACAATCTCAGCGCCGATTTTTGAGAGACTGTCTCCGGATACCATGCCCGGACCACCGATTAGCGCGACACCGTGAAGTGAATCCAGTTTTTCCTTTGTATATGCCATTTTGTCGCCTCCTTACAATCCATTGATAGCAAGAAACAGCTATCTTTTGTTGCATTATTTGTAAGTCTGCAACCTGTACTTTAGGCACAGGTCAAGGTTTTTTAGCGCCAACCTGCCCGGGTGTACAGACTCACGTCAGTAGCGACTGAAAACCGTGCTATTGCCTGCCTTGTCGAATGCCAGTACGTTATATCTATCTTGCCGTGGTCCCTCCATGCCGGGTGTACCCATCGGCATCCCAGACACGGTCAGACCTGCGACAGCCGGTCGCTCTTTTAACAGATGCTTGATGTCGGCAGCCGGAACGTGGCCTTCGATAACATAGCCGCCGATGAGTGCCGTATGACATGAAGCAAGCTGACGGGGAACTCCGGCTTGTAATTTAACCCTGTTCATATCGTTCCGGTTGATAGCATCAACCTCGAAACCGTTGTCCTGCAAGTGGCGCACCCATTTACTACAACAACCACATGTGGGTGACTTGTATACGGTTATGGATTTCAGGGCAGTCTGTTTCCCGGAGCCGGAAAATGCCGCCTGGGGTAACAACCCCAGAACCATTACGCCGGCAATCAGGTTTCGCCAAAATTCGTGTTTACTCATGGTGTAATACCCCCAGTAAAGGTCTGATGTGTCGCCATTGCGAGTACCCATGGGCAGGGCATAAACGAAGTGCGCCCGTAGGAGCGGGGTGGGGTGCTCGCAATGACACATAGGGATTCCCTCTAGTTAATCGACCTCGATCTTTCCTGTCATACCCGCTTCGCGGTGGCCGGGCACAAGGCAGGCGAAATCAAACATGCCCGGCTTGTCAAACTGCCAGACCAAATCGCCATGCTCGCCCGGGGCCAAAGTGACCATGTTCGATTCAGCGTGCTGCATCGCCGGGTTGGCGCGCATCATTCCCGCATGCTCTTTCAGTTCACCCGCCGATCCGATCACCATTTCGTGTCGGATCATGCCGTTATTACGCACGACAAAGCGCACCGTCTCTCCCGCCTTGAACTTAAATTGATCCGGCGTAAACCGCATGCTGTCGTCCATCGTCACCTCAATAGTACGAGTGACTCTGGCTGGGTCACCCGGCCGGCCGGCGTCAGCTTCATGGCTGTCGTGTGCCATGCCACTCATATCGTGGGAAGCATGTTGCTGTTCCATGGCGTGCCCGGCGTTCATCCCATGTCCACCCGCATGATCGCCACCCGCCATTGCAAAAGCAGGCATTAAGCCAAAAACCAGAATCGATATTGTCTTTTTCATATAAGCCTCTCTGTTCGTCAGTATTGTCTTGATGGCGAAAAAGATAGCAGCAAGCCTCTTTTTCTGTCATCTTTCCGCCACCCAGTCCTGAGTAATATGACAACAGGTTCTGCGCTTTTGCTCCGATACCGAAAACATAATGTGGAAAGCAGATGAAGCTCCTGATCGTCGAAGACGAAAGCAAGATTGGCAACTATCTAAAACAAGGGCTTTCCGAGGCCGGATTTGTGGTCGACCTCGCCCATAACGGACTGGATGGGCACCACCTGGCCATGACCGAGGTTTACGATCTGCTCATCCTCGATGTCATGCTGCCAGACATTGACGGCTGGACAATCCTGAAGTCGTTGCGTGAGGCGGGCCGGAATATCCCGGTGCTGTTTCTCACCGCGCGCGACACTGTCAACGATCGCGTCAAAGGGCTGGAACTCGGCGCCGACGATTACCTGGTCAAGCCTTTTGCCTTTGTCGAATTACTGGCACGGGTGCGTACCCTGTTGCGGCGCGGCGCCTCCCCGGCGAACGAAACAACGCTGACGGTCGCCGATCTCGAACTCGACCTGATGCGCCGCTGCGCGGCAGGAAGGCGGTACCGGATTGGGACTGGCCATCGTCAAGTCCATTGTCGATGCTCACAGCGGCAAGATCGACGTAATGTCCTCTGAAGGCCGTACACAATTTCAGATTATCCTGCCCGGACTACCGATGTCGACAGCTTGATTGCATACCCTGTTCCCCCTTCGGTTTAGAACCATAGCCGCAGCCCGGCAACTAGTGAGAGGTCATCGGAGTGCCTTCGTCGCGAGCGAAGTCAGTTACTATCTCAAGTTTCGGAGTTCACGGCCTAATCCTGTAGGAGCGGGCTTGCCCGCTCCTACGCACTAACCCCGGATTGGGGCAACACAAGATATTATGTCAACATGAACTCCGAAACTTGAGCTATTAACTATGCTGAACGCTGAAATACGGTGAAGGCACAGTCGGGTATGCCCTGTAGATATGGCGAAACACTTCCTCCGCCTTCAACTCTACGTCGTCTTCAGCAAAAGCCTCCACCGGCAAGCCCGTGTTCTCATCCCAAAGGTAGTCCCGAATCGTAACCCGTACCGCGTCGCGGGTAGACTCCTTGTCACGCCAGTGATCCACCTGAAGTTTTTCTGTCTTTAGCCTTTCCAGCAATTGGGTCGCGACCGCCTTGACCCGCTTGATCTCGGCCGAGGACAGTTCAGGTTTTTTAAGTAGGTCGAAAATTGCCAGCGACTCTTCGTCAAGGCCTTCGCGGACGGCGCGACTCTCTTCCTCATCGAGCTCCTGAACAAGTTTGAACAAAGCCTCAAAGGACTGCTCGATGGTGACTCTGTCCTTCTCGCGGTTGTATTCAGAAACAATCTGCTCATAGTGTTGCTGGAAGTCGGTACGCAGCGGATTTTGCTGCAACAGGCGCTGCAATCGTTGCTCTACAGCCTCACGAAGGTTCTGGACGGTGGTGTTCTTTTTCGGACTGCGTTCGAACTCTTTGCGTAACCGGTCAAAATCAATCTGACTGATGTCATAAATCGATGACGGATAATCCTGGTCGCCGGGACGAACCTCAATCGCCTCGTTTACCACCTCGTGCAGTTGCCGAATGATGTCAGTAATATCTGCTTTCTCGCGATCCTGCTGGAGGCTTTTGTAGACGATGTTAATCGCATCCCGGTCAGCCCGATGGGCGTTCACATTCTGGACATTGATGCAGGCCTTGAACTTTTTAAATACCTCGCGGCCCATTATCTCGAAGCGTTTGCGACTCTCGTCGTTCTCATTGGCCGCCTCCTTGCACGCAACGATAGCGGCGTTACGATCAAAGCCGGTGTTCTGTATGACATCATCAAGTGGGGAGCCGCGGTCTTCGAGGAACGTCCGCACCAGGGTGATGGCCTCGGCTAGGTCCGCCAGCAACTCTTCATCGGGTCTGGCCGGGTCAGTCTCGCCGCCCTCACCTTCAGGCTGCATCCCGGCGAAGGTCGCCAGCGCCTTGCGCAGGTGCTTGAGGATGCCGCAATAATCCACGATCAGTCCGTTGTTCTTGCCTTCGTTCACACGGTTGGCACGGGCAATAGCCTGCATCAGGGTGTGGGCCTTGAGCGGTTTATCGAGATAGAGCGTGGCGAGACTCGGCACATCGAATCCGGTCAGCCACATAGCGCAAACAATGGCAACGCGCAGCGGGTGCTCATCTGCCTTGAAGGCATCATCCAGCGCCATGGTCTGCATATTGCGATACTCGGGTTTGCTGCGCATCGAATCGGGCAGGTCGATGCCCTTCTTAATCAGCCTGCGGTGCGGGGTGATGTCCAGATCCCACTTGCGGAACTTGTCCACCTCACCCTGCTCCTCACTCACCACCACCGCCATGCGGGTCTCGCGCATCCAGTCGAGCTGTCGGCGGCGGAACAACGCTTCCTGTTCGTCAGCAATTGATGCCAGTTCCTTCTCCAGCGCGTGGACGCGTTCCTGCCAATAAAACTCAATCAGGCGGTGCATCCGCACGCAGGTCACCTTGTCGATGCACACCAGCATCGCCTTGCCGGTCTCCCACGCAGTCGAGTAGTGCTGCACGAAATCCCGCGCCACCTGATCGAGCCGCTTGTCAGCGGTAACGATGTGATAGTCGCGCTTGAGTTCTCGCTCCAGCCGCTGCTCGACATTGATATCGTCGGTTTCCAGCGCCTCCAGCTTTTCGGCAATGCGTTCGTTGAGGTCGCCGATGGCCACGCCCAGTTTCTCGCCTCTGGCGTCGTAGTAGAGCGGTACGGTAGCGTCGTCTTCCACCGCCCGCTGGAAATCGTATGTCGAAACATACCCGCCGAAGACACGCTGCGTGATCTCGTCGTCCTTGAACAGTGGTGTGCCGGTAAAGCCGATGTAACTGGCATTAGGCAGGGCGTTGCGCAGGTTGAGCGCCAGCGTGCCGTACTGGGTGCGGTGCGCCTCGTCGGTGATGACGATGATATCATCACGCTCGCTATAGGGCTGTTCCGGTTCCACCTTTTGATTGAACTTCTGGATCAGCGAGAAAACATAGGCCTTGTGCTGGGTCAGCAGTTCGTTCAGGTGATGGCCGCTGGCAGCCCGGCTCGGCTCCTGATCGCTAACCACACCGCAGCCGGCGAAGGTCTTGTAGATCTGGGTGTCGAGGTCATCGCGGTCGGTCAACACCAGAAAGGTAAAGTTACCGCCAAGCTTGCGATGCACCTTGCGGGTGAACATCACCATCGAATAGCTCTTGCCCGATCCCTGAGTGTGCCAGAAAACGCCCAGTTTGCCGTGGCGCGCCTTGCGCTCGCGCACGGATTCAATGGCGCGGTTGACGCCAAGAAACTGGTGGTTGCGGGCGATAATTTTCTTTGGTTCGCCTGCGGACTCATCAAACAGAATGAAGTTCTCCACCAGATCGAGAAAATTACGCTTCTCACACACACCCTTGAGCAGTGTCTCCATATCCACCGCACCCGGCGCCTCCTCGGCCAGACGCTTCCACTCATTGAAATGCTCCCAGCGGCTGGTGACCGAACCGATCTTCGCCTGTTCGCCGTTGCCGAACATCACAATGGCGTTGTGATGAAACAGGTGCGGAATGGTGTCGCGGTAATCGGAGAAGTTCTGCTCAAAGGCCGTCTTCAGATTCTTGTGAAGATTCTTGCACTCGATAAACAGCAGCGGCAGGCCGTTGACGAAACCGACGATGTCCGCCCGCCGCCGGTAGAGATCACCACGCACCCACAGTTCGCGCACACAGAGAAAATCATTGTTCTCGGGCTGGTTGAAATCAAATACCCGCAGACGCTGGCGTACCCGCCCACCCTTGTCGTTACGGAAGGTTACCTGCACACCGTCGCGTAGCTGATCGTATTTTTCGCGGTTGGTAGCAACCAGCGGCTGTGCGGAAACGGTAGCGATGATCTGGCGCACGGCATCGTCGTAAGCCGCATCGGACAGGCCTGGGTTCAGTGCCATCAGCTTCTCACGCAGAGTGCGGATCAGCACCACCTCGCGATCGTTTGCGCGACCCAACAGACTTTCCGGCCCGAAGTCCTCGTTGTTCCAGGCATACACCGATCGCCAACCGAGCTGCTGCTCCAGGTACTCGGCGGTGGTCTGCTGGACGAGGGTGTCTTCGGTGTAGGGCATCAGCCGGCTTCCCACAAGCAGGATATGGGTACGGCATACAAACCCTCGCCAAAGGGGGTAATCGCATCTCCATCGTAAAGCAGCACACCCACTGCAAAACGCTTGCCCGTGGCATTTTTCAGCTTGCGCAAGCCTTTGAAATCATCGGCCCTCACCGTGGCAGCCGCCTTGACTTCAACACCGGCGAGCTTTCCCGCCGACTCCATTACGACATCCACCTCGGCGCCCTCTTTGTCACGAAAATGGTAAAAGCTCACGGGATCTTCTTGCCAGCTCGCCTGACGCCGCAACTCCTGATAAACATAGGTTTCCAGCAACTGCCCATACAGCGCACGGTCTTCCCACAAGGTTTTTACATTCACCCCGAGCAAGGCACAGGCCAGTCCGCTATCGCCAAGATGCAACTTGGGCTTCTTGATCAGGCGACGCAGACGATTACTGTGCCAAGGGGGCAGCTCTTCCAGCAGAAAAACCTTCGCCAGCAGCGTCGTGTAGTCACGTATGGTGGGACGGCTCAACTGAAATGGCGCAGCCAGATCGGCCACATTCAGCAGTCTTGCCGTCTGCCCTGCCGCCAACGCAAGCAGGCGCGGCAAGGCATCCAGCGCGCTGATGCGGGCCAGATCGCGCACATCGCGTTGCACCAGCGTGTCGATATAGTCACGATACCAGGCAGCGCGTCGGCGTTCGCTGGCGCGTGCCAATGCGGCCGGATAACCGCCGGCGACGACACGTTCAGCCAGCTGCTTTGCCATGCGCCGGCCCGATTTGCCGACCTTTAAACGGTTGCCGAACAGGCTTGCCAGAAACGCCGGTTCAGCCCCGGCCAATTCAGCCTGGGACAACGGATGCAGCCGTAGAATCTCCATCCTCCCGGCCAGCGAATCACCCAGTTTAGGCACCAGCAGCACATTGGCCGAACCGGTCAGGATAAACCGGCCCGGCTGCCGTTTGGCGTCGACACTGGCCTTCAATGAGGTAAACAGCTCCGGCACCCGCTGCACTTCATCCAGCACCACCCGTTCCGGCAAGTCCGCCACATAGCCAACCGGATCGGCCTGCGCCGAAGCGCGCTGTACATCGTCATCAAAGCTCAGATAGGTAAAACCCGCTGCATCACCCACCTGCCGCGCCAACGTGGTTTTACCGCACTGACGCGGCCCGTGAATCAACACCACCGGCGTATCAGCCAGCGCCTCATTCACACGGGGAAACAAAAAGCG
>ENA-ORDP01001704-ORDP01001704.1-marine-sediment-metagenome-genome-assembly--contig:-NODE-1704-length-11689-cov-10.830755_pt1 | contig 11689 bp, 10 predicted proteins | sample MGYA00248627_ERZ508539 | MGnify/ENA primary metagenome ERZ508539 (study PRJEB26208, sample SAMN05571518) | marine sediment metagenome | biome: deep sea; feature: Hydrothermal vent; material...
AGGGAATTGTTGAAGTTATGGAAAAACAAATTGTAACGGAAAAAAGAAGAACAGGATTAATTAAAAGTTTTAATACGGTTGATGAAATAGTAGGGTTTTTAGTTTCGGAATTATAACGCTATAGTTCAGCGGCCGAGTGAAACGAGGACCCACTGCAACAATTTGACAGGTATCATAGTTTCAGTGTGACACATCATATTCCTAAATATAAAAAACTTCTTTGTCATTCTGTGGCTGAACTACAATATGCAACTTATCGGTGGTTAACATTATAAAAGGAGAAGAGATTTGTCTGTCGAAGCATTTGTTCATAAGAGCGGTGGACGCACGTCGGAGTCGCAATTCAAAAAATATTAAAATTACGACTTTAATCCAGGAAATCCCATCAGAAGCCATATCAGAAAAAATGCAATAAAAATAGTGATCAACACGATTGTAGTTTTCTTCCTGAATCGGAAAGAAATATGGCTAAACTCTCTTACAAACTTAACCACTGCGTCCTTTTTCTCTTTACGTGCACTCTTAGGTAAAGGTGGGATGCGCGTGAATAGTTGTCCTAAACTCACACTTAGTCGCATGCGAATATTTACCGCCCAACCCATTGCTTCCAAAAGTAGCCCCATGTCCCTTTTACGTATCTTTACAAAACCTATAATAATGCCTGGTAATAAAACAACAGCTACTAGCCCCAAAAGTGCAACCAGGAGTGCAACCAGGATAGGAACTGGGTCCACTTGCGAAAGAGTCTTGGTAATATACGCAAAAGCTGATCCAAGAGCCGCAATAGCCAGGCCGCCGCCTAATAAAAGGTCGCGCGCTAAGCCCGACGCACTGGGGGTGGAAAGGGTTGACTCTAACTTATCTTGGCGTAATTTAGTGAATTTATCTATTTGTTTTTTTATCATATTAGTAAACTGTTGGAAGGGCGCTTTGACTGACTCCCATGGACTAATAGGGTTAATCACAATATCGATGATCTCTGCATCCCACTCACGGTCGTCAATGGTAAAAAAGATTCCGCGCTTCCCTATTCGCAATCCATCAGCGCTACCTGAAGTCACTGGAGCAACAATTTCAAACTTAATATCGTTGCTCTGACGCCCAGTAACTTCTACATATAATAGATACATATAACTGCGTTCGCTTATTTTTTTGTGGCTTTGCCGATCCTGAACTTTCATTGTAAAACTAATCTGTCTTCCATCAATAATCAACGTTCCCATTTCAAAAAGGGCTCGATCTTTAGGATTATAAAGATTTTCAAAGCTCACAAAATTGTTGGCTAACTCAATCAGCCATCTTTGGTAAAGAATGAGTTTTTCTAAATTATGTATTTGGTTTAATTCATCAGCAACGGCTAAATCTTTTGCAATGAGCTCGCTTACCCGTTCTCTGTATGACCCGTTAAGATAATTACGCAGGTGATCTACTGCCAATTTTTCTACTTTCAGTTCCTGTTTGCTTTCTAACCATGTGCGGTATGCGAGAAAGATGCTTTTTACTTTCCCCCACTCTTTCTCAGTCAGATATTTAACGGGACTTTCAAGGGCGCGTCTTAGAACATTTTCCTTAAGCACAAGTAGGCGATCCATATATAAGGGATTGATCATTCTCTCCAAATCAAGGATCCCTTCCGGATTAGGTAATGCTAATGGCCAATCCTTAAGCCGATCTTCCATCACTGATTTATCAGTAAAATCGATTTCTTCAAGCTCCTTCTGACGAAAAAACTGCATTTGAACAACTGCTCGTTCATCAAATTTGACCATGGCACACTGTGTAAAGAATTGCTCAATCTTTCCATCTAGGCTTGCCACAAGTTCATAGGCTTGCGACGTTTCAGCTCCCCAAGGCATAACTTCTGTAGTATCCTGTTTCTTAGGAATTTCGCCTTTCGCTTTCCATGCAAGATATGTTTCTGCTTCATCGAAAAAATCTTTTAGCTGTTCTTCACTAATTCCTGGCTTTCCGCAAGCATCCAAAGCAGAACCAACAATATCCATAACGGTCTCGATAAATTGCGCTAAATCGGGGTCATGGGTTGCCTCCGGGGGAATAATACCATCACCATTATTCGCTGAACTCGCCATAATACTTTGTACATTCCGAACCTGATCCAGACTGATTTCTTGTTTATTGGGTATGTTAAGATTGTTCAAGATGACATCTGCCGCGGCTCGCAAATTTTGGCCTTCATCATGATGCATATCGATATCGTTGAGCCGCAGAATATCGCTGCGTTCGACCAAACGGCTCCGATCTGCAAGAATTCGAAACAACCAAGACTGTGCTGCTTTTAGTTCACCAGGCCGGATGCGACCATTTTTATCGGTATCTACATATGAAATAAATGCATCATCGCAGTTGAGACTGTCAGTGGTAATGCTCGTACATGCCCAGTGGACTTCATCAAGAACTTGAATCTTTTCTAAATCCTGTGCATCTTGAATCCTAAGCTGGTAACTGCGACCATATTTTCTAAATATCAATTGAGACATAAAGCAAGCTCTCCATTTGGCAAAGTTCCCAAAACGATTCAGTTTCCGTCAATGAGAAAAGCCTGATAAGGTTTTTGTTTCTCAATTTGTTCGTCTCCATAATATTGGCTTCCATACGCTTACTGCAATAGAAATTTCTGTTTTTTCATCAGGCATGGCACCCGATTTAAGGTCATATTTACTCATAGTATTACTCTTAAACTGATTGTAGTATTCCTCAGCCAAGGTTCTCTTTCACTTGGGAATTTGTTTGCTTTTCCTTCAAACTTTGCATCTTTCCCTTTAGAAAAAACAATAGTTCCCAGCCCCAAAATTCGTTCGCAAATTAATGCAACAAGTTTTTCAAATTCTGTGTCCTTAAGATTTTCTAGTGGATAATTCATATAAAAACATCTCTTTTTGCAAATTTAGGAATTTTTTTAATGCTTGCCAACGGATACTATACGTAATGCGTATAGCAGGATGTTATGCGTATTTTATCCAATTTCATTTTATAAATATATTAAAATAATTATTAAGTGCCAGTAAATTCAACTTTTTTCCCTATTGATGTCAAACCCAACAATGCATCTTGAGTCGAAAAAATATGATTGAGTTCTTTTAATTCCGCTTCACAGCCCTTTGCTTCATCAATAAGTTTTTCTGCTATTTCTAAAGCTATGGGCGCTTTCCTTTTTATAACTTTGCAGAGTTTTAAGGCGTCTTCCTCGGTTAAGCTTCCGGATTTAACATTATTGTTTTTTATGTCCGTTATTTTGTTTAATTCAAAAAACTCTGCAATCGGTGCCCATTCATCATTTATAGGTGTGGAAAGTTTTTGGGGAACAGGAATCTCCAACTTGCCTTCAAGTATTTCAAAGAAATCATCTATGCTTATTATTTGGTCAATCAAACCAATCTGCTCGCCTTGTTTTGCATTTAACATTTTTCCTGTGTAAATAAGATACTTTGTTAACGCTTTTCCTATTTTTCTTTGTGTTCTCTGTGTTCCGCCCAAACCGGGATAAATTCCTATTCCTGTTTCAGGGAAAGCCAACACAGCTTTTGGCAGTGATAGAATTACATCTGCGCACAAAGCTAATTCCAGTCCGCCGCCCAAGGCAAGTCCGTTTACAATTGCAACTACTTTTTTCTTCGATTCATCAATTTTCTTAAAAACTTCCTGACCGAATTTTGTGAATTTTTCTATGTTTGAAATGGAGTTATTTTTAATGTTCTTTACAAAAAACTTAATATCCGCACCGGCGACAAAGGCTTTTCCCAAACCGTAAATAATTATTGTATCAATATTATTATCCTCTTCGGCATCGATAAATTTTATGTTCAGTTGGTTTACTTCCTCTTCATTTAAAGCGTTCATATCTTCGGGTCGTGCCATTTCAATTATAGCAATATTGTTTTTCTTTTTTAACTGAACGTATTCAATTTCCCAGTTTTCTTTATTGATGGATGTTGGAGAACTCCCGCCATATTTTTCAACTATATAATTGATTAGAGAATTTACCTCCGCTTCCCCGCTTTTTTTCATTAAGTCAACGGGTCCGTTTCTCCACCTCAAACCGATTTTTGCTCCCCTGTTCAATTCGGTTGCAGAGCAGACTTTTTCTTCAAGAATTTGCGAGCAGACAAAGTAAACACACGCAAGCATTCTTTTTTTAATTTTATTTTCCGTTTCTTCATCAATGTTTGCGGTCTTGTCAACTTCATTAATTATCCAATCCTTTTGAGATTCAGCTTGGGTTTTAAGCAAAGGACAAGTTTGATAAAAACTCCCCAAAACCTCCAATGTTTTTTGTGCGTGGTAGGCAATAGGAACACCGGTTGCATTCATTAGTGCAAAAGGTCCCATACCGATTCCAAAAACTTTTCTACAAACAAAATCTATTGTGCCTGCATCGGAAACATTTTCTTCTAAAATCCTAACCGCTTCATTCAGCCACGGAACAAAAAATCTGTTTACGGCAAATCCGTAAACGTCTCTCGTTGTTATTGCATCTTTACCTGATTTCACGGCAAATACTTTTGCTGCTTCGTAAACTTCTTCGGAAGTATTTTCACCCGGTATTATCTCAACCAGCCTGTTTTTAGCAGCGTGAAAGAAATAATGCATACCTATAAATCTTCCAGGATTAACCACAGATTTTGAAAGTTCCGTTACCGAAAAAGAGGATGTGTTTGTAGCGATGATTGTTTTATCATCAGCAATATCGTTTAATGTTTTAAACAGATTTTGTTTGGCTTCAAAATTTTCAAAAATTGCCTCGATTATTAAATCGCAGGGTTCCAGGGTCATAAGTTTTTCAGTACCAATGATGCGCGATAATATTTTATCAACGGCATCTTGTGTGAATAATTTTCTTTCAACACCTTGATTTAACGTTTCTTCAATTCTGTTTAATCCTGTTTCAACATATTTCATCTCTCTATCGGCAAGGATAACATTGAATCCTTCCTGAGCAAATTTTTGTGCAAGTGCTGATCCCATTGTACCGGCACCAACAACGCCGACCGTATTAATTTTTATCATTTGTTTTTCCAATTTGGTTTTCTTTTTTCTAAAAATGAATTTATTCCTTCGTTTGCGTCTTCCGTTTCCATTAAATTATTTACGTAAAGATCCTCAAGCATAGGCAGCATTTTACCCACCAAATGATTAAATGTAACTCTTGATGCTTGAACCGAATAACGAAGAGAAGAAGCGCTTTTGTGTCCAAAATTTTCGGTAATCCATTTATCAATTTGATTGTTCATTTCTTCTTTATTATCAAAGACTTCCGTTATCAAACCGATTGCTTTAGCTTCTTCCGCAGTTATCGAGTTTCCCGTGATTAATAAATTTTCTGCTTTTGCATTACCTATTTTTAACGGAAGCATTACGGAAGCCGGCGGCGGGAAAACTCCGAGCTTTATTTCCGGTTGTCCCAAAACGGCGGATTTATCGGCAAACATAAAATTACAAACCAAGGCAAGTTCCAATCCGCCCCCGAGGCATTGTCCCGATATTTTAGCCAAGGTTGGAATTGATAAATTAAGTATTGAATAAAAGATGCTGTGAAATGTTTTCAGCATTGAGGCGGCATTTTCTTTTTTATGTTCTTCAACACTTGCACCGAAGGAAAAATGTTTTCCGGCGCCTTCAAAAGTTATTAATTTAAGATCATTTTTTTCTTTAAATGACGACAAAACCGAAAGTATTTCGTTCATCATAATGCTGTCTAATATGTTTGCCTTCCCGTCGTCAAGTATTATCCGGGCAACGGAATTATCGTGTGTGTATTCTACTTTAATTTTATTCATTTTATTTCTTTTTAATATTTAATCAATCCGGCAATCTTCTTTAGATTACAGAAGTAAATATATTAAAAACCAATAATTATAAACAGAGGGTTTGGAAGGTATTGGTAAGTTCAAAAAATATTGATACAGATAATTTCCTTGTTTAGGTTTAAGTAATGAAAATAATCAAATTTATTTTACTTATTATTTTATTTACATCAAGATTAAGTTATACAAATAATCTTGAAATAACAGTAGCAGTTGCGGCTAATGTACAATATGCAATGCGGGCGCTTAAAACCGAATTTGAAAAGGAAACCGGTATAAAGGCTGAAATTATTGTTGGTTCATCCGGGCTATTGACGGCACAAATTCAGCAAGGTGCTCCGTATGATGTTTTTATTTCTGCGGATATGAAATATCCAAACACTTTATACAAAAGCAAAATGGCTATCGATTCACCCAGGGTTTATGCTTTCGGTTCTTTGGTGATATGGACTCTTAAGAAAGGTATTAAATTAAAAAAAGATTTTACAGAACTTTTAAACAATAACATTCATAAAATAGCTTTGGCAAATCCAAGAATAGCGCCGTACGGGGTTGCAACTATACAAGCATTAAAATATTTCGGGATATATGATCGCATAAAAGACAAATTGATTTATGGTGAAAGTATTTCTCCGACTAATCAATATATAGTATCAAAAGCAGCAGATATAGGTTTCACTGCTAAATCGGTTGTAATGGCACCGATTATGATGAAAAAGGGAAAATGGCTGGAGGTTAACCCCTCTGCTTACAATCCAATTAAACAGGGTTGTGTAATATTAAAATATGGATTTGATAATCATAAAAAAGAATCAGAGTTATTTTACAATTTTTTATTCTCAAAAAAAGCTAAAAAAATCTTAATGAAATACGGTTATAAAGTAGTAGATAACAAATGAACGTGCTGATTGGCAAAATAGAAAAAGTTAATAGTAACGATTATATGTCCATTATTGAAATGAGTGCGAATAATGAATTGTTGAAAACCATTGTGATTGAAACTCCGTCCACTGCCCCTTTTTTGAAAACAGGAAATAAAATAAAAATCATGTTTAAAGAAACGGAAGTAAGTCTTGCCAAAAATTTTTCGGGGGGAATCAGTTTACAAAATAAATTAAAATGTAATATAAAAGAAATCAAAAAAGGGAAACTGCTTAGCAATATATTATTAGATTTTAAAGGAATTGAAATTACATCCATTATTACATCTTCGGCGGTGGATCAGTTAAAGTTAAAAACAAACGATACAGTAACAGCTTTAATCAAAACAAATGAAATAATAATATCACCGTAATGATAGATTTACGACCATTAGTGTTAAGCCTTGAGCTGGCTTTTATAACAGCCTTATTATTATTTATAATAGGTATTCCGCTGGCGTATTGGCTTTCCGGAAGCGATTTTAAATTGAAGCCGGTAATTTCGGCAATCGTTAGCATGCCTTTAGTGTTGCCTCCCACAGTACTCGGATTTTATTTACTAGTTGCTTTTTCTCCTTTACATTTCCCTGGAAACCTTATAAATGAGTTGTTCAATATCAGGCTGGTCTTTTCTTTTGAAGGTTTAATAATTGCTTCAGTGATTTATAGTTTGCCGTTTATGGTAAATCCTATTCAATCAGGATTGGAAAGTTTACCCCCAACATTAAAAGAAGCCTCTTATACATTGGGAAAATCAAAGTTTCAGACTTTAATAAAAATTCTTCTGCCGAATATCAAACCTTCATTACTAACAGGAATTGTATTGAGTTTTGCGCATACAATAGGTGAGTTTGGTGTTGTCTTAATGATTGGAGGGAATATTCCCGGAAAAACCAGAGTTGCTTCTTTGGCTATTTATGATGAAGTGGAATCGCTAAATTATCATAATGCTAATATTTATGCATTAATTCTTTTTGCTATAACGTTTACAATTTTATTAATAGTTTACATACTCAACGGTCGTTATCTAAAATTGACTAAAATTTGATAGTCTTACAATTATATAAGATATTAAAAACTGCTGCCGGCGAAATGCCTTTGGATATAAATATTCAAATTGAAGAGGGTGAATTTATAACGATTGAAGGTCAGTCAGGTGCAGGGAAGACCACTATTTTAAGAATGATAGCGGGATTATTAAAACCTGAGAAAGGGAAGATCGAAGTCGGGAATAATACTTGGGTTGATACCGAAAGCAATTGTTTTTTACCGTCGCAAAAAAGAGGAGTTGGATTTGTTTTTCAAGAATATTCGCTCTTTCCCAATATGACTATTATGAAAAATCTTGAGTATGCACTTGATAGCAAAAAAGATATACGACAAGTAGAAGAAGTTATAAATATAATGGAGCTTGAAGCATTAAAGGAAAGGTTTCCCCAAATGCTTTCGGGCGGACAAAAACAAAGAGTAGCATTAGCAAGAGCAATTGTTCGAAAACCTAAAATTTTACTCCTCGATGAACCGCTTTCTGCACTCGATACCAGAATGAGAATAAAGCTTCAAGATTATATTTTAAAGGTTCATCGTAAATTAAAACTCACGACTATTTTAGTAAGTCACGATATTCCCGAAATTTTTAAAATGTCCGACAGAGTTATCAGATTAGACAAAGGGAAGATAACAAATACAGGAAATGCGACAGATGTTTTCCAAAAAAATTATATAAGCGGAAAATTTAGATTTGCCGGTGAAGTTTTGAAAATTGAAAAAGACGATGTACTTTCTATCGTTAATGTTTTGATAGGTAATAATATAATTAAAGTAATAGCATCCGAAAACGAAGTAGAATCTTTATCCGTAGGAGATAAAGTTATGATCGTTTCAAAGGCTTTCAATCCATTGATTTTAAAAATCAACAATTAGTAATTATACTGCTAAACTATATAGTGTCTGGTCGGATATTCATAGCTCATTAAAAACAAAACACTTATGAGAATATTATTAGTCGAATATGTAGGAATGGTTAAATGGTTAAATTGTTGAATTGTTCTATTGCTGTTATAGCTTGTTCGGCTGCTGCCGAAAACAATCTAACAATTTAACCATTTGACAATTTTTTAGAATATTCGTGGATGCTAATTCAGTTAACTTTAATGATTTGAGTACTTTTCTAATATCCGATCAGACACTATTTATAACCGAAAATTATTTCATTAACCCAACTTGAGTACAATAAACGCTACAAAGTGAGACTAAAGTTCAAGCTGTTTTAGTGTTCACATTTTGTTCGTTGGCTAAATGGGCTGTTGCAGAACTATCGCCAGTGTCATTTCGACTCCCACAGAATGCGGGATAAACTTCGGGAGAAATCTTTTCTCAATAAAAGTGAAAGATTTCTCAGTCGAAGACTCCTTCTTCCATAGGAATGCCTATGGAAGAAATGACAATTTATTAGTTGTACAACACAACCTAAAGCCGAACGGCAATGATAAAAACTTAATAATTGCCGTCACTTTTAAGTGACGGACTATTTATTATTCAATTTTATCAGGGCTTTTAGCCCCATTATTTCCAGGACAGCATCTATTTGAAATCTTGGAAATTTTATTTTACTTGGGTAAAATTTCATTTAATAAATCATCATTCCAAGGGTGACCTTCGGCAAGCAATTTTCTTAATTTTATGAAATCAACTTCCCTGTTACCTTTAGGTCCTTCATTGAAAGCTTTAAACCCGGCTCTACCTTCGGTCATCATATTGAGGGCAAGCCATTCACGGTTGCTTTCTTTGTTTTTGTCCCAATGCTCAAGTTTCTTTTTTCTAATAGAGTTTATAGTTTTACTTAAACAATTCGGCATAAGATACATTAGTTTTGTGCAAAGATGTTCAACCGCATTATCGAGTAGCGACAAATCAATTTCCCCGGATTTCAGCAATTCTTTTGCCTCTTCTTTTTCTTTGCCTTGTTTCGGAGTTCCGTAAATAATTTCGCCTTTTTCGTTTACCCATTTATTTGTTGTTACCATAGGGTTGGGAATAAACTCTCCATTGACTTTTAGTGCCGGCACAATCTCAGTAAGTAAACCGTAGTGTAAAGCTTCGTGTGCCGACCAAGGATCGCAAACAGTGCATGAATAAAACGAGCGTTCTATCCCGACAAACAGAGGAAGAAAATCCGTAGATCCGCCGTCGGGTGCACTGCCGTGTTTCGGACCGGCTTGACCAAATCTTGCAAGATCCTGTGCGACGGAAAAGTCACAAGCCATTCCTATTTCCTGTCCGCCACCTATTCTCATTCCGTTAACTCTGTTTATAACCGGCTTATCGCACATTAAAATAGAAGAAACCATATCATTAAAAAGCCGCATATATTGTTTATATTCCTGGGGATTACCGGCGTAATATTCGGCATATTCTTTTGTGTTGCCTCCAGTACAGAATGCTTTATCGCCGGCAGCTGTAAAAACAACGGCAACTACGCTTCTGTCATTCGAAGCTTCTCTGAATGCCAATATAATTTCTTTTACCGCCTGAGTTGTATAAGAATTATATTGTCTCGGGTTATTTAAAATTATCCAGCTATTGTAAAGACCTTCTACGGGTTCACCGTTTTTGTCCTGACAAGGGTGTTTTTCGAACAGAATTTCTTCGAATTCCGTTTTAACTAAGTTGTGATTTTTTAACATATTTTTACCATTGTTGTTTATTATAAATAATCAGTAGCGTCCGATAAAAAAGGAAAAATAAAGTGGGGAAAAGCAGATGCTATTCCTCTAAAACAATTAATTTTGTATATCCAATAACAAACAAAATTAACAATTATAAATATAAGAAAATTTAGTGGACAGCCCATAAAAAGTCAAATATTAAAACTCATCAATCCGGAAATAATTTAATTTTTAATTGTAATAAACCCGTCGGTTGAAAGCTCATCACCCGGTATTTCCTTTTTACTGCTTTATTTGAACCTACATAACAGAAAAATAATATTATAATAGTATTGTTAAATACCTATCAATATAGTATATTACAGTTATAATATAATAGCTTTTAAAAATGTTATGGATTCATTAGTATTAAAATCTTTAATAGTCACACATAAAGAGCGATTTTTAAGTGATAAGGAACTTATATATCGTGAAATACTTGATGATATTGAGCAAATAATAAATTCACGCGAAGTATTATTTATTTCCGGTATTAGAAGAAGCGGAAAATCGAGTTTGATGGCTCTAATTGCAAAGTATCTTTTAGAGCAAAGGGAAATCGAAAAAGAAAACATCTTTTTTATCAACTTTGAAGATGAACGATTTTTGAAATTCACAGTCGATGATTTTGAAAAGTTGTATCAATTATATCAAGAATTAGAGAGTCCGAAAGGAAAGAAATATTTATTTTTTGATGAAATACAAAATGTTGCGAAATGGGAACGATGGATAAACCGTTTATATGAATTTGAAGATGTGAAAATATTTATTACCGGTTCGAATGCATCGCTAATTAGTTCTTCAATATCAACTTCATTAACAGGACGTAATAGGCAAATAAATCTTTACCCTTTTTCTTTCAAAGAATTTTTACTTTTAAATGGCAAAATATTTACTCAGAAGGATTTATTTTTATCTGAGAATCAGATTGAAATAAAAAGGTCATTTGAAAATTATATTAATTTAGGCGGTTTTCCCGAAGTAGCAAAGAATAAAGATGTTATGCTTGCGGACCAGTATTTTAAAGATATTATTTACCGTGATGTTATCTCAAATTATAATTTAAGGAATATAAAAGAGATAAGGGAACTTTGCCTTTTTATAATAACCAATTCCGGCTCTCTTGCAAGCTACGAAATTCTTCGTAAAACTATTCAAGCAAAAAACGCAACTACCATTAAAAACTATCTAAATATTTTAGAGAGTGTTTATTTAATCAACCCGCTTTCGAGATATGATT
>ENA-ORDP01001705-ORDP01001705.1-marine-sediment-metagenome-genome-assembly--contig:-NODE-1705-length-11685-cov-8.158298_pt1 | contig 11685 bp, 5 predicted proteins | sample MGYA00248627_ERZ508539 | MGnify/ENA primary metagenome ERZ508539 (study PRJEB26208, sample SAMN05571518) | marine sediment metagenome | biome: deep sea; feature: Hydrothermal vent; material...
TACTTTACACCTCGTCCGCTTATTAAGGCAATGGTAAAAGTAATCAACCCCAAACCGGGTGAGACCATTTGCGATCCCGCATCCGGCACAGGTGGTTTTTTGTTAGTTGCACATGATTATATAAAAAATAATTTTTCTTTAGATAAAAAAGAAAAGAAAATTCTTAAAAGCAAAACATTCAGCGGTAATGACATTGTTGACGGAGTTGTTCGTCTTTGTGTGATGAATTTATACCTTCACGGAATTGATGCGGATATTTCAGCCGAAGATAGTCTTGTCACAGACCCGGGTAACAGGTATAATATTGTAATTACAAATCCACCGTTTGGTAAAAAGAGCAGTATTACTGTTTTTAACGGGCAGGGCAAAGCAGAAAAAGAAGCTTTGGTTTACGAACGACCGGACTTTTGGACAACAACTTCAAATAAGCAATTAAATTTTTTGCAGCACATCAAAACTATTTTAGACATTAATGGCAGAGCTGCGGTAGTTTTACCGGATAACGTTTTGTTTGAAGGAGGAGCTGGTGAAAAAGTAAGAAAAGAATTACTAAAACAATTTGATTTACACACAATTCTAAGACTTCCAACCGGATTATTTTATGCTCAAGGCGTAAAAGCTAACGTATTATTTTTTGATAAAAAACCTGCGAGCGAAACAAACCGGACAAAAGATGTATGGATATATGATTTAAGAACAAACGTACATTTTACCCTTAAAACAAATCCTTTAAAAGAATCCGATTTGGAAGATTTTATAAAATGCTACAATCCAAAAAATAGATTTGAAAGAAAAGAAACCGAACGCTTCAAGAAATTTACTTATGACGAAATAATCAAACGTGATAAAACCAGTCTGGATATATTTTGGCTAAAAGACGAAAGTTTGGAAGATATGGAAAACCTTCCTGCTCCGGATGTGTTAGCGAACGAAATATCTGAAAGCCTTGAAATAGCACTGAATGAGATAAACAGCATTAAAGAAATGTTGGAAGAATAATATAATAATGTATAAATTTTTACTTCATTAGTTTATACTTTAACGGATTAGCTTCTACATTAAAAAGTACCGTAGAATCTATTTTAGATCATTTAAAATAAAAAGATGACATCTTTTCAAAAAATGTCATCTTTAAATTGCTGAACGCTGAAATCTATTAGCTTTTACAATCCTTCTCTGTCTATCATATAAACCAGTGTTGCAATAGCTGCTGAACCAAGTTCAAATTCTCTCGGATGGATAATACTGAATTGGTCATTATCGGAATGGTGATAATCAAAATACCTTTGTCCGTCCGGTGCGTAACCGATTCTAGCCTTAGCTGATTTTATCTGACCGACATCAGCACCGTGGCTACCTTTTTTTATTTGCAAAATACCCGTTTCGTTTAATACTGGTAACCATGTTTTTATTTTGGCAATAGTTAAAGAATCAGAATCAATATCAAATGTTCTCGGCGTACCACTACCGGCATCTGATTCAATTGCAGCAATAGTTTTTTGAGGAGAAGAATCGGCATAAGCTCCGTATACTTTTGCACCCCTTAATCCGTTTTCTTCATTTATAAAAAGAACAGCTCTAATTGTCCTTTTAGGTTTTATGTTTAATCTTTTAAATAAATCCAATACTTCCATAGATTGTATGGAACCTGTTCCGTCATCGTTTGCTCCCACACCTAAGTCCCAACTATCAAAGTGTCCGCCGACAGTAATTATTTGATTCGGAAACTCACTGCCCTTTATTTCACCGATAACATTATAAGATTTTGCATCGGGGAACCATTTGCTGTTTAATTTAAAATTAACTTCAAGATTCGGATCTTTTTTTAGCGCCATTCTTAAAAAATCGGAGTCCAAATAACCCACAGCAACGGCAGGTATCTTTTTTACTTTTCCACCGTAAATAGTAACACCTGTGTGCGGGACATTATCAAACTTAGTAGTAATCGAGCGTAGGAGTAAACCTACTGCACCATATTTTGCAGCGCTATCCGGTCCGAATACCCTGTAACTCCAAACACCTCCGTATCCACCGGAGTATAGCCCCTGGTCCAAAGGACGATCGAAAAAAACTATTTTTCCTTTTGCCTGGTCTTTTTTTGCTCTTAGTTCGTCAAAACTTTTTACCGATAATATTTTACCCTGAATGCCGTTTTTACCGGTAGCTATACTTCCCCCTAAAGCTCTGACAGCTAATTTTCTACCATTATATTTTTTTGATGAGACAATTTTAGCTTCTTCAATATTTCCTCTTTCCCAGTGAGGTACCATTACGGGTTGCAGCCAAACTTTATCAAATCCCAAAGATTCCATTTTTTGTTTAGCCCAGTAAATTGCTTTTATTGAATTCTCAGAACCGCTTAATCGCGACCCGATATCAGTAAGTTCTTTTAAGAGATGGTAGCCTTTTCTATCTTCTAATGCTCTACGTACAAATTGTTTTGCTACTTTTTTATACCCGGTAATTTTTTTATTACTTAATGTTTGAGCATTAGTATTTGGTATATAACCTGTTAAAGAAATTAAAATAAAAAGTACAGTCAATGCGAAAGAGGAAAATTTTTTCAATTGGATCACCTATATTATTTTTTATAAATCAGTTAAAGATATTCGTAATTTTTTTTCTAAAAGACTTGTAAGTTTTCAGACAAAACACAAAGTATGAAAAATATATTTTAAAGACTAAATAATTATGATGAATAAATTATATCTTTCAACCATCATATTTAACTTAAATTATGGAGTATTACACTTTGACGGGGCATTATTATAAAACGTTAGATAATTCAACAATATATTTTTCAAGAGGCATTACCGTTACGTTTTCTGCCAGTCTGTATTCTTCATTGCCGGGATAAATCACATATCCGTGCTTCAGCCCCAAATCTTTCATCGCATAAAAAAATCCTTTTGATACACGGGGAGTAAGAGAATATTTTATTTCTATCATCTTTTCCGGAATATTTGCAGAAGTAATTACCAAATCGACTTCGTTGCCGTTACCGGTTCTGTAATAATTGATTGTTTTCTCATCCGGCAGCAATTGAGAAATTTGTTCAATTACAAAACCCTCGAATGAATGTCCGAGAATCGGATGTCCGTGAAGATTGTCGTTATCATAAATATTCAGCAATGAATGAAGAATGCCTGAATCACGCAGGTAAATTTTCGGTGACTTTATTATTCGTTTTTTGATATTTGTTTTGTATGGCTGTAAAACTCTTACTAAAAAAAGATCGCTGAGTAAATTCAAATAATAATTAATTGTATGATAACTTACGCCGAGACTACCTGCAATTTGACTGGCGTTCCAAACTTGCCCGTGACTGTGTGCCAGCATTGTCCAAAAATTTCGTAATTGTCTCGCGGCAATCTTTATCCCGAATTGAGGAACATCCCTTTCAAGAAATGTGGTAATGAAAGCTTGTCTCCACTTGAAACTTGTATCTTCATCATTTAGAAAACTAAGCGGATACCCGCCTTGCAGCCAAAGTTTATTAATTGTTTTTTGAAAATCACTCACTTCAAATGTATTAAACGGATTCATTTCGTGGTAAACAATCCTTCCGGCTAAAGATTCGGAAGAATGCTTGATTAAATACGGTGATGCAGAGCCAAGTATCAAAAATCGTCCCGGTTTTCTTTCTCTATCTATCAATGACCTCAAAAGCGGAAATAATTCCGGTCTTCTTTGAATTTCGTCAATAATTACAAGATCATCTTTGTGAGTTTCCAAAAAGATCACCGGTTCTTCTAATTTATTATAATCCGGCGGAAATTCCAGATCAAGATAAACTGTATTAGAATAGCTGCTGCTGATTTCTTTGGCAAGAGTTGTTTTGCCCACTTGTCGAGAACCTAAAATTCCTACAATCGGGAATTTTTTAAGGGAATTTTCGACTTTATTTTGAAGAATTCTTTTAACCATATATGTAAAATAGAAGATAGACTTCTAATATGCAAGGGAAAAATAAAGAAATAATCGGAACAAACCGCGTAGTTGTTTTATTTTTATTTCAGTAATAAATGGTTAATCTATTATGGGCTAAAATTCGGAACAGGTGGTTGTGTTTTTTTTGTAAACCCCAATATTCAGAGTCCGTGTTAAAATTCATAGATTAGACTAACCCACAGATTTATCTGTGGGATTATGACGTAAAAACAAATTTCCCTGAACTGCTTCAGCAGTTTTTTGTTATTTTTCACACAGTCTTTCCAGGCTGGAGTAAATGAAAAATCCGGAAACAAAAGGTCTTTAACCCATTAGAACTTTCAGCAGCGATTCGGGGTCAAATTTAAGAATTGTAAAAACAGCAACTTAGTAAACAGGATAAAAATATTTTTCGGGTTGATATTGTTCAAATTTAAGCGAATCAGGAGATTCGCTCTACATTTCAAAATTTTGCCTCCGAATTGCTGGCTTTCAGTACATTGAAAAATTTATAAAAAAAAAGATATTATCTTTGAAGATAAATTTATTGCTGATCGCCGACAGCTAATAGCTAACAAACATCAAAACTCTTTAACCAACCCTGAATATTTTCTTTCAATTTTAAAACCGAACCTGTAAAAATATTCCGGGTGAAAAAATCCTGTAGTAACTGATTTATAACCTTCGCTTTTTAACCTGTTGAAGAGTTCGTTCATTAGTCCTTCACTTACGCCTTTCCGTCTGTATCTTGAAGAGACAACAATTTTTTCCATGTGCACTGTTGTTTCATTTTTATTAAGATAATACAAACCTCCTATTATATAACCTCTATCTGAAACTGCTACTAAAAATTGGTGGTTGCTTCTGAAGTTGACTAATAAATTAGAATTTATATATAATTGATGGAGACGTGAAATTTCTTTTGGAGTATTTGGTCTGCGGATATAAAAAGGATTACCGTCATAATCATCAAGTTCAACTACAAGATTTGGAAGTGTGGTACCCTCGGCTTTTGTTTTAATTAGAGCTGCTGTATCCGAAGGCTTTAAATAAGGATAATTTAAACGAGCTAAAAAGAAATCTTCTTTTTCATTTAATTTAAAATCGCTTTGTATTGAAGAGAGAAGGGAAAAATATTCTTCCTTTGTAATTGAATTTTCTCTTTGCTTCTTAACAATATTATTCAGGTAATTTTGGAGTTGTACATTTGAATTTGCAAAAGCTGTTTTAATAAAAAATCTTGTTCTTGTTTCCGGATATTCTTTTTCTAAATCTGCAAGCCTGTATGTGTCGGTTAAATCATACAACATTTCAGCTTGTGCTTGTATTGATGCATCACGATTCAGCTCGTACCAGCGGTGGAATCTTTTTATCGCAAAAAACAACCTGGTTGGAATAAATCCTTCTGTCTCAATCTTCTGAATAAATTCGTTTAGTTGGGCCTTTATTAATTTTAGATTTGTTACCTTAAATTTATTTATGTATTTAGCCTTAAATTGTTTGAGTATTTCAAGTCCTTTTTCCTCACCTTCTGCTGATATTATTCCCGAAAAAACATAATTCCAAATTTTCTTTTTCGTTAAAAACGGATATTCTTCTTGTGTTTGTTTTATAAAATAAAGATTGAACTTATTTAAAAGATCAAGTATTGATGTAGTTTTTATTCTTTCACTAATTGATACTATACGCGTACCGACATGATAATCGTGAGGTGAAATTATAATATTCATAACCGATGGATCGGATAGAGCCATTTTGTACCCGGTCATTTTCCAGAAACGGTAATATGAAGCCGAAGCTCTCCAAACAAAAAACGGCCAAGTATTTTTAAGCCTGATACTTTCTTTATCGCTAAGCTTTCTTGTTTTTCTGTAATAGAATTTTGCTACGGTATCTCCAGTGATAAATTCTTCGCTCCACATATCCGTATCTTCCCAGTATCCGCCGAAATCCTCAACGAGTTTTTGTCCTGCCAAACCTGAGCCTGATAAAATTAGCCAGTTTACCTCTTCGTTAATTTTCTTCTTCGGGATTTTTTTATTCAGGTTCAGAACAAAATCGAACGAACCTTGCAAACGTGTTTGCACAGATACTCTGTAAACCGATTTATCATGATAGGTGCCTAAATGACTAATCCAAATTCCTCCCGGCAACATATCGTTCAGCCCTATTCTTATACCTTTAGAAATTAAAAAGATTGCTTCTCTTAGTATTGATGTATTTGTAATCGCTTTTATTATTCTCTTTTTGTCCTGCGGGTCAATATCCTCTTCGGTTATAATAATATCCTGCCACGTGTATTCTTTGGATGTTTCGGGATCAACAGCAACTGTTTGATTTTCACCAAGCCAGTTTCTAAATCCTCTGCGTAAAATATTCCTTGCACTTTGAGCGATTGTATTTATTTCTTTTCTTTCATCTAATAGTTGATATTTAACAAATAGTTGTCGTATTCTCAGATAAGAAATCGGGTGACTGACACCGTAATAAGCAAGTAATTTAAATAAAGAAGGTATTGAAGTATCAGAGAATCCTTTTCTCCTTTTTTCTCTTTTTATTTCATTTTCAAGTGTTTGCTCAATCGCTTCTAATTTGTCTTTGCCACGAGCCTGGTTAACAAAATCTTTAATAAGTTTTTCATCAAAAATATTATAATCGAGTTGAACGTATTTTCCCAAAAAAGTAATAAATTCATCTATCGTTATTTTGCCGGATAGAAGCAGAAGCATCTTTCTTCTATAACTTAATTTTGATGCTATTTGCGGTCTATGTAATAATTCAACCGCTAAATTATAGTTGGGTTCAAATTCATTGTTTAAAACAAAATCAAGATATTCTATTGCAACTGAATTATCAGTTGACAGGGCTGATTGAAGCAGCATAGCAGAAAAATGTAGTCCTTCCAAAGAGATTTCCATTCCTTTTACTATTTTTTTTATTCTCTTTCTTATAGTGTTTTTTATTTGCGGTTTATCTTTAGGTTTGATGAATTCAATTTTATCAAATTTATAATCCTTTCTATACCATTGGTAAATAGAGCCACCTGTAAAATCAGTAAAATTTTGATTACCCAACCAGTAAGAAGGCGTTGTTAATAATGATTGAAAATCAATAAAGTTTTCTTTGATATGATAAAGATAATTTCCAACCTGGTATATGTTGGATTGGCTACCGATTGATTTAACTTTGAGAAATAATTTCAACTTCGGTACTTTTATTCCGTTTTTATCGATAATAATATCTCTGTTCAAAATTCCTTTTTCACGTAGGAACCAATTTGGAACTCTTATGCTTATGTTTTTAAAGACTAACTTTGTATAATTTTGCTTATACATAGTTTCAATTACATCTTTAAAATTCTTTTCTATTATCCTTCGTCTATAAGTGTTCTTTGGAGTTAATTCTCCGTACTCGTCGGAGAAAGGTCTGTCAATTATTTTAAAATCAATTATCCTTTCGAAAGGGGATAAAAATTTATTAACGGTTACAATAACGGAAGAAAAGTATTCCTGTATTTGTGCATCGTTCATTTTATTTAGATTCGTAACATTATCTTCATAATTCGGCACTAACAATACAGTATTGTATGGTCTATGGTCGCCGACTAAAAAAACCTGTTTTACGGAATCAATATCACGGAAGAAGTTTTCTATTTTTTGTGGAGCTACGGTTTCGCCTTTTATATTTTTATAAATTTCCTTTTTTCTATCGATAATTTCTATAAATCCGTTGTTATCTTTTTGCATTATATCGCCGGTTGGCAGCCATCCACCTTTTAGAAAAGTAGAACTCTTAGCTTCACCGAAATATCCTGTCATCACATAATTACCTTTTATTAAAAGCTCCCCGTCCTTTGCAAGTTTTATTTCTATCCCGGGAAGCTCCTTACCCAAGCTGTTTGGGATATACTTGCCGGGAGGTGTCATTGTAATCCCGCCGGTTGCTTCGGTCATTCCAAATCCGCTCATCAATTCTATACCGTATTTTTGAAAGAAGGTAAATATTTCAGGTGTTAAGAAACCTGCGGCTGATAATCCCCATTTAAGTTTACCCCCTGTTGCTTCATCAACAATTAGTTTGATTGATTTTTCATCTTCAATTTCTATATCAACTTTTTCACAAATATGTTCATATAGTTCTATCCATTTTTTTGGTATGCTTATAAAAATGGTTGGTTTAACAAGTTGCATATTCAGCAGCATAGTTTCAGCGGAAGGATTTTCCATAAAGACATATTCTGCTCCCCAGAAAACACTACCCATCATTTCAAAATAACGTCCGAAAGTATGGAACAACGGTAAGTAGGCTAAAAATCTATCGTGTTCTCCAATTTCAGGTAGGGCAAGTGCTCTGCAAAATCTCTTGTAAATGATATTCAAATTTGAAAACATAATACCTTTCGGTTCACCAGTGGTTCCCGAAGTATACATTATGGTTGAGAGTGATTTGGGAGATATCCTTTTCTCTAATTTTTCAATTGTTCCTTCTTTGTAATTATTTTTTAAGGACAGGAATTCATTAAAATTCAACACCCAATTTTCCGAACTACTACCTTTTATTATAATTGCTTTCTTTAAATTTTTTAATTTATTTTTTATTGATAGAAGTTTAGCCAACTGTTTCTCGCTGGAAACTAAAATGTATTCTGCCTTAGTTTGATTTAATATATATTCAATATTTTGCGGGACGGAATTAGCAGGTATCATAACATTAATAATTCCGGAGGTAAGACAAGCAATATCAAGTTGTGCCATTTCTATGGAATTAACAGTTAAAAAAGCGACCATACTTTTATTATTGTTATTTAAAAGTACATTTAATGATTTTCTATAATCATTAACATTTTCATTAACCGTCTCCCAGCTATATTCGCTTTCTGTTTGTCCATGTAAAACTTTAAATAAGGTTTTCCCTTTATAATCCCTGACCCTTTGATTAAATAATGTGGATACTTTAAAATTACTTTCAAGTATTAAATTTTCTATTAGTTTTTCCCATCTCTTCTCTTCATAAATTTTTGTCAAAAATTCAGTAGCTCTTAATAAATTTAAATACTCGTGAGCCAAATTGGAATATTTTTGTTTGTCAGTTTTTAATTTCTTTAATATGTAATTTCCAAAATTGTAGTAGGTTTCCTTATTTAATTCAAGGGCTAAAAAGGATGCAAGTTTACCCGAAAAAGCCGACGAAAATATATCGGTGAGTAAAGACGCAATATTATTTTGTCTTTTAAATAAATCATTTGAGGTGATCTTTTCTAAATATGAGTTTATTTGTATCAGGGTTTTTTTAAGCTGTTCGGTTTCAAATGCGGATTTACCTGCAAAAAAAAGGTCGCGGATTTTTAAAAGTTCTTTATTCATTAAAATTATCTTTTTTACATAATTTATTAGTTCTTAGAACAGAATATAAAGAATTATTAAAATTAAGGGCTGCTAAAAATTTTTTAGCAGCCCTTAAATAATCTAAGATTTATTACTAACTCACGTTACGCAGAACATTACATTAAATTGCCACGACCTTCAGGGTGTGTTGCAGAACTATTGCTAGTGTCATTTCGATCCGTTAGCTAACGGAAGAAATCTTTTCTCAACAAAAGTGAAAGATTTCTCAGTCGAAGACTCCTTCGAAATGACAATTTATAAGTTGTACAACACACCATGAATAAATTCAGTCGACTCTCCGTAGACTTTGTCTTCGAGACGAGCGTAGCCTAGACGAGCGTGAAATAATGCGTAATGTGAGTTACTGATATTATTCAGATTTAGCTGCTATATCTTCCAGCATTGTTGTTGTTAAAGATTTTGGTCTTTCAATGGGATAACCAAGTGCTCTATCCCAAATAATATTTGCCGTTATTCCAAGTGCACGACCAATACCGAAAAGTACGGTATAAAAATCATACTCTTTTAACCCGTAATACCATTGTATAACACCCGATTGTGCATCAACATTTGGCCAAGGATTTTTTGCTTTACCTTGTTCAACCAAAATATCCGGTACAACTTTGTAAAGAATATCAACATATTTGAACAAGTTATCATCCGGTAGATGTTTTAGGCAAAATTCTCTTTGTGCCTGGTAGCGAGGATCGGTTTTGCGTAATACAGCGTGACCGTAACCTGGAATTACCTGTCCCGAATTTAAAGTATCCCAAACAAATTTTTTCATTTGTTCTTCTGTAGGAATTTCTCCGCCCATCTTATCCCGTACTCCCTGTATCCAGCGCAGTACTTCTTGATTTGCCAATCCGTGTAGAGGTCCGGCAAGTCCGTTCAACATTGCGGAAATCGAATAATAAATATCGGATAGTGCGCTTGCAACAAGATGCCCTGTGTGAGCACTTACATTACCACTTTCGTGGTCACTGTGAAGTATAAAATACATTCTTGCTACGTCGTCGTAAGGTTTATCAATACCCATCATATGTGCGAAGTTACCGCCCATATCTAAATTTGGATCCGGGTCAATAATATCACCGCCTTTGTATTTATACCTATAAATAAAAGCGGCTATTTGGGGTAGCTTTGCAAGTAGATTTAAAGCATCTTCATAAGTGGGATCCCAATAATCCATTTTACCCATACCGGCATTGTAAGCTTTAACAAATTCAGATTCTTTTTGAAGAGTAAGAATTGCAGCAGAAAACATCGTCATTGGGTGTGCATCTTCCGGCATTGCTTTTAGTACATCAAAGACATACTGCGGAACTATTTTTCTTTTGTTGAATTCTTCTGCAACGGCTTTTACGTCTTCATCAGTGGGGATATCACCTGTTAACAGTAAATAATAAAATCCTTCAACCAAAGGCATTTCAAACCCCGGAACTTTAGGCAATTTTTCCAAAGTTTCGGGTATGGTATATCCTCTGAACCGAATACCTTCAAACGGATCTAAATAAGAAATATCAGTTGTTAAACATTTAACTCCTCGAATTCCGCCGATTGCTTGAGCTATAGTAACGTCCCCTATTTTTACAGAACCATGTTCTTTTAAAAGTTTAGTTGTTCTTGGGCGCCAACCCTGAATTTTTTCATAAAGTTTGTTTTTTAAGATTGACATATTTTACCTCCATATAATATTTGTATATTTTTTTTGGATTTATAGAAGTTCGGGGAGTGAGTAAAATAAAAATATTTTTTAAGTAGCACAAAATTACTCAATTGAGAATATTCAAAAAGTAAATCTTCCATAAATTTCCCCTTAAAACTGTATAGCAATATACAAAAAAAATAAATTTTTAGTTAGCTATTTTTTCCCCAAGTTACAATTTAACTTTGTTCGCTATTAAATGTTTTTTTAAGCAATCTGTTTGTTCTACTAATTACATTCCTTGTAGAGCGACGAGGGTTCGTCGCTCACTGCTTTGTTTCAATTCAAACAGAAAAGATATCTCAGTCGAAGACCTGCCTACCGGACAGGCAGGCTCCTATCGATATGACAAAGTAACATAAATTGTCATTTCAAAATTAATCTGTCATTTCCTCCAAAGTTCCAAAGGAATGTCTTCGGGAGAATAGAAGGAGAAATCTTTCTTCAATCCAATTTTCCGAGAACTGCGATAGCAGTTCAATTAATTTATTAGAATTTTTTTATGTTTTTTGTTAAAAACATCACACAAATTTAACATTGCAAAATTCAACTGCATCCGTCTTCGTGTACTACGCCGGACAGGTCCGCAGTTGTGTCGTTTTCTTTTCTCTTTTCATCCTCGAATTACATTCGATGCTATTGTAAATTTAACTGCTATCGCAG
>ENA-ORDP01001706-ORDP01001706.1-marine-sediment-metagenome-genome-assembly--contig:-NODE-1706-length-11668-cov-2.553345_pt1 | contig 11668 bp, 12 predicted proteins | sample MGYA00248627_ERZ508539 | MGnify/ENA primary metagenome ERZ508539 (study PRJEB26208, sample SAMN05571518) | marine sediment metagenome | biome: deep sea; feature: Hydrothermal vent; material...
AAGTAAAAGCTCTTTACGAGAGCACCTTGAAAAACCACACAACAAAAGTACCAGAAACCAGGAATTATCCATGACAAGCCAGATTGATCCCGAAAACACACTCGTACTTGAAACCAGCAAGGGCGAAATAATAATTGGATTGCGCCCCGATCTGGCGCCAAAACACGTTGAGCGCATTAAAGAGCTTGCCCGCGAGGGGTTTTATGACGGCATCGTGTTTCACCGGGTGATTGATGGCTTCGCCCGCGCCATTTTCAGGGGTGACGAAATCCCCCGCCGCCGCCAGTTTGCCCAGGTCCTGAATGTCAGTGCCAAAAAACGACTTGCCAGCCAAAGACATTTTGACGCCGTTATAATCAGATGGATTATGGGAGCCGGTGATCATGATCCCGGCATCGGCCTTCAACATATGTGTGGCATAGTAAAGCATGGGGCTGGCGCCCAGGCCGCTGCGGTAGACCGTCAGGCCGGTCGAGCACAGCCCCTCGACCATGGCCGCTTCCAGTTGCGGCGACGACAGGCGGCCATCGTAGCCGACCATCGCCGTTTTGCCACCCTGGCGCACGGCAATACTGCCAAAGGCCCGGCCAATCACCCTGACATCGGTGGCGCTTAGAGTGCTGCCGACGATGCCGCGAATGTCGTATTGGCGCAGGATGGACGGGTCCAGTTGATGTTGTTCCGACATGGCTGTTGGTCCTTGATTAAGCTGTGGGGCGACCGATGCTGTGATAATCAAACCCCGCCTGGCGCATTTCTTCGGGAATATAGATGTTGCGCAGATCGACCAGAATGGGGGTCTTGAGCAAGCATTTAATGCGTTCCAGATCGAGCGCCCGGAAGCTGTTCCATTCGGTGATGATGACCAGAACGTCGGCCCCGTGCATGGGCTGGTAGGCGTCATCGCACCATTGCACATCCGGCAACAAGTCTCTGGCTTCGGCCATCCCTTCAGGATCATAGGCGCGAACGGTGGCGCCGTTTTGTTGCAGGGTCGGGATAATATCCAGGCTCGGCGAATCCCGCATATCATCGGTGTTGGGCTTGAAGGTGACGCCCAGAACGGCCACCGTCTTGCCCTCCAGCGACCCGCCACAGGCATCGATGACCCGCCCGGCCATGCTTTTCTTACGCCTGTCGTTAACGTCAACCACTGCCTCGATAATGCACAGAGGGCTGCCCACGTCCCGCGCCGTGTGAACCAGGGCCAGGGTATCCTTGGGGAAGCACGAGCCGCCATAACCCGGCCCGGCGTGCAGGAATTTGCCGCCGATGCGACCATCCAGGCCGATGCCCCTGGCCACGTCCTGAACGTCGGCGCCGACCTTTTCACACAGATCGGCGATTTCGTTGATGAAGGTGATCTTGGTCGCGAGAAAGGTATTACCCGCATATTTGGTCAGTTCCGCCGTCACCCGCTTGGTAAACAGGATCGGCGTTTCGATCAGGTAAAGCGGTCGATAGACCTGTTTCATGACCTCCTGCGCCCGTTCGCTCGAGGTCCCGATGACGACCCGGTCGGGCCGCATGAAATCGTTAATGGCGGCCCCTTCGCGCAGGAATTCCGGGTTCGAAACCACGTCAAAATCAGCTTCCGGATTGGCTTCGCGGATGATTTTTTCGACCTCGACCCCGGTGCCGACGGGAACCGTCGATTTGGTCACAATCACCGTGTAGCCATCCAGGGCCTGGGCAATTTCCCTGGCCGCTGCGTACACGTAGGTCAAGTCCGCATGACCATCGCCGCGCCGGGTCGGTGTGCCGACGGCGATAAAGACGGCATCGGCACTTTTGACCGCCGGGGCCAGGTCGGTGGTAAAGGTCAGGTTGCCGGTCTTGACATTCTTGGCCACCAGATCTTCCAGGCCGGGCTCGAAAATGGGCATGATGCCGTCGAGCAACCTGTCGATCTTGCTGGCGTCCTTGTCGACACAGACGACATCGACGCCAAATTCGGAAAAGCAGGCCCCGGAAACCAGTCCCACATAACCGGTGCCAATCATCGCAATACGCATGGAAATTCCTAGATTTCGTGAAAAAAGTGAGGCCTAGACATAATTCTTCAGCATGGCCGCAACGTCGTCGCCCAGATCATCCCGGGCCAGGGCGAAGGCCACATTGGCTTCCAGGAAACCAAGCTTGGAGCCGCAATCGAATCGTCTGCCATCAAACCGCAAGCCGTGAAACGGGATATCGGGAATGGTTTTGGCCAGGGCATCGGTCAACTGAATTTCACCGCCCGCCCCTTTGCCCTGCGAGTCCAGATGGCCGAACACTTCCGGCTGCAAAATATAGCGCCCGATAATGCACAGATTGGACGGCGCCGCCGACGGCTCGGGTTTTTCGACCAGGCCCTTGGCGCGGACAAGTTTGCCATTGTCTTCAACCACATCGAGGATGCCGTAGCGGTTGGTGTGTTCGCGCGGCACTTCTTCAGAGGCGACAATATTGCCGCCGGTTTGCCGGTACACATCCATCATTTGTTTCAGGCAGCCGGGCTCGCCCATGATCAGGTCATCGGCCAGTAGCACGGCGAAGGCTTCATCGGCGATAAAATGGCGGGCGCACCAGACCGCGTGGCCCAGCCCCAGCGGTTGCTGCTGGCGGGTTGAACTGATCTGGCCGGGTCGGCTCATGGCCTGCTGCATTTCGCTCAACACACTGTCTTTGCCCCGTTCGTCGAGCACATGCTCGAGTTCGAAACTGTGATCGAAATGGTCCAGCAGGACCGTCTTGCCGCGCCCGGTGATGAAAATGATCTGATCGATCCCGGCATCGCGGGCTTCCTCGACCGCATACTGGATCAGCGGTTTGTCAACGATGGGCAACATTTCCTTGGGCATCGCCTTGGTCGCCGGCAGGAACCGGGTGCCCAACCCGGCAACGGGAAATACCGCCTTGTTGATTGGTCTTATCATGGTTTGAAATCGTCCCCAGAAATCCGTAATTGCGCGCCGAGACCGGCAATTTGCCACAGTCCACCTTAGTTACCAAGCAGGAAATCCTTGGCCTGATTGATCTTGCTGGCCAGATAGGTGGAGCCGCCATGATCGGGATGCAGGCCCGCCATCAGACGGTGGTGGGCGTCCTTGATGTCGGCCTCGGTGGCCTCTGCCGACAGGCCCAGGACTTCAAGAGCCTGTTGCCTGTCCATGGTTCCGGTGCCGGATGTGTGGCCATCCCGGTCGCGCCAGTCCGGATGCACCCGGTCCAGATAGGCCTGCAACACCAGGAACGATTGTTCATCGTTGGCCCGGTATTCAGCAAGCAGGGAAAGCAGATCAGCTTCGGCAAGGTCGTTCAGCCGACGGCCCTGAAATAGACCTTCCAGAACTTCGCCATCCATGGCGCCACTTTCGTGATCCAGGACCATCCTGAAATAGCGCGTTTCCACTTCCGACGTTTCGTCGCTGCTCGCCGCCGTCATGCGCGAAAAATTCCTGGCGGTTCTGGCGAAGGCACGAAACCGCATGAACCAGCCAATTAACACCGGCAAGGTAAACAGCGCCCAGCCGAGCCGTCCGCTCATCATCAAAAACAGACCAACCGCCAACAGCACGATCAACGTGGACCATTTGAATATTCTGACCAGGGTCCTGGGATCGGCCGAGACATACCAGCGACCGAGCAGCAGGACGCCGATCAGCAGGGCCACACCGAGAATAAACATCGGCAGCATTATCTTACTTACCCTTCATCTGGTGGGCTAATTGAAGCGCTTCGCCACCCTGTTTTTTGCCCAGGTCTTCCAGTGCCGGTCGGCCCCCGGCGGCAAAAACGGCAACGGCTTTTAGCAGATCGCGCAGCACCGTGGCGCTGGAGGCATCGAAATGGCAACTGGCCCCACCCGACAGCCGGGCAATTTGCTTGAAAGCAAATGCGGCAATGGGATCATCGCCTTCCTGAAACATGAACACGGGGATTCCCAGTATACCCAGTTTGCCCGCCAGCGCCCCCAGTTTGTCCACGTCCTCTTCGATGCAATCGCCGACGAAGACCACGGCGTTGACTTTTTGCCGTTCGGTCTGATTAGCGGCGTGGCTCAGGACCTTGCCGATCTGGGTTTCTCCGGCCAGGCAGAAAACCGATGTCATCAGTTTGGCCAACTGCTTGCCGTCGCTGATCCAGTTGCTGACTTTGAATTCACCGAAACCGCGATAGAAGGCCAGTTGCAAATCGAGCCCACCCAGATTGGCCGTCTCGACAAACATCTCGCCCTGAATTTTTGCCGCCCGGTCCCACATGGCCTGGCGGCTGGCGGTGGCGTCGAGGGCGAAGATCAAGCGCCCGCGACCACCCCGGCCCGGCATCACGGGTGACCTGGCCAGTTTGTCGAGAAACGCATCGACTTCCGACGCACTGGCCTTGCCCCTGGCCAGATCGCGCTTTTGGGTATCGGGCACATTTTTCTTATTATCGGCCATGATTGGTTACCGCGTTCAACAGATTTCGCACTTCCTGCCGGGCTGCCAGATGAGACATGTTCAGGCCACCGCCCGCATCACCGATCATAGCACCGGCATCAATAACATCGCGAATATCCAGCATGGTCAAGCCGTTCAGGAACAATTCACGGTAGATCACCCGCTCGCCGAATCCGGCGACCAGGCGAAATCCGACCCGTTTGGCCAGTTCGGCAAGCACGCCTTCGATCTGCCTTTTATTGCGTGCATCCAGGCTGGACAGCCTGTTGCGCATGACAATCCAGTCAATCGATCCGCCATCCCGTTTGGCCCGCACCATCTTTTGCTGCCAGACTATTTCGGCATAATGGCTGGGTTTTTCGATTCTTAAGGATTGCGGATTGACCCGGGCCAGCACGTCCAGATCAATAAAACTGTCGTTCATGGGCGTAATCAGCGTATCGGCATAAGAATGGCCGTGGCGACTGAGTGGACTGTCGTTTCCCGGCGTATCGATGACGATAAAATCACGCTTAACGGTCAGCTCCCGGATCAGCCGATCCAGGGTCGACGTGGCATCGGGGGAGTCGGTTTCGATGGCGTGGGCTTGCGGCTGGGGCAGGTCAATGGCGTGAGAACCGGTAAACGACTTGCGGTTTTCCAGATAACGGCTAAGCGTGCCCTGGCGGGCATCGAGATCAATACAGGCGACCGAATGACCATCGCGCATCAGGCCAATGACCAGATGCATGGCGGTGGTCGATTTTCCACTGCCGCCTTTTTCGTTGCCGGTGACAATAATGTGGGAGTGACGGTTGGTCATCAGGGCCTTACTATTCCGAATCCGGGAAACAGGACTTTAGCCCACACAGTCGGGAACTTGAATGACCGAAAAAATTGAGTGCGCGGTGATTGGGGCCGGTGTGGTCGGCCTGGCCATTGCCCGCCAATTGGCTCTGGCCGGGCGCGAGGTGTTGATGATCGAGCAATGCGATGCCATCGGCACCGGCATTAGCGCCCGCAACAGCGAGGTCATTCACGCCGGCATTTATTATCCCCAAAACAGCCTGAAAGCGACCCTGTGTGTGCGCGGCCGGAACCTGCTGTATGACCACCTGCAAGAACGCGGCCTGGACCACGACCGGTGCGGCAAACTGATCGTCGCCACCGATCAAAATCAAATCCCCGACTTGCAGGCCCTGGACCAAAAAGCCCGCGCCAATGGTATCACCGACTTGCAGTTCCTGAGCGCCGACGATGCCATGGCCATGGAGCCGGAACTCTTTTGCGTGGCGGCTTTGCGCTCGCCTTCGAGCGGCATTGTCGATTGTCACGGGCTCATGCTCAGCTTATTGGGCGACGCGGAAAACAACGGCGCCACCCTGGCCCTGCGGAGCACGGTCAGCGGCGGCGATGTTTCCGGCAGGGGCATTGTTCTGCATGTGCAGAGCGCGGCCGAGACAACGTCTGTTGAGTGCACCACCGTCATCAACTGCGCCGGGCTGGGTGCCCAGGCTATCGCCGGATCATTGCGCGGAATGCCGCAATCGGTGATCCCCCGGCGTTACCTGGCGAAGGGAAATTATTTCACCTTAAGCGGCAAAGGGCCTTTTTCCCAGTTGATTTACCCGCTGCCGGAAGAGGCCGGATTGGGCACCCACTACACCCGGGATTTAGGCGGTCAGGCCCGCTTCGGCCCGGATGTGGAATGGATCGAGGCGATTGACTATGACGTCGACCCTAAACGCGGTGAGGTATTTTACGCCGCCATTCGCCGCTATTGGCCAGGCCTGCCCGATGGCGCGCTGGACCCGGCCTATTGCGGCGTGCGGCCCAAACTTCAGGCACCCGGCGAGGCACCCGCCGATTTTCATATTCAGGGTGCCGACGTTCATGGCATTCGGGGGTTGGTTAATTTATATGGCATCGAATCTCCTGGCCTGACATCTTGCCTGGCCATCGCCCTGGAGGTTGAGAAGAGACTTAAGGTTTTGCTATAAACAGAGATCGACTCATTGATTGGCGGTATTTTCATGTTTCGTATCCTCGCCCCGCTCCTGATCCTGCTGATGGCCAGCACGTCGGTTTTGGCCCAGACCCGAATTCAGGGCCGGGCAATCGATCCGGATGAAGACCAAAACCGGCAGATAAATTCCGGCCCCCTGCTGGATTTGCGGGAACTGATGCGATCCTTCATTCAGAATATTTCCGCCTATGCCAAATCCCAAAAACGCGGTTTCATCGTCGTCGTCAAAGGCAACCTGGAATTACTGGCCAAAATAGACGCCACCGATGAATCCAAAGGAACCCCGGCTAGAGCCTACATGCGCTCTATCAACGGGGTGATCGATGAAGGTTTGTTTTTCGGTGCCAGGGTGATCGGCCAGGAAACGACCGAAGAACGGCTCAAAAAGCGGCTGGAAATGACCGAACTGGCGAAAAAGGGTCGCCTGAAAGTAATGGTCATGGATTACGTGGAAAGCGCCAAACAGGCCAATCAATCCTATCGCATGAACTTAAAAAAAGGCTACATCCCGTTCGCCGCCGACGGCTACGGCGAAGATATCAACCATATACCCCCGTTCAGCAGATCACCGGTCAACGAAAACCCGAACAGCATTTTGTCCATGCGGGATGTCAAGAACTTCCTGTATCTGGGCGAGACTTCGGGTTATGGCCGCCAGGACGAATTTGCCCTGAAAATGAACGAAAACAATTTCGACATGCTGGTGGTCGATGTCATGCACGGCGACCGGCCCCTGACCCGACAGGCCGTCGAGACCCTGAAGTACAAGAAAATCGGCGCCAAAAGGCTGGTGCTGGCCCATATGGACATCGGCTCGGCCGCCGCCTACAGCTACTTCTGGCAAAACAACTGGCGGCAAGGATCACCGCCCTGGATCAACGCACCGCACAAGGATAATGCCGATAAATACTATGTCCAATACTGGCATCCCGGCTGGCAAAGCATTATCTTCGGCGATACCAATTCATACGTCTACGGCCTGATCGCCCAAGGCTTCGATGGCGTCGTTATCGATGGCGTCGAAGCCTACAAATTCTTCCTTGGCGGTGACGACGAAGAAGACCAATAATCATTTTTTCGGCGGGCTGAATTTTGCCCAGTCATCGTCGCTCAGGGCGGCGGCGAAATTGAACTGGCCGGCTCCGGCGATCCATTCACCACCGTCGATGGTCACCACTTCGCCGTTGATATAGGCCGATCCATCGCACACTAAATAAGCCGCCAGATCGGCCAGTTCCTGATTGTCGCCGACCCGGCCCAAGGGAATTCGACTCTCCAGATGATCGGCCATCTGCTTCGACGGCACCAGCCGGTCCCAGGCCCCTTTGGTCGGAAACGGCCCCGGTGCGATGGCGTTTAAACGGATACCCTTGCGGCCCCATTCGACGGCGAGGGACCGGGTCATGGCCAGCACCCCGGCTTTGGCCATGGCCGAGGGCACCACATAGCCCGAACCGGTCCAGGCGTAGGTGGTGACAATGCTGAGCACATTGCCGGCGTGTTTTTCGGCGATCCAGCGCTTGCCACAGGCCAGGGTCATATAGGACGTGCCATGCAAAACAATGGCGATGATCGCATCGACCGCCCGGTGCGACAGGGTTTCCGTGCGGGCCAGGAAATTACCGGCCGCGTTGTTGAGCAAAACATCGACCGGGCCATCCAACCAGATGTTATCGACCACGGCTTCGACCGCCTCCGCATCACGTATATCGAGGCCCCGCCATGATATTCTGCCAGCGGTTTCGCTGGCCAGTTCGTTCGCCGTTTCCTCCAGCACGTTTTCCCGTCGGCCAACGATAATCGGCTCGGCGCCCAGTTCCATAAATCGCCGGGTCATGATCTTGCCAAGCCCGGTTCCACCACCGGTGACCAGAATGCGTTTGCCTTTTAAAAGATCGGGTAAAAACATGATTTTTTCTTTCATTTGAGGACACAGGGCTTGCCCCGCAATATACTCGAATTTCACTTCAGGGGAAGATCATGCTGATCAGGGCCGATCAATACGAGGACGTATATAAAGCCCTGCAATGGCAGATTCCTGCGACCTTCAATATGGGGGTCGATGTGATCGACCGGCACGCCGCCGCGACCCCGGAAAAAATCGCCCTGATTATTGATGATCCCGATGGTGATGTGGTCCAGTACAGTTTCCTCGCCTTGCAGCGACTGTCGAACCAGTTGGCCAATGTTTTTGTGGCCAAGGGGTTGCGGCGCGGTGACCGGGTCGCCATTTTGCTCAGCCAGTCCGTGGAAACGGCGCTGGCCCATGTGGCGGCCTGGAAAGCCGGGCTGATTTCAATTCCCATGTTCACCCTGTTCGGGGCCGATGCGCTGGAATTTCGCCTCACCGACAGCGGCGCCAGGGCGCTCATTACGGACAGTGAAAATTACGCCAAAATTGAGTCCATTGGCGACCGCTTGCCCGATCTGGACCTGGTCCTGCTGGCCGATGACGGCATCGGATCACTCAATCTGTGGCAGGCCATGGCGCGCGCCGCTGACACATTCAGCGCCGTGCAGACCAAAGCCGAAGAGCCGGCCCTGATTGTCTATACCTCTGGCACCACGGGCAATCCCAAAGGGGCGCTACATGCCCACCGCACGTTGCTGGGCCACCTGCCCGGCGTCGAATTCCCGCACGAGTTTTTTCCCCAGGCCGGAGACCTGATGTGGACCCCCGCCGACTGGGCCTGGATCGGTGGCCTGATGAACGTTCTAATGTCGTCCTGGCACTTTGGCGTGCCCGTACTGGCCCATCGGGCGCGCAAGTATGACCCGGAACAGGCGCTCGAATTAATGGCGCGGCACAATGTACGCAACACGTTCATGCCGCCAACCGCGCTGAAACTGATGGCCCAGATCGATAAGCCCAGGCAGCGCTTCGGGTTTTCCCTGCGCACGGTGACCTGTGCCGGTGAACCCATGGGGGCCGATTTGCTGGATTGGGGACGGCGGCAACTGGGGCTCAATCTGAACGAATATTACGGCCAGACCGAATGTAACCTGATCGTCGCCAATTGTGCGATGCTGATGGATATCAGGCCCGGCTCCATGGGCCGCGCCGTCCCCGGCCACCGGGTCGATGTGATCGATGATAATGGTCAAATTCTGCCACCCGGTACCATTGGTGCAATCGCCGTCGCCAGGCCCGACCCGGTGATGTTTCTTAAATACTGGAACAATCCAACCGCCAGCCGTGACAAGTTCAACGGCGACTGGTTACTGACCGGGGATTTGGGTAAAAAAGATGATGATGGATATTTCTGGTTTGTCGGCCGGGATGACGATGTCATTACGTCAGCCGGCTATCGCATCGGCCCCGGCGAGATCGAAGACTGTATCGGCAGCCATCCGGCGGTGTCGTTGAGCGCCGTGGTCGGCGTTGCCGATGAATTAAGGACGGAGGCGATCAAAGCCTTTATTCTTCTGAAAGACGGCCACGTCGGCAGTCCTGAACTGGAAGCCGAAATTCGCGACCACGTAAAAACGCGGCTGTCGCCCCATGAATATCCGCGTCATATGGAATTTGTCAGTGACCTGCCCATGACGGCGACGGGCAAGATCAAGCGCAAGGAACTCCGGGACAAGGAAATCAACAATGGTTGATTATCAGCCCAGAGGCCACGCGACAGGTCCACACTCTGAAGTCGGCGACAAGGCCAGAAATCAATAGCGGCTCTCAGCGACCTGCTGAATGACGAAACCTTCTTCCGGCGGGAAACGTTTGAAAATAACGACTTTCGCCTCATTCTCGTTCCGCGCGGTCACGTTTCGAACATGAATATCCGCCCACTGATCATCGAAGAAATGATGATGCTGGTTTTCCTTCACCATGGCGCGAACTTCTTTATTGTATATAGACACTTCGTAGACGTGGTGTCCGTTCACTGGCATTTGTAACATTTCTCAGAACCTTTCCGGTTGAAGTTTCCTTCCGGTGTTTTCGTCCGGGGCCGATCTTTACCGCCGCAATCGTAACGGATTGGAACCTGCCGTCTGTGCATTTTGCTTTTCTTATTCTTTTTAACTCTAATTCGAGATTATTAACAAACCCTTTTCTTTATAAACCCAAGTAATTTCGATTCGATACTGTCTTGGCAAGCGCCAAAATCTCTCTTGTAAGGACTCATGATAGTCCCCAAGCCTTACAATAGACTTACGCCATGACATTAATTGACGAGATAAAATAGTCTGGTTTCAGTCGTCGTCGAAAACTTCTGTATAATGATCGACCACGAACCCCTGCCGCGCCGGATAAAGCCGGTCGATGGTGGCCCGGGCCAAGCCATAGACCGAGCCCGATGCGTCGATGTAGTGCAGGTCGCCCCAGGAATCTTCGAATCCCTGAACAGACTCGCCGATCTTTACGGCTTCACGAACTTTCTCGTTATAGACAGCAAATTCGTATTTCGGCATATTGCGACCCCTAAATTCCGGCGGATAAAAACTCTACCGCCAACAACAAATACAGCCAAATAAAAAAGGACGATGGATCGCCGCTGAATATTTTACCGCTTTCGGCGAACAGCCGCCGGGGGGTGTAAAATTGATCGCCCTGTGGACCGATAGCGATCAGACAGGTGAAAGGGTAGTATCGTGCTATGGCGCGGTCCGGGCGGTCCGGTGAATTAAAGCCTGGGCGGATTCATCGGTTGGCAATCTTTTTGCTGTTCCATAGGGTCCTGTTCAGGGAGGTCAAGGCGATGGCTCAAAAACGCTCGAAACGAGGCCGCAAGGACAAACAAAAAAAGACAGGTCCTGCAAACCTGAACATACTTCTGGCTCAGGGTTTGCGAAACCATCAGGCCGGATCGATCGATCAGGCCATCCTTGTCTATCGGCAAATCCTTGAAACCTGGCCGGACAATGCCGATACCAACCATTTGCTTGGCGTCGCCCTGCATCGATGCGGAAATCCCGAAGCCGCCGTCCCGTTCATTGCCAAGGCGATCAAATCCTTACCCGGCAGGGCCGCATTTCACAGCAATCTGGGAAACGCCCTGAAAGATTTGGCAAGGCCGGACGAGGCCATCGCCAGTTACCGAAAGGCGCTGGAGGTGGACCAGGATTTTGCCGATGCCCATATCAACCTGGGCAATGCCCTCAATGAATTGAACCGATACGATGAGGCCGGTCCGCATCTGCGCCAGGCGATCAACTTAAAACCGGACATGCCCGAGGCCCATAACAACCTGGGTTTGATGCTTCACGAGGGCCAGTCGCTTCTACCAGATGCCAT
>ENA-ORDP01001707-ORDP01001707.1-marine-sediment-metagenome-genome-assembly--contig:-NODE-1707-length-11663-cov-3.679101_pt1 | contig 11663 bp, 9 predicted proteins | sample MGYA00248627_ERZ508539 | MGnify/ENA primary metagenome ERZ508539 (study PRJEB26208, sample SAMN05571518) | marine sediment metagenome | biome: deep sea; feature: Hydrothermal vent; material...
GATCTGACCATGGCACTAAACGGCGCATTGGCCGGTCTGGTGGCGATCACCGCAAGCCCTGATACACCCAGTGCGTTATGGGCCACGATCATCGGTGGTGTCGGTGGTGCGATTGTCGTGTTCGCTATCGTGACGCTAGACAAGCTGAAGATCGATGATCCGGTTGGCGCCATCTCAGTACATGGTGTGGTCGGTATCTGGGGTCTGATGGCGGTTCCGATTACGGCGGTATGTTAACTATTCTCATCTGGGTATTTGTGGCCAGCTTTGTAACCTGGTTCATTATCAAGATGATTATGGGTGTTCGGGTTAGTGAAGAAGAGGAGTACGAAGGTCTCGATATCGGCGAATGCGGTATGGAAGCCTATCCAGAATTTATCGGCTCCAAAGGTTCTGGTATTTAATAAGAAATAATCAGGTAGTAACGTTAAGGGGTGTCTCGTGAGAGACACCCCTTTTTATTTTTGTCTTGTGAAAATCGATATTTAGCTTTGATCATGCGAATCGTCACAAAATGGTTTATTGGTTGTGCATTTGTACCCGCAAAGAGAAAACATTGCCTTTTCCGTTGCTTTACAAAATCATTTCGATGGTACACTTGAGCCTGGATGACGATATATTTATTATCATATTTAACGATGTTGGAAACGCTCGATGTCTAAATTGACGCTTGAAAACCTTAAGGTTATGCATCTTGGCCCAATTGATCTTGTTGCCAGGGCCGCTGAAGTTATTTGTCTATCAGGCCGGTCGGGCGCGGGCAAATCTCTGTTGTTGCGATCAATTGCGGATATTATTCCGCATACCGGCCAGGTTTTATTAGACGATCGATCATCACTCGAACACACAGCACCGCACTGGAGAAAGCAAGTCGCTTTATTGCCAGCAGAGAGTCAATGGTGGCAGGATTCAGTCGGCACACATTATGGAAAAATAGATAAAACAATGTTCGGGCATCTCGATTTATCAGAGGAGTCCCTGCAATGGCAAGTCTCACGTTGTTCCACGGGTGAAAAACAACGGCTCGCGATTCTAAGAGTCCTGGCCAATAAACCAAAATGCCTGTTACTGGATGAGCCAACGGGTAGTTTAGATCCGGAGAATACAAAACGGGTAGAGCGATTGATAAAAGAGATTGCTGATTTGGAAAAAATTCCGGTGTTGTGGGTAAGTCACTCAGAAGAACAGATTGAAAGAGTCGCCGATCGACATGTCATTGTGCGTGATGGCGGGGTATTCGAACAATGAATAATACGATCATCCCGCTAAGCCCACTGGATCTGGCGATCGCCGCCGGGCTGATCGTGTTGCTGGCCTTATTAACCTGGCGATTGCGCCTTGGTATGAGTCAACAGTTATTGATCGCGGGGGCACGCACCGTGGTGCAACTGGTATTGTTAGGCCTGGTACTGAAATATTTGTTCGCTACCAGCCACCCTGCACTTATTGGTTTGATTACTATCGTGATGCTGGCGGTCGCGGGCCGCGAAGTGATGGCGCGTCAACAGCGGCCGTTTAAGGGTCTCTGGGGTTACGGCCTGGGTACAACGTCGATGTTCATCTCTTCATTTGCGATTACCCTGTTTGCCCTGAGCATCATTGTCGTACCAGAACCCTGGTATCAGCCGCAGTATGCGATTCCGTTGCTGGGCATGATGCTGGGCAATACCATGACCGGGGTCGCCTTGACGCTCGATCATTTAACCCAGAATGCCTGGCAGCAACGTGCCATCATTGAGCAACGCCTTATGCTGGGTGAGGATTGGCATAGTGCGATCAAGGATATCCGCCGTCAGAGTTTGCGCACGGGGCTGATTCCTATCGTGAATGCGATGGCGGCCGCAGGTATTATTAGCATTCCAGGGATGATGACCGGACAGATCCTGGCAGGTAATAGCCCGATGGGAGCGGCAAAGTACCAGATTTTGATTATGTTTATGATTACGGCAGGTACCGGGTTTGCGGCCGTCATGAGTAGTTGGTTAGGCGCAAGGCGTTTGTTCGATGAGCGCCAGAGGTTACGCCTGGAAAGATTAAAGCCGCTCAATGGAGCCGGGTAAGTGAATTACTATAAAGTTATCACCTTGCTGATCAGTCTTATGATTACGTCGATGAGTTTAGCTGACATATATCGCTGGGTAGATGAAAACGGTCAGGTACATTTTGGTGATAAACCTGAAAGTGGCAGCTACGATGTTATCGAACAAAAACCGGGCCCAACAAAACCTGAGCAGCCTGAAGCTACAGCCGATGACACTACTATTGAAGAAAAGTCTGAAGATAAGGGCCAGGAAAAAGTAGAAGACAAGGCAGAGACTGGCGCAAACAGCGAGGCAACAAAGACAAACCAGAGCGAAGAAGTGGTGGATGAAGTTGAAAAGGCTCGGCAAGACAGGATCAAAGCGTTAGAGAAACTAGCAGAAGAACTACGCATTACACGCGAAGCACGAGAGAAAAAACGCGAGACAAAAAAACAGGAACTAAAAAGCTTACGAAAAGGTTGTGAAAAGGCGCAGCAACGCATTATATTCCTACAGTCACAAATCGATCTCTATATAAATAGCCAATCACAAGGTAATAGTCGAGAAAAGTCTGGGGAAGTTATCCTGGATATGAAGCGACAACGAATGATAGCAGAGCTCCAGTCCAGACGGGAATACGTTAGTGAGAACTGCAATGATCTTTAGTTACGGAGACAGGCAACATTATTTAGACAGTTGTTTCACCAGATAAGCTAAGGGTGCCATCGCCGCTCGATGTTTTGTCTCACAATAGTATAAAGTTTCAAAGTCCTGATTTTTTATGTCTTCGCGACGTCCTTCACCAAATTTTGTATTACTCGCCATGGTTGCCGACCACCAACCCGAGGGATAGAGCGGTTGGGGAAAATCCAGGGTATGCGTATAGTTAAATCCAGCTGCGGCCATGGCTGCGTGCATGGCTTTAATTAACTTAATGTGGGCGATAGGGGATTCGCTCTGTTGAACTAAAATCCCGCTGTCACCCAAAATTCGTTGACAGCTTTTATAAAATGCCTCATTAAATAAACCTTCGGCGGGGCCGACAGGGTCAGTGCTATCAACGATGATCAGATCATACTCACCCGGCCTGGCGTCCTTTACCCACTGAAGGCCATCAGCGAAAAACAGTTCTGCACGGGGGTCGGAATTAGCGCTACAGAGGTCAGGAAAATATTGTTCCGATAAACGAGTGACTCGTTCATCGATCTCGACCTGATGAACCTTTTTAACCTCCGTGTGTTTAAGAACTTCTCTGAGCGTACCGCAGTCGCCACCACCAATCACCAGTACGTTCTCGGGATTGGAATGACTATATAGCGCAGGGTGGGTCATCATCTCGTGGTATAAAAAATTGTCCCGATCGCTGAGCATGGTGAAACCGTCAATGACCATCAGGTTGCCATAGTGAGTGGTTTTATAGATCTCGATTTTCTGAAAATCGCTGACCTCTTCATGCAGTTTTTCTTCAATCTTCAATGAAAAGGCGCTACCGCAGTCGTCACAGGCCTCGGTAAACCAGGTCTTGTCTTGTTCAATCTCGAGGCTCATTTCAACTCCAGTCTTGTGTCAGGGCAAGAGCATACTTTACTATAAACCATCAAATGCCATTTGTAATAGAACGTTTTTATTCACCTCATCATTCCGGCATGGGCTTAACCGGAATCTTGTGCATATATCTTCTGGATTCCGGCTAAACCCATGCCGGAATGACGATATTAATAAAGTTTGCTCTTGCCCTGAGTCTTGTGTTGATAAGGACAGGAAAAAGCTATACCTGCCAATTGGATTTTATTATATTGTCCATCCTCATTGATGCTGGATGCAAGTATAGTTTCATGGCCGACTGGACACCAGACGACGCACGCAAGACCTACAATATTCGACAGTGGAGTGCCGGTTATTTTGACGTGAATGATGCCGGTCATCTTTGTGTCAGGCCATCAGGCGTTTTGTCTGCATCGGAACCAGTGCCTGAACTTGATCTGTTTGAACTCGTTAAAGACGTTTCCAGCACACTGACGCTGCCATTTTTGCTGCGCTTTTCTGATATTTTACATGACCGGGTTGCGACGCTCTGCAAGGCCTTTACCACCGCGATGCAACAGGAAAACTATCAGGGTCGATATACGGCGGTCTACCCGATTAAGGTCAATCAGCAATACTCGGTGATCGAGCACATCCTCGCCAACAACCAGGGTGGTGTCGGTCTGGAGGCGGGAAGCAAACCTGAATTGATGGCGGTGATGGCGTTGCACAACCGAACGGATGGCATCGTTGTCTGCAATGGTTATAAGGATCGTGAATATATCCGTCTGGCCTTAATTGGCAAAAGATTGGGCATGCAGGTTTATATCGTTATCGAAAAACTCTCCGAGTTGAAACTGATCCTGGAGGAAAGTCAAAAGCTAAATATAAAGCCGCTATTGGGCGTGCGTGTTCGTCTGGCCTCTATCGGTGCGGGTAAGTGGCAGAATACCGGCGGCGAGAAGGCCAAGTTTGGAGTAACGGCGGCGCAGCTTTTATCCTGTGTCGAACAACTGCGGGAGGCCAGGTTGCTTGAGTGTTTACAGATGCTGCACTTCCACCTGGGTTCGCAGTTGCCGAACATTCGCGATATCCAGAATGGCCTGTGCGAGTGTGCACGATACTATGTGGAACTCCATCAGCTAGGCGCAAAGATTAGTTGTGTCGATGTCGGTGGCGGACTGGGTGTGGATTACGAAGGTACGTGCTCAAGAAGTTTTTGTTCGACGAACTACACGCTTGAAGACTATGCGCAGAATGTGGTGCATGCATTTTGGAAGATCTGTGTGGGTCATGGGCTGCCCCATCCGGATATTGTTAGCGAATCGGGACGTGCGCTGACCGCCCACCATGCGGTATTGATAACTAACGTCATAGAAACCAACAGCGTGACTAATCTACGAAGTGCGCCGAATGGGCAGGGCCCCGAGACAAGTGATCCGAAGGTCTTGCAAGATAGTTGGCGAATATTACAGACACTAAAAGATACTCCGGAAAAGTCGGCATCGGGAAAATCTGTATTGACGGAGCTCTATCATGACGTACAGCATCATTTATCTGAAGCACAGAGAATGTACACGAATGGTGAGTTAAATTTAAAGCAGCGAGCATATGCTGAAAATATTTATTTTTCCTGTTGTCACCTGATTAGAGATAAACTGGATCCGGCGGCAAAGCAATACCGTGAATTATTAGATGAGTTGAATGACAAACTTGCGGACAAATATTTCTGTAACTTTTCAGTCTTTCAATCGATACCTGACGTCTGGGCGATTGAGCAGGTATTTCCGATCATGCCGATTCATCGGTTGAATGAACAACCTACACGCCGAGGTGTGATCGAAGATATTACCTGTGACTCCGATGGCCGCATTGATCACTATGTTGATAACGAAGGCATCGAATCCAGTTTACCGTTGCATGAAAAACGCGATGGCGAAGCCTATTTATTAGGCATGTTTCTGGTCGGCGCCTATCAGGAAATACTCGGGGATATGCATAATCTGTTTGGTGATACGGATTCGATTGATGTAGCCATCAATCAGGACGGGAGCTATCAATTATCCCAGGCCAAAGTGGGAGATACGGTGGATTCGGTTTTGCGCTACGTACATATTGATACAAAGGAATTATTGGAGCGCTATAAAGTAAAATTGGACACGGCTATGGATGATGGACAGGAAAAACAGGTTATGTTGACCGAGTTGGAAAATGGTTTGCATGGTTATACTTATCTAAAGTGATGTCGCGGTCTAAGCCCGCTCCTACGCGAAGGATTTCGTTTTATCGTCGGATCAACAGGGTATATGGAACAGGAATGAGCATCCGTTTAACGCCGAAACAAACTAAACCAGCGCCAGAGGTTTAATAAGCTAGCGAGGGACGCCGCAACGTAAGTCAGCGCGGCGGCTTTTAGAATGCGTCGAGCCGCAGGACGGTCTTTCTCTGCTATATAGTTACCTTCAAATAAAATAGGCAGGGCCTTATTAAAACTGGCATCGAATTCAACGGGCAGGGTCACCAGATGTACGATCACTGAGATGCCCATCACCGCTATACCCGCTAGCACGGTTAACAAGCCGAGAATGGGGTTGCGTGAAATAATGGCGAGGATAGGTAGCAGGATAAGCAACCAGCCCCCGATTTGTTGAATGATATGCGTGATGCCAATCAGTTTTATACGAGCGGTAAACATGGGGTCATTCTTATGATCCTGAATAGCATGTCCCACTTCATGTACCGCCACCGTGATCGCAGTTAGCGATCGATCGTTGTAATTATTCGGGCTAAGCCGAACGACTTTGTCAGTGGGGTCATAGTGATCACCCGCTTTATCTGTCTTCTCGACTTTCACGTGTGCCATGTCCAGTTTTTCGAGAAGGTGGCGTGCCAGTGATGCACCGTTGCCGGGGATGTCATCTCGTGGTTTGCTATAACGTTTGAAGGTCGCTTTTGCCCATATTGACGGTGCGTAGATAATGGCGATCAGGACGATGAGTAGAATGACGATGTGCATACGTGGTGGTTGCGTACGTAATTAATTTTGGCAGATAAAGATTTATGTTTTTGGCTTAACGACGATATTAGCGATGCCGTTATCTTTGAGTCTTTTGCGGGTCTGGTTTAGTAACGCCATATTGGTGATAGGGCCGATGCGCACACGGTGCCAGGTGTCTGCCTTGTTATTGATGGTCTGGATATAGGCGACGATGCCTTGCAGGGCTAGTTTTGCCTTGAGGTTATCGGCCTGGTCATGCTGACGAAAAGCACCAGCCTGAATAATATAGTCAATTGGTTCTTGTTGTGGTGATGTTTTCGCTGCCTGGGTCTTGCTGGCCAGTTCGCGCTCGGGAACCGCCACCTCTAGCTCAGGCAGGATGTAGTAAAAATCAAAACTGGTTTTAGGTTTGAGTTTTTCTTTTGGTTTATCATCGGCGCTTGCAACGCGTTCTTCTTGTTGTCGCTCACGTTTTTGTGCGTTTTCCTGCAGGTCGTGGAAGGTCTCCTGGATAACGGTGGCAATGCTATCCTGCGATCCATCACGGGTTGCGTCGTTTAGATAAACGACAAAAGCGACAAACAGGCCAATTACCAGGCCCCCCATCATCCAGATCCAGCCGGGCAGTTGACCACGTTTTTTCTTGCGGTTTGCGTTTTTCGCGTAATCTCTTGGCATCGCTATAGGATAACCGAATCAGATCGAATAAACCACTCGAATTATAGTCTATAACTATATGATTTTACATACTTTCTGGTGCTGATACGCCCAGTATTTTCAGGCCATTCGCGATGACCTGTTTTACCGCATGGATCAGACACAATCGGGCATCACGGACCGCAGCATCAGCAACGATAAATTGATGGGCGTTGTAATAGGTATGGAACGCATGCGCCAGATCGCGCAGGTAGTATACCAGTTGGTGTGGCTCGTAGTGTTGACCCGCGCTCGCAATCAATTCCGGATAACGGGTCAGGCGAGTAATGAGATCGGACTCGTGTGGTTCGGTCAAAACGGCGAGATTCTCCAGGCCATTCTCCTGATCGTAACTAAACCCCTTATCGTTCAATTGGCGCAGCACACTACAGACCCGCGCATGCGCATATTGAATATAATACATCGGGTTTTCACTGGACTGTGACTTCGCCAGGTCCAGATCAAAATCAAGGTGCTGCTCACATTTGCGCATTACATAAAAGAAACGTGCCGCGTCCGAACCGATGTCCTTACGAAGTTGTCGCAGCGTGACAAACTCACCCGAGCGGGTCGACATTTGTATTTTCTCGCCGCCCTGATAAAGCACCGCAAACTGCACCAGCAAGACATCGAGTTTGCCTGGGTCATCGCCCAGTGCCTCCAGTGCCGCCTTGACGCGTGGTACATAACCATGATGGTCGGCACCCCAGATATCAATCACACGATCGTAACCGCGTTCCAGTTTATTCATGTGATAGGCGATGTCAGAGGCAAAGTAAGTCGTTTGGCCGTTGTCACGGACTAACACCCGGTCTTTTTCGTCACCGTAGTCGGAAGATTTAAACCAGATAGCGCCTTCTTTTTCATAGGTGTGTCCGCTTTTTTGCAGGCGTTCGATGGCTTGTGTGACCAAACCACTTTCAGTCAACGAGCGTTCTGAATACCACTTGTCATAGACAACGCCAAAGCGTTCTAAATCATCACGGATGTCATCGAGGATGTAATTCAAACCGACGTCAAATACCAGGCGATACTGATCCGGGTGCAACAAGGCCTTCATTTTGTCGATGACGGCGTCTATATAGAGTTCTTTATCACCTTCTGGTGCGTCGGCAGGTAAGTCCTTACTTACCTCGGGCCAGGCATGGTACATCCTGTCACCATTTTCACGGTGCAGAGTTGCAGCGACGTCCAGTATATAGTCACCCTTGTAGCCATTTTCCGGGAAGGGGAAGTCCTCACCGCATAATTCCAGATAGCGTAACCAGACACTGGCGGCGAGGATGCTCATCTGCCGGCCGGCATCGTTGACGTAATATTCGCAATGGACTTGATAACCGATCGCTTTCAACAAATTGGCGACGGCAGCGCCATAGGCGGCACCACGGCCATGACCGACGTGCAGGGGCCCGGTTGGGTTGGCCGAGACAAATTCAATCTGGATCCGTTTGTCTATACCGAGGTCACAGCGACCAAAGTTTTCACCTGCTGCAAGTACGTCCGGGATAACGGAATATTGGCTACCCGCTTTGAGATAGAAATTAATAAAACCGGGACCGGCGATCTCGACTTTCTCGATGATCTCACTGGCAGGAAGATTGGCGACGATAAGCTCGGCAATATCGCGTGGTTTTTTCTGTGCGGGTTTGGCCAGCATCATCGCCAGATTCGAGGCGAAGTCACCGTGTGCTTTATCCCGTGCATGATCGACCTGGATTTTTGGCGTCAAATCTTTGGGTAAGCTGCCTGCTTGCTGACAAGCCAAAATGGCTTGCTGGAGCGCGTCTGCGATAGTCTTTTTCATGTGGCGTTAGTGTAGCGTAAAGGCCTGCCTAAATAACAGTTCCGAAAAGGTGTTCACTTATTGTATTTTGATCAACCTTGGGTTTGAATTTGCAGGAGTGGTCTCAGACCGCTCTTACGTAAACCGGCCCGGCTATGTAGCAAAATTAAAATCGGCTGGATCAAAAAAATGGCCTCTATCATGTTAATAAGTATCGATGGGGTCTACATCTATCGACCACCTTATCTTGTTGCCCTTGATCGCGTCGGCGACGGGCATAACCTTGGCAAGAAATTGTTGTAACGCAGGCCGCGTCGCGGCGGAGACGATTAACTGTGCTCGATAACGGCCCGCTCGCTTTTCCATGGGCGCGGGCAGGGGACCAAATAGCTGGATCGGTTGGTCGGCAAAAGGTCGAAGCTGATCATTTATTTGTCTGAGAAAATCGAGCGGCGCCTGGCGGTTTACCGCCTCGGCCCTGAAAAGCGCCATCGCCGTGAAGGGAGGCAGCCCCGTCTCTTCCCGCTCGGCCAGTAAAGACTGCGCAAATGCGGGATAGCCAGAATGAATCAGGGTGAGCAATTGCAGGTGATCCGGGTGGTGGGTCTGGATGTAGACCTCGCCCGGTTGTTCTGCCCGGCCCGCCCGCCCGGCGACTTGCAGGATGAGTTGCGCCATGCGCTCCGGGGCACGAAACTCCGGGCTGTGCAGCCCCTGATCCGCATCGACAATGCCGACCATGGTGACGTTGGGGAAGTGGTGTCCCTTGGCCAGCATCTGGGTGCCGATTAATATCTGGCGGCGACCGTCTTTTACTTTTTCCAGTAGCGCCTCAAGGCTACCTTTGCGACGGGTGGTATCGCGATCAATGCGGACGATCTCTGTACCCGCAAAACGTTCGGTTAATGCCGCCTCGATGCGTTCGGTGCCGGCGCCGATATTCAGCAGATTTTTACCCTGGCAGGATGGGCAGCTTTGTTCGCCGGCCCTTTCGGCACCGCAGTGATGACAACGCAGACGCCGATCCCGCTGATGGTAGGTCATGTGGGTGTCACAACGCTGGCAATCGGCAATCCAGCCACAGTCGTGACATAACAGGGTGGGTGAAAAACCTCGCCGGTTTAAAAATAATAGAACCTGTTGATTCTTGTCCAGGTGCTGGCGCATGACCTGGAGCAACCGGGCGGATAACCCTTCCTCGATCGGTTGGCTGCGCATGTCGAGCAAGTGCAGCGTGGGTGGGATGGCCTTACCGGCACGTGCCTTCATGGTCAATAACCGGTATCGCTGACGCTGAACATTGCTGAGGCTTTCCAGTGACGGGGTCGCCGAGCCCAGCACGATGGGGATCTGATTATGGTGGGCGCGCCAGATAGCGAGGTCGCGGGCGGAATAACGAAAGCCATCCTGCTGTTTGAACGAGGCGTCGTGTTCCTCATCGATAATGATCAAACCGGGCTTTAATAGCGGTGTGAAGATGGCCGAGCGCGTGCCCAGAATGACATCGATCTTGCCTTGCCGTGCGGCCAGCCAGGTAAGCGTGCGCTCACTGTCGCTCAGGCCTGAGTGCAGTACCCCGACCTGGCAGGCTAGACGCCGCTGGAAGCGCCCGATCATCTGTGGGGTCAGACCGATCTCGGGGATCAGCACCAGCGCCTGTTCGCCCCGTTCCACGCAGGCCTGAATGCAGCGCAGGTAGACCTCGGTCTTGCCCGAACCGGTCACGCCCTGGAGCAAAAAGGCAGCGTAGTGGCCGAGGCGATCGATAATTTGGCTGACCGCGAGATGTTGCTCATCGTTTAAATCTGGCCCGGTCTCGGTGTCTGTTATTTTATGCGCGTTATATCCGGCAACCTGGTGCGAGGTGATGAGCTGTTTTTCGACTAACTTCTTCAGGGCATCGCCGCAGCCAGGATATTGTTCTTTTAGAATCTGATCCTCTATCTCTGATCCCGGATTTTGTCCATCGTGACGGACGTGACTGAGCAGTGCCTCAATAATTGCTCGTTGGCGAGGCGCCCGTTTTAGTGTTGCCAGATCCAGTTGCCTGCCAGCCTCAGTGAGCGACCAGTAAGTCTGGGCAGGGTACTCAGCCGCCTTGCCCTGACGAAGCAGGGCTGGCATGGCGGCGGTGAGCACCTCGCCCAAAGGGTGTTGGTAGTATTGGGCCGCCCAGTTGAGCATCGTCCAGAGTTCATCTGGCCAGAGGTTTTGATTATCAAGCAGGGCGCCGATGGTCTTCAGCTTTGCAGATGGGGTCTCACGGTTGCTGCCGATCGCGGCGATGACCCCAAGCAAATGCCGCCGCCCAAACGAAATGTTTACCCGGGCCCCGATCTGTTTTTCACCGATAGGCTTTTCGGTTGTATAGGTAAATAGTTTTCGCAGTGGTGTGGGGACAGCGATTTGCAGATAGGTTTTTGGCATGGGTCTAGAGTATCAAAATCAGCAGCACCAAATCAGGGGCAGCAGATCTGAAGTAGTAAATTGGGCTACTTGCTTAGTGAAATGCACTCAATTTTCCTGAAGGCCTTAATTACCTTTCTGTAGACTTTGGGCTAAGTACTTGTCACAAATGAGAATGTCTGTTATCCACAATATCTGTGGATAAGTGTGTGGATAAATTGTTGTAATCACCGTC
>ENA-ORDP01001708-ORDP01001708.1-marine-sediment-metagenome-genome-assembly--contig:-NODE-1708-length-11652-cov-2.663965_pt1 | contig 11652 bp, 11 predicted proteins | sample MGYA00248627_ERZ508539 | MGnify/ENA primary metagenome ERZ508539 (study PRJEB26208, sample SAMN05571518) | marine sediment metagenome | biome: deep sea; feature: Hydrothermal vent; material...
TATTTAGTCTCCTATCAAAACCTTCTAGACCGCCTCTATAGTTATATACTTTTTTTGTAGAGGCGGAACATAATTTCTGTTGAGTTATCTCGGAGAAGACATAAAATATATATCTTCTGAGGGATAATTAATAATTACTAAAATTCATGGTGAATTTTAGGAGGTAATAGGTATGAGTAATGGATATATGGATAAGGTTTTGGAAGTGAACTTGAACGATCGTACTATAAAACATAGCAAAATAGAAACTGATATTGCCCGTAAATATCTGGGTGGCAAGGGATACAGCACATATCTTCTGTATGAAATTTTGAAGGGATATGAGGCGGAAGGAATTTCTCCTAGAGATATTGACCCGCTGGGAGAGGAAAATGTTATGATTTTTGCTACCGGACCAGCTACAGGGGCTGCGGGTTTTCCTGAAGCGGGTCGCTATCATGTGATGACTCTTCGCTCGCCTCAGACTGGCTCTATCGGGAGTGCCAATTCAGGAGGGAAGTGGGGTCCATATCTCAAGTTTGCTGGCTTTGACATTGTTATTATAAAGGGAAGGGCTGAAAGACCTGTATATCTCGAATTGAAGGATGGTAGTGTAGAGATTAAAGATGCCTCTGATTTGTGGGGTAAAACTACCTTTGATACCACGAAAATTCTCACAGAAAGGATGGATGGAAAATCGAGTGTTGCCTGTATAGGTCCGGCAGGAGAGAATCTGGTTTTATTTGCGAATATAATGAATGATAAACATAGGGCTGCTGGCAGGACTGGTGTGGGTGCTGTTATGGGTTCCAAGAATTTGAAAGCTCTGGTGGTATCAGGAAACCATAAGGTTGAGATTGCAAAACCAGATGAGTTCAGGGAGGTCTCAAAGGCAGCTCTTGAGAAGATAAAAAGTAACCCTGTAACCAGTGAGGGGCTTCCCAAGTTTGGAACAGCGGTTCTTCTGAATATAATCAACAATGCGGGGGCGCTGCCATTTGAGAACTGGCAGACAGGTTACAATGAAAATGCGGATATGATAAGCGGAGAGACTATGGCTGAGAAATATCTTTCCAAAAACAGTTACTGCTGGGGTTGTGCCATAGGCTGTGGCAGGGTTACCTCTGTTAAGAAAGGGGCATATCATATTAAATATTCCGAAGGTCCAGAATATGAATCTATATGGGCTCTTGGTAATAGTACAGGTGTAATGGATATGGAGGCTGTAATAAAGGCCAACCATCTCTGTGACGAAATGGGGCTGGATACCATTACTATGGGCTCTACAATTGCCGCCGCTATGGAGTTAAATGAAAAGGGTTTTATACCTGAGGAGGATCTTCAGGGTGCGATGCTTGAGTTTGGTAATGCCTCTGCCATGGTGGAAATGGTGTGGAGAACTGCATATAAGGGAGGATTTGGAAAGTATCTTGCCCTTGGCTCGAAGAGGCTTACTGAAATATATGGTAGTCCTGAGCTTTCTATGAGTGTCAAGGGTCTGGAAATGCCTGCATATGACCCCAGAGGAATCAAGGGCATGGGTCTTAACTATGCCACTTCTAACAGAGGTGGATGCCATGTTACAGGTTATACAGTATCTCCAGAAATCCTGGGACTGCCGGAGAAGATTGACCCTCTGACCCCTGATGGTAAAGCTCAGTGGGTAAAAGTCTTCCAGGACTTTACCTGTGTGGTTAACTCTTCAGTAAACTGCCTCTTTAGCACCTTTGCTCTGGGTGTTGATGACTATGCTTCTCTTCTTTCGGCTGTTACAGGATGGAAGATGGAAGCCAGTGATATTCTGGCGATAGGCGAGAGAATATATAACCTTGAACGGATGATAATCAATAAATATGGTTTCGGTGCCAGAAAGGATACACTACCGCCAAGACTTCTGAAAGAGCCCATGCCAGAGGGTGCAGCTAAAGGCCAAGTTGTGGAACTTGACATGATGAAGAAGGACTACTATTCCCTGCGTGGCTGGGATAGAGGTGTTCCTACCAAAGAAAAGATAAAGGAGCTGGATATTGAGATTTAGGCGTCAGTCACCACCCATTAAGACGGATGTTCTCCCTCGTGAGAGACGGGTAACAGGTTGATTAGGAGGCATTGAAAAATGCAGCAATTATTGGTAGAATTAAAGAACACATCAGGGGCTCCTCCTCAAGTCCCCTGCTCTGTAAGTGAGGCATTAAACAGAGAGGAAACTCTCAGCGTGCCCCGCAAAGTACTGGTCAATAACAGCTCCGAAGAGGACTTACGCTCTGGCAAGAGTAGGCAGGACTTTAGAGTTCCTATGTTAAACATGCATAAGAAACCAATACCTGATAGTGCTAGTGCTAAGAACAGTAAGCAGGCTGAAACACCTGCTGGCTTGGATTGGATTAAAAATTATTGTTCTTATACAAATTTTACAATATGTGAGGTTGGACAATTCCTCCACCCATTAAAATGGGTGGTCTCCTTGCCCAGATTATCATGAAAGATTACAGAGTTAAATATGTCATTATTCTCTTTTTAATTATTGTATCAGGCTATACTGCCATTCATGTAAATAAGGTTGGAAAGAAAAAGATAGATATTGTACAGGTTCCCAATCAGATTAAAAAGAATAAATCCGAATCTACTGTACCTCATGTTACATCAGTTAAAAAAGCAACAGCACATGTGAAAAGGCTTAAAGTGTCTCTACTCTGGAACTTTTCAACCATAGAGCCTGTCTCTGATATTGATATAGGGAATGATATAGTGGCTCTGGCTTCTCTTGATAACAACTTTTATATCCTGAATATTGATGGAAAAGTTCTCCACAGATTTAAAACATCAGGAAATGCTGAAGCAGTTGCTCTCCTCCAAAAGAAGAACCTTCTTCTTGGTTCAAGTTTTGTATACCCCACTACCACTCTTTACCTATACTCTCTTGGAGAGAACCCCAAACTTATATGGAAGAAGAATATAAACTCTGAGGTCATGGCACTGGCTTTTCAGGGCGATAATATAATTATAGGCGAGGTTTCTGGAAAGGTAATCGCTCTTTCTCTTTCTGGAAAAAAGCTCTGGGAATTCAATATAAGTGAAAGTGCCTGGGGTGTGGCTGATATTGAGGCTGGAAGTAAAGCTATAGCTGTGGCCGGAGATGACTCCAACCTATATCTTCTTTCAGATAAAGGAAAGCTACTGTGGAAACGTTTTCAGGGCAGAAAAGGTTATCTATATGGCTGTGCCCTTGAGGAGAATCTCAGTATGGTAGGAGCTGCATCTCAAAACTCAATGGCTACGATTTATTCTGAGGATGGAAAGTTCCTCTGGAGATTCAAGACAAACTTTTCTAACAGCGATATTGCTATATCCAAAGACGGGCTTGTGGGTGTAGCATCATGGGACGGACATGTTTATATACTCTCCAGAAAGGGTAAGCTCTTACTCACAATTCCAGTTAAAGAACCAACTGCTGTTGATTTCAATGGCAACTACCTCGGAATAACATCAAGAAATGGAAATGCATATCTCTACTTGATTAAAAGCAGCGAGTGAATACAATGCCTGACCTACAGTGTTTTATTACGATATTTTTGGCAGAAAGCCCACGATTTTAGAGACTGTCCAGTAATCAAGAGTACTACAAGATATAATCTAAATCTAGCCTTTATTATCTAAAATAAGCAGTCTTTCCATTACTGAGAGTAACTGTCGGATAGCCTCTTTAGTTGTGGGAGTATTTCAGTGACATTTCAACTGGTGCCAAGACCGCATATACCAAAAGGTTTTTATAGAACCAGAACCAGAGATTATAATACCAGAAACGGAGACTTGGAGACTTTTCAGGAGGTAAAGGGTATGTATTATATAAATGGGCTGGAATATCTTGGTAGAAATGTTAAAATCCGAGGGCGTGAAATGCAGGGTGTTGAAGCTAAACGTTTCGTTACAATAAAGAAGACTGACAAAATGCCTAATAGGGAAGATGTCTCAAAGTGGGCTGAGGAATGGAAATCTCAGAAAAATTCAAAGCTTAAAAGGGTATGGGTAATGCAGATAGAGGGTAACAAATGGAAAAAGGTAATGGATGTAATTAGCCTATAACCTTCTCTATTCTTTCTGTTGTTCTTATTATCTTTTTAAGCGCTGTGGAGTTTTCAATATCTATAAGGGGGACATTTTCCATGTCACCCTGAATAACTTTTTCATCAAAGGGTATGAATTCGAAAAACTCTATTTCCAGCCTTTCTTTTAAAAACTCTTTTTGCTTCTCACCTGAAATCTTATTCGCCACAGCATAAATTCTCTTCACACCTATGTCCTTTGAAAGTTTATAGATATGTCTGGCTGTTTCTACTGACTTTATGCTTGGCTCAACAACTATAAGCATGATATCAAAGTTCTCTGCCACCTTCCTGCCAAGATGCTCCACCCCAGCCTCAGTATCTAATATGAGAAGTTCATCTCTCTTAAGGACAAGATGTCTAAGAAGAGCTCTAAGAAATGTTGTCTCCGGGCAGATACATCCCTGCCCACCCTCTTCAATAGTTCCCATAACCAGAAGTTTGAGATTACCACGCTTCGAAGAAAAATGCTCAGGAATATCGTCCACTTTAGGGCTGAGATTATACATCCCTGGTGCTATAACAGCTCTCTCGTTTATCAAATCTTTGAGACTGCTTATTGGTTCTGGATTATCCAGACCTACACTTGTATGAAGGTTCATACTCGGGTCTGAGTCAACGGCAATAACCTTATAACCCTTATCGGCAAAAATTCTCGCCATAGTGCCTGATATTGTTGTTTTTCCAGCACCACCTTTACCTGATATTACAATCTTCATTTTAAACACCTATTTCCCAAGCTTCTGTTATCTGGACTTTAAAATCTCCATAGCTTTTTGAAGATTTTCCTCCCTCTGCTTGTATTCCTCAAGACTAATATCACCATTTACATAGCTATTTTGAAGATTCTTCTCCATAACCTGAATTTCTTTTATTGTATAATTCGAATAAAGAAACTGCTGATGGTTGTTCTGCTTCTGTCCTCCCGTAATGGGATCGGAAATCACAGCATAGGCTACGGTCGATAGAACCATAAAACCTACACCTATGAGTGCCCAGAGTTTAGCTCTACTTTTCTTATGAGTTTTTTTCTTCTTTTCCATTATATTCCTTCCAGCGGTTTTATTGAAATCCTTACACTGTGCCCAGCAATATTCCACTCCTTCACATAGCCCTGCTCATCTGATTTACTCCGAGTAAAGGCCTTTGATCTTGTTTCTCTTTTTATGTACTCCTCTTTATCTTCTATATATCTGAGAATCTCACCATCAGTCTCAATTTCTGTAGCTATGAATGCCTCAATATTCAACTGCAGCTCCTTTCTCATTTCCTGTATCCTTCTTACAATTTCTCTTGCATAGCCTATCCTTTTGACTTCTTCTATCCTCTCTGCATCAAGAAGAACAATTCCGGAGTCAAAATCCGCAGTGAAGAGATTTTCAGGAAGAATCTCTTCAAAGATTATGTGCTCCTTATTCAACCTTATTTTCTCGTCATCAATTTCAATCTCTTTACCTTCCTCAATTATTTCCCTAAGTTTCTCAGGTGGGCTTTTTTCAATGAAATCAGCCACTTTATTTGATATACCCCTGAACTCTGGTCCCAGAGTTGAGAAGTTGGGTTTCGCCTTGAGCCTTGCTTCTCTAAAACTTTCCTCAGGATTTTTTACTTCAAGTTCAAGAGTATTTGCCTGAGCTTTTATAAGTGATTCAAAAGTATTGATAGCATTAAGAGTTTTCTCATCTTCTGGATATACTATGAGCCTTCTGGCAGGCCATCTACGCTTTAGTTTTGCCCTGTCTCTTGCAGAATTGGAAGCTTCTATGAGTTTTCTTGTAATTTCCATATTCTCCTCAAGAACTTTATCAATATATTTTTCCTTAGGCAGAGGAAACTTCTCCAGATGCACACTCACCCTATCCCCATCAAGACTCCTGTATATTTCCTCAGCTAAATGCGGTGCTACAGGTGCTATAGTTTTTGACAGACTGTAAAAAACACGGTATAACACAGAGTAGGCAGCTATCTTGTCCATACTCTCCTTCTCATCCCAGCTTCTTGGCCTCATAAGAGGTATATACCACCTGCTAAGGTCCTCAACTATAAAGTTATACAGTGCTCTTGTCGCCCTATACAGATGAAGAGTTTCAAAACCATCTTTAACTTCAGCTATGGTGCTATGAAGTCTCGAGAGAATCCATCTATCCTCATCCCTGAGGTAATCTTCCACTTTATCAGAAACCTCTGCAGGGTCAAAACTATCTATACTCATATAGGATGTAGAAAAAACAAAGGCATTCCACAGGATATTGAACATCTTTGATATAACATTCACCTCTTCCCAGTTGAACTTCAGGTCATCCCAAGGTTTATTTGACCAGAGCACATAAAACCTGAGAATATCTACACTGTGCTTTGCTGCAACTTCTTCAGGAGCAACAACATTGCCAATGCTCTTGCTCATTTTTTCACCCTTCTCATCCAGAGTGAAACCATGCATAAGAACTCTCCTATAGGGAACTTCATTGAAGGCAAGCAGACCACACCCAAGCTGGGAATAGAACCAGCCTCTTGTCTGGTCATGCCCTTCTGTTATAAATTCTGCAGGATACCATTTCTCAAACTCATCCTTTCTACCGGGGTGACCAAGGGAGGCCCATGCAGCAATGCCAGAGTCAAACCATACATCTAGAACATCTTTAACTCTCTCCATCTCGCCACCGCAAATACACTTCAGCTTAACTCTGTCAACATAGGGTCTGTGAAGTTCTTTTATATTCTCATCAAGCTCCTCTCTTGTACCTATAACCCTTATATCACCACATTTTTCACATACCCAGACAGGAAGAGGTATGCCCCAGTAACGCTGCCTGGATATTGTCCAGTCCCTTGCATTCTCTATCCAGTCTTTAAATCTTGCAGAACCTGCCCAGTCAGGTACCCAGTCAACTTTTTCCAACTCCTCCAGCATCTTCTCTTTAAGCCTTGTAATCCGAATAAACCACTGCTCAGTAGCTCTATATATTATAGGCGAATTGCAGCGCCAGCAATGTCCATAGCGGTGGGTTATGTGCTCAGCCTTGAGAAGGGCACCCTTTTTACTAAGGTCTCTTATTATAACCTTATCATCTACCTTTGTCTTCATACCTGCATATTTCCCTGCCTCAAGGGTGAACTTACCTTCTTCATCCACAGGACATATAGCAAGTATTCCATAACTTTTACAGACTTCAAAATCCTCAGGACCGTGCCCAGGAGCAGAGTGCACACAGCCTGTACCCTCGCCCAGAACAACAAAATCAGCAAGAATAACCCTATAGGCTTTTTCTGGTGCATCAATATTTATATAATCCTTCAGAGGATTTTCATATCTCAGCCCTTCAATCTCATTACCTTTAAAGGTTTCGAGAATTTCATATTCAATCCCAAATTTATCCTTTAACATGGGAACAAGCTCTCTGGCTAAGATTAACACACCCTTGGGAGTTTTAACCCTTGCATAATCAAACTCAGGGTTCACCATCACAGCAAGATTAGCAATAATTGTCCAGGGTGTTGTAGTCCAGATAAGAAGGTATTCATTCTCTTTTCCCAGAACTGGAAATTTCACATATATGCTAGGGTCTGTTCTATCAGAGTACTCCAGTTCTGCATCGGCAAGAGCTGTCTGACATCTGGGACACCAGTTCACCACTCTGAGGTCTCTTGTTAGCAGACCCTTCTCATGAGCCTGTTTTATTGTCCACCAAGCAGACTCTATATAATCGTCATTTAAAGTCATATAGGGTTTATCCCAGTCCATCCACACACCCAGCTTCTTAAACTGCTCTGTCATTATATCGACATGCTTGACAGCCCAGTCCCTGCAGGCATTTATAAAACTCTCTACATCACCCTCAATCTCCTTTTTATTCTTTATTCCAAGCTCTCTCTCTACTTTTACCTCTATTGGTAAACCATGACAGTCCCAACCAGGCTGCCTTCTAACATTATATCCGTTCATTGAAAGGTAGCGAAGAATCGAGTCCTTCATTATTTTATTCCAAGCAGTACCCAGGTGTATTGCACCGCTGGCATAGGGTGGGCCATCAAGAAAATAATATTTCTGCCCTTCCTCAAACTCCTCCTTGACCTTTTCATAAATCCTGTTCTCTTCCCACCATGTCTGTATATTCTCCTCTAACTTTCTGAAGTTCATACCCTTAGGTGCCTGTTTGATCATCATAATCCTCTCTTGATATTCTTGATGGGGAAGTATTATAATCTATGTGAATATAAATTTTAGTATGATTAAGGAGAAGGTGATTCAGGAGAAAGTCGAACAGGCTCTCCAACTCCTATCTCTTGCAAAAGATGAGCTTAGTGTCAGGGAGGCCATGGATATTATAAGGGGTGTCTCAAAGCTTAATGAGGTTGTGTCTCAGACTCTGGCTCTAGGAGAGAATAGGGGAATAATAAAAAGGGAAAATAACAGGATATTCATCCTGTCCAGAGAGCCTTTCAGCTTTAATATTGTAAAAAGAGAATGTTCTGCAAACTGTAAAAGATGTGGTAAGAGAATAAAAATATGCCACTTTGTTGTTATTGAAGGCCAGGAGTTAGGCCCATATGGAAGTGATTGCATAAAATTTATATCAAAATAGAATACATACATTATACATAAGGAGGACTTTTATGAAGGCATTGAAGCTGAGGGAAGAGGAGCTTAAAAAAAATGGCAGGCTTGTTAAGGAAGATGAACGCTATGAAGTTTATGATATAAAGATGAGTGACCTTGTATTATCTCTTACTGTGTTGCATCCTGAAAGGTCCACCACAGGACATGACCATGAGAATGCAGAGGAGATTTATCACTTTATCTCAGGTAAAGGTGAGATTCTACTCGGAAACCAGAAATACCAAGCTGAAGCAGGTGATATTTTCACTGTGCCCAAGGGGACTTTTCACAGGGTTTTCAACACATGTAAAGAGAATCTCGAATTTATTGCCATCTTCGAGGTTTACGAAGGCAGGGGGGAATCGCTAAAGGCTGTTATACCTGCAGCAGGGCATGGCACGAGATTTCTTCCAATAACAAAGGCTCAACCCAAGGAGATGCTTCCTGTTTTCGACAAACCTACAATACAGTATGTTGTGGAAGAAGCTCTTGGCTCCAGTTTGAAGAATATTCTTATGGTCACAGGAAGAGGTAAGAGAGCTATTGAAGACCATTTTGACAGAAATCCCGAGCTGGAGGTTTATCTTGAAAAAGCAGGTAAGTCCGATGTTCTCAAGGAGATAAGCAGGATAAGCGAACTTGCAAATATAAACTATGTACGCCAGAAGGAAGCTCTGGGTCTGGGACATGCTGTTCTACAGGCAAAAGATTTTGTAGGCAACAGCTACTTTGCAGTACTTTTAGGTGATGTCATAACAAGACCATCCTGCCTGTCTAAAATCCTCAAAATCCACGAAAAGTACAGAGCAAGTGTTATAGCACTGCAGGAAATTGAGCCCCAGGACGTTGTTAAGTATGGTATTGTGAAAAAAGGCAGGGAACTTGAAAATGGTACATTCATAATAGAAGACCTAGTTGAGAAACCAGAAGCCAGAGAAGCTCCATCAAACCTGGCTATTGTTGGAAGATATATTCTCAGCAGCAGAATTTTTGATATTCTTGGAAAGAGAGAGAAAGGCAAGGACGGAGAGATTCAGCTTACTGATGCCATTAAGAGGTTAATAGAGTCTGAAGAGAAAGTTATTGGCTTCAACTTCAGTGGCAAAGTCTATGATATAGGCAACAAATCATCCTGGATGAAGAGCAGTATAGAACTTGCTCTTGAGAGCAAATCTGGTAATGAACTGAGAGAATATCTGAAGGAAATCCTCAGTTCACATCAATAACCGTGCTGTTCCAAGGTCGACCTCTAAAATGAATCACCTGTCCAACCTTGGCATTATATTCCATCTCTATAACTTTCGGATATATGGCAATAACTGTTGAGTTGAAGGGTAAACCTATATTGAAAATATCACCCACTTTGAGTAGAAGTTCGAGTGTCATTGTATTGTTGTTTATACTTAAAACTGAGGCATTTACATTTGTACTTGGAATCATGAAAATATCGCCCACTTTAGGGTTAGCTACATTATAGAACTGGTTTACAGGCACATTAACATAGCGTCTGAATAGAGTTTCCCTTGGAATCTTCTCTTCAATTGGTACTATTGCCAAAAGCTTGTTACTGTAGTATCCATATGCTTTATCAGGAGGAATAGTGACTCCAATGGTCTGATTAACCTTCATACCATATACAGCATCTTCAACACCTTTTATTACCATTTTAGAGCCCAATATAAAGCTAAGAGGCTTATAGCTTAGCCTTTCCCTGAACATATATGCCTTAGGTATGCTCTTATTCTCAGCCACCTGCTTTAATGATGTATCAAAAACCTTGCCTGATGGAAGCATGCCTATGTAATCAATTGTAACTGAATCACCATTTTCAGCCACATTTACTGCAGTTCCATTCTTTTCAACTTTAAGAAGAGTTATATTGAAAACCAGAGTTTTATTGGTCAGAGGATGAATAGAATAAACAAAAATATCAGTTGAATTGGTGTATATTCTCAGCCATCCCAGAGAGTTATAAATTGTTTCATTCACTGCATCGTGTCTTACTAAAATAAAACCAGAGAGATTATAACGAGGTTCATTTATATTATTAACGTTACTAAAAGAGGCATTTCCAGCTTTACCACTATTGCCTCCAAAAATATTACCAAGAATACCGCTGGCAAATACGCCAACCAGAGCAATTGAAATTATAACCAGTACAACAAACTTTTTTCTTGTTCCATCCTCTTTGAACATATCCTATGGTTACTTCTCCTTACTTATAAAACTTATGTGATTTCTTATGTATTATATATATTTATATGAATATCCTTTTGTTATATAATGCAAGATACAAGTTTTTTTGTAAAGGATTCTCCCTATACACTTCACTTAAACTACATATATTAAAATCTTTTATATTTCTTATAGTAGCTTCCTGAAAACTATGTATATTCAAAAGCTCTATTTAGGAACTATAAAATGTTTTCTGGGTGAAGAGGCTCTTGAAGCTAAAATTAGAACTGGCTCAGCGATTGAGAGGGCCACTACAAAAGTGATTTTAGCCCTAAAAGATGAGCGTTGCCCTCAATGTGGTAAGAAAGCTGTAATTGTAGAGAAAAACAAGAGTGTGATTATTCTCTGTGAGTCTTGTGAGGGGGCAAAAAATGACTAATTGTAAAGAATGTGGGGGTGACCTCATATCTGATCAGATAACCCACGAGATAATTTGTGACAACTGTGTTTTCAGTGAATCTTGAAGGAGGGCATAAGTTGACAGGTGAAGTATTTGACACCAATATTTTCTGCCCTCTATGTTATAGCGCACCTGGGCTGGAAATACATGCACGTTCAGAAGGAGACTTTTCTGGTATCTGCCCGATATGTTTAACTCAATACACCATCAGAAAAGCTCAAAATAAATACAATTTAGAAGTATCACTTCCTGTAGACAGGCTTGTAGGAGGGACAGGAATTGCAATTCTAAATAATATGGTAAACTCTGAGTTATCCGACCAAGATCTAGATAGAGAA
>ENA-ORDP01001709-ORDP01001709.1-marine-sediment-metagenome-genome-assembly--contig:-NODE-1709-length-11648-cov-3.427586_pt1 | contig 11648 bp, 10 predicted proteins | sample MGYA00248627_ERZ508539 | MGnify/ENA primary metagenome ERZ508539 (study PRJEB26208, sample SAMN05571518) | marine sediment metagenome | biome: deep sea; feature: Hydrothermal vent; material...
AAACGAGGTGTTTGCAGTGGTTTGCATTTTTCTACTATGCTATAAAGCGGAGAGTGAGGGATTCGAACCCCCGGACCCGTGAAGGTCAACGGTTTTCAAGACCGCCGCATTCGACCACTCTGCCAACTCTCCTTTGAGGCCGCAAAATTACACTTTTTTTCCTTTTTTTTAAAATCCGGTAATATATTTTCTGTTGCTTATTCGCCGCCGTATTTTGCTGCGAAATAACCGGGAATAAGTTTATTTTTGCATGACTGAACCTTATTTCTATGGCCGAAACAGCAGTTGTCATTTTAAATTATAACGGGATGGCATTTCTGAAGAAATACCTCCCTTCGGTTATCCTGCACAGCAAAGACGCCACCATCATTGTGGCCGACAATGCCTCCACAGATGCGTCGGTCGAATTTATGAAACATGAGTTTCCGCAAATCAGGTTACTGGAAAATATAGAAAACGCCGGTTTTGCCGGAGGTTATAATTGGGCGCTGTCGCAGGTGGAGGCAGATTATTATGTGCTGCTGAACTCGGATATTGAAGTAACGCCAAACTGGCTGCAACCGGTTATCAACCTGATGGAATCGGATAAAAACATTGCCGCCTGCCAGCCGAAAATTCGTTCCATTTTTCAGAAAGACCATTTTGAATATGCCGGCGCTTCCGGTGGATTTATCGACCAGTGGGGCTATCCTTTCTGCCGGGGACGCATTTTTGAAGATATTGAGAAAGACCACGGCCAGTACGATGATATCCGGGAAGTATTCTGGGCTACCGGCGCCTGTTTGTTTGTAAGAGCAGATGTTTACCACCGGCTGGGCGGGCTGGATGAGGATTTCTTTGCTCACATGGAAGAGATTGATTTCTGCTGGCGTGCCAAAAACAAAGGCTACAAAATTATGGTAAATCCTGCTTCGGTCATTTACCACGTAGGAGGGGGGACATTGCCGAAAAGTTCAGCACGAAAAACGTATCTGAATTTCCGCAACAATTTCATGCTCCTGTATAAAAATCTACCGCAAAACAGGTTATGGAAAGTGTTTGCTATCAGACTTTTTCTGGATGGGCTGGCTGGCATCCGGTTTCTGATGCAGGGAAATTTTCAGGATATCATCGCCATTATCAAAGCCCATTTTTATTTTTACGGACATCTCGGAGTCCTGAAACAAAAAAGAGCACGATTAGAACAAAAGCAGGTTTCGGGTGTTTACCGGGGGAGCCTGATTTTTGCTCATTTTTTTAAAGGGATAAGGGCTTTCAGTGCACTCAATCCCAAAAAATTTTCTTAGCCTGATTAATTTGTGAATTAATCAGGCGAGCCTTTCAAAATATTGTAGCGCCAGTCGGTACGAATCCATTCCAAAGCCAATGATAGAACCTTTGCAATAAGGTGCGATATAGGAAATATGCCGGAAATCTTCACGTGAGAAAATATTACTGATATGCACCTCAATTACCGGAATGTCAATGGCTTTGATGGCATCGCCCAAAGCAACGGAAGTATGGGTGTAAGCGCCGGCATTCAGGATAACGCCATCTTTTTCCTGTGCAGCTTCATGCAGGCTGTTAATGAGTTCGCCCTCCACATTCGATTGAAAATAATCTATTTCCAGCCCGGGAAACTCCTTTACAAAAGTCTCAAACTGTTTTTCAAAAGTCTGATCTCCGTATATATCGGGTTCGCGCGTTCCCAACAGGTTCAGGTTGGGACCGTTAATGATGCGTATCTTTCGGTTTACCATATCTTCTTTCTTTATACTTTTACAAAAATAGACAAAGCCGCTAATTTATGAAATTATCAGACGGTTTTTTTCAGGCTGTATGCGATTACCGTTATTTGCTGGAGCATGATTATCCGCAAAAGCCTATGCTGAAGATGGTGGGCGACCGGTATGCTTTGCCTTCGCACGAAAGAGTCATGCTCTATCGCGGGCTTGCTAAAAAACAGCAGGTTAGAGAGCGACAGCAAAAGCTTTTGCAGGATATTCCGGCCCATGCCGAAGTAACGCTCGATGGTTTTAATGTCTGCCGGACGGTGGGGAGCTATCTGAATGGAAATCCTGTTTTTGTGGGTATGGATGGCTATCTGCGTGATGTATCGGAATTGCATCGCAAAAAGCTGAATTGGGAGGTTCTGGAACGTGCGGTTGAACTGATACTGAGGTTTTTGGTGGAGAAAGAAATTGTTTTTGCCCGGTTTTATTTTGATACGCCCATAAGTCACAGCGGAAAAATGTGCGAAATGATTCGGCACAATATGCAGGCGATGAAACTGGCAGGGGAGGCGGAGACGGTTTTTTCACCTGACCATGAACTGATAGCCGCTGAAAAGGGCTTTATCTGTACCGCCGATTCTAACATTATTGAAAATGCCAAAGTAAAAGTGTTTGATTTGGCGCATCAGCTGCTTCTGAAGAAGTTTTCGGTACAAGTTTTTTCTTTCCGGGAATATCTTGCAAATAAAAAATATCTTGAAAAGAGTTAAGATTTGTTGAACTATTTAACTGAGTATCAACACTTTTCAGGGTTATAAGTCGGAAAGGATGTGAGACGGTTAGATACTTCTCCAACTCAGGCGTCTCTCAATAGTTTTTCATAAATAGCATAATTCTCCGTGTCGAAGCAAACAAAGTAAACTTCTTCCGGCAAACCATTTTCCGACAGGAAATTACGGACGGTATCAATAGCTATTTCTGCGGCCTTTTCTTTGGGAAAGCGATAAATTCCGGTGCTGATGTTGGGGAAAGCGATACTTTTGCAATTGTACTCTGCAGCCAGTTTCAGAGCAGTTTCATAGCAGCCTTTTAGCAGTTCGTGTTCGTTGTTGCCACCGCCTCGCCATACCGGCCCGACAGCGTGAATGACATATTTAGCCGGAAGCTGATAACCATTGGTAATTTTTGCAGAGCCTGTATGGCAACCGTCTAACTGCCGGCACTCTTTCAACAATTCATAACCGGCCGCACGATGAATAGCGCCATCCACACCGCCGCCACCCAGCAAAGTACGGTTAGCGGCATTTACAATTGCATCCACCTGCATTTTGGTAATGTCATCGTTAACCACCTTCATTCGTGAAGTTTCCATGATATTATAGTTTGTTTTTCAGGCAGTTTCCGGCGGTAAAATGAAAAGCACCCATAAAAAGCCTTTTCCCAAAAAGCAATTACTCACTATTATCGGATTGAGGTTTTTGCACCTTCTCAATCATTCTATGCATTTTTTGATATTTTTTCCGCCAGGCTTTTTTGCTCCAATATTTTCCCCAATAAATATTTGTCCATAACCGCTCGTGAAAGTAATACAAAATTAATTTTGCTACCACATCCACACTGGTAATGGCCGTGGCAAACTGTAAAATCTGAGCATCTGATTTGTTTGTAGAATATTTTATAACAAAATAGCTTATGATGAAAGTGGTTGAGGAAGCTATCACACGCCAACTAATGGCTTTCAGAATACTCCGGGTTGGACTGTCTTTTTTAAAATATTTTGCTTTAATCATTCTATTCGCTTTGAGGGCATGAAAATATTGAAACGAGATAACCGATCCGTTTCGGCTCGTTTTCTTTTACATATTTTCTTTTTTGCAAAAGTATTAAATAAACAAAGCACAAAATTTCTTCGTCATTATTGACCTCTTTTGTCCTTTACAGGTCATGAATTCGGTCACTGCATTTAATTATGAAGAAAATAAAGCCCGAGTTTTCTCAAAAACTCATCATGAACTTTCCCGTTTGAGGCAACAATCTCTTTTCCGAAAACAAAATCAGTATCTCCGTGGAATCTTGTGATAAGTCCTCCTGCCTGTTTCACAATGAGCGCGCCGGCTGCCACATCCCAGGGGTTTAGCCCGTATTCGTAAAACAACTCAAAACGTCCGGCTGCCACATAAGCCAGATCAACGGCGGCAGAGCCCAGCCGACGAATACCACGGCTGCTTTGCATAAGGTCTTTAAATAGCATGAGATAAACGTCCAGATTGGAATAATCGAAGTAAGGGAATCCGGTAGCAATAAGCGAATTATCAAGAATTTCGGTTTGTGAAACATGAATCTCCTTGTCATTTAAAAACGCAGGACTATCTTTCCACGCATAAAAACACTCTTTGAGGTTGATTTCATACACTATGCCCAAAACGGTTTCGTCGCCATCATTCAAAGCAATGGAAATGGAGTAAAGCGGAATCTTATGAATAAAATTGGTGGTGCCGTCTAACGGGTCCACAATCCAGTTGTAGCGTTCACCTTTGGCCAATTTGTCATCTTCCTCGGCTATAAACCCGGCTTCCGGCAACAGTTTCTTCAGTTCTGTAATTAAAATATTCTCCGATTTCTTATCAACATAAGTTACCAGATTGTGGATGCCTTTGTATTCCACATCCGATTCGGAGAGTCTGTCCACTTCGTCGCTAATCATTTGGCCGACATTCTTACTTAAATTAACAACCTGTTTTGTGAGTGTTTCAAGATTCATATTACTTTATTTTTATTTCTGTTAAAATTCTGTGAATTTCCATGACCTGGGGAATGAGAAAGCGGCTACCATCATTAACAATGACAAAATCCGAAAGCATGTTTTTCTTTTCATCAGGCCATTGCCGCAGCATGCGGTTTTTAATTTCTTTTTCGGGAAGGCCGTCCCGGTTTTTTATTCGTTCCGTGCGAATGCTTTCAGGTGCGGAAACATTGATAATCTTATCAAATTGTTTTGCGAGGTTATTTTCGAAAATCACGGCAGCCTCATGCAAAGTGTAAAGATGCTGTGCCTTTTCGGTCAGCCAGTTCCGGTACTTTTCCATAAGCACCGGATGGATGATACTGTTCAGGGCCTTTAAAGCAGTAGCATCACTGAAGACGATATCTGCCAGTTTTTGCCTGATAAGTTGCCGGTTTTTATCAAATATATCTCTGCCAAAGGCTTTTTCGACCAATGAGATAACAGACGCATCGTTGTAAAGATTTTTGGCTTCGGTATCGGCATAAAAAACCGGAACTTCCAGATTCTCAAATATTTTACAAACTGTGGTTTTGCCACTTCCGATATTTCCAGTAATGGCTATCTTCAGCATGATTTCCCGTTTAGTTAACAATAATAAATTCCACTTCCGAAGGAACAACCCGCTCATTACTAATGCCTTTTGGCTTGGAAATCAGCTCAAGTCTGAGTTTCTTCACCTTACGGAGATTAATATTTTTTATATTAGGAATCAGTTTAAACTGGTTGGCACGTATCTTTTCGTAATCTCTGATAAAAACATTGAAATTAACAGCAGCTGTGTTAGGGAAGGTTCTGATTTCCGGATGAATTTCCGAAACATCAATAGGGATTTGCACGCTTTGCTCGGTATATTTCTCAACATCCAAATCAACGGTAACTTGCGAAGGAATAAGTCTAAGCATCCTGGGGTAAGGATTGCGGATATCCACCTTGACTTTTTGGCCGTTTTCCAGATTTTCCAAATGAATAGTTGCTGTATGCAACCCTTTCAGGGTATCCATAATCTGGTTTGGCCCGTAAACGGCGATGGAAGCGGGAATAACTTTAAAATTGTAGAGCCTGAACTGGCTTTTGAAGGTTAAATCCAGCAGTGCGGAAACTTTTATCCTTCTTTTATGAAGGCGCTCCATTGAGAAACTGAGTTTTGATTTGGAAAATTCAATATCCCGGTCACTTACTCCGAGCTGTTGCGCTGTACTTTCCCTTAAGTTTCCGGTACTAATAAAGTACAGGCCATCGGCATCTTTTTTAATATCGCGTTCCCGAAGGTCCACTTTCAGGCTGTCGAGACTGCCGTGTATCATAAGATCCAGAAGATTATATCCGTTTGTTTTGAAGTGTACGGTTGTTATACTGTCGTTCAAGGCTGTAATCAGTTCCCCTACAGGCTGATGGCTATATTTTATTTTCATTCGATAACTTACAGAGTAATTATCTGATAATTTGATGAGTAGCCAAAAAAAAGTGGCGAACAGAAGGCAAATAAGAAAAACCAAATGATCTCTTTTTTTTTCAACCTTTTGCTTTCCATTCTTATTACTTTGTCCTCTCATTCCCTTTACTCTGTTTTTTTCCATCGCTGTAAAGATACGCAAAACTATAATTGTTCATATCTTTTTGCAGATAGTTTTTGGCTTTTCGTCTCTTATCTTTGTTTTTCAATTCGTTGTAAAAATTTACTGAAAGTTATTAACAGACTGCCGTTCGAATGGCTATTTCACTAATTTTGTTTAAACAGACACCCGACATATATTAATCATCAAATCAGGCTAATACATTGAAGAAAGCTATGTTTTTAATTTATGATACAGAGACCACCGGTTTACCCATAAACGATAATGCACCACTAACCGATTTTGACAACTGGCCGAGGCTGGTACAACTTGCCTGGCAGATTCATGATGGAAAAGGAGAGCTCGTTGAGGCGAAAAATTTTATCATCAGGCCGGAAGGCTTTGTCATTCCGAGAGCTGCCGAAAAGGTACACGGTATCTCTACCGAGCGTGCCCTGAAAGAAGGAGAAGAGCTTAGTACGGTATTGGAGGCGTTTGGACAAGCTTTACAAAAAGTCGCAGTGGTGGCTGGCCATAATGTAGAGTTCGATAATACGGTTGTACGGGTGGAATGTCTGCGTAAGTCGTTGAATTGCCTTCTGACGGATAAGATAATTGTGGATACAAAAGAAACTTCCACCAACTATTGTGCAATTCCGGGCGGCAGAGGCGGAAAATTTAAATGGCCGAAACTTTCGGAACTGCATTTTAAACTATTCGGTGAAAACTTTAACGCTGCACATAACGCTTCGGCTGATGTACAGGCTACAGCGCGTTGTTTCCTCGAACTGATTCGTCTCGACGTGATACAGGCCTCTATGCTTGGGCTATCTGAGGAAAGTATCCGTGAATTCCGGACGCTTCATCCCAAACCGATAAAACCCATTGGGCTGAAAGTTGAAGCTTATCATGAGGACACAGAAACGACTGAAGTCCTTTCATCACAGGCAGATGATAACAAACCAGAAGAAAATTCAGTAACTGGGCCGTTTACCCATTTACATGTTCATACTCAGTTTTCGGTTTTGGATGGACTGTCCAGGATATCGACGCTCATAGAAAAAGCTAAAGCCGATGGAATGACGGCAGTAGCCATTACCGACCATGGTAACATGTTCGGGGTGAAAAGTTTTCATCAAACTGCGATAGAAAATAAAATAAAACCCATTCTTGGCTGTGAGGTTTACGTAGCCCGCCGCAGTATGGATAAGAAAGAGTCAAAAGTGGATGCTTCCGGATGGCATCTCGTGTTGCTGGCCAAAAACGAAACCGGATATAAAAATCTCATAAAACTGGTTTCTGCCGGATGGGCCAAAGGCTATTACTATAAACCGCGGATCGACAAAGATTTGCTCAGAAAACATCACGAAGGACTTATTGCCTTATCAGCGTGCCTTGGCGGCGAAATTCCATCGAAAATCGTCAACGAGGGCGCTGAAAAAGCTGAAGAGTCGCTGCTTGAATACAAGGCTATTTTCGGAGAAGATTTTTATCTCGAACTCCAGCGACATAAAAGCGGAAATCCTGAAACGGATCGCCGGGTCTATGATGACCAGGAGTACGTTAACAAAGAATTGCTAAAACTTTCGGTAAAACATGGCATAAAAGTGGTGGCAACAAATGATGCCCATTTTGTTAATGAGGAAGATGCAAGCGCTCACGACCGGCTGATTTGTATTGGAACAGCCCGCGATTTGGATGATCCTAACCGGATGCGCTATACCCGGCAGGAGTGGTTCAAAACCCGCGAGGAGATGAGCACCTTGTTTGCCGATGTCCCCGAAGCGATTACCAACACGCAGGAGGTCGCTGATAAAATTGAGGTTTACGGACTTGACCACGAGCCGATCATGCCTGAATTTGAAATTCCTGAACCTTTTGAAGATGCAAATGACTATTTGCGACACCTTACTTTTGATGGTGCTAAAAAGCGGTATCATGAAATAACAGATGCCATTTCTGAGCGCATTGATTTCGAGCTGGAGGTTATTAAAACCATGGGGTTTCCGGATTATTTTCTCATTGTATGGGATTTCCTTGAGGCTGCCCGAAAAATGGGCGTTTCTGTTGGTCCGGGAAGGGGAAGTGTAGCGGGTTCTGTTGTGGCTTACTGTTTGAAAATTACTCAGATAGACCCCCTGGAGTATAAATTGCTGTTTGAACGCTTTTTGAATCCAGAGCGCATCTCCATGCCTGATATCGACATCGATTTTGACGATGACGGCCGGGAAAAAGTACTGCATTATGTTGCTGAAAAATATGGAACCAAGCGTGTGGCTCACCTGATTACTTTTGGGAAAATGGCGGCAAAATCAGCTATCCGCGATGTGGCGAGGGTGCAAAAACTACCGCTTCAGGAAGCTGACCGGCTGGCGAAAATGATTCCCGACCGTCCGGGTGTTACACTTAACGAAGCCATAAAAGAGGTGCCTGAGCTGAGACATGAGCTGGAAAATGGAAAACCGGAGGTCTCATCGGTACTAAGAAATGCCCTGACATTGGAAGGCTCGGTGCGCAATACAGGCACACATGCGTGCGGAATTATTATAGCCCGCGATAATCTCGATAAATTTGTCCCCATCTCCACGGTGAAAGGCTCTGTTTTGGAGTATGCCACTCAATATGATGGAAATTATATTGAGGATGTCGGGCTGCTCAAGATGGATTTTCTCGGCTTGAAAACGCTCTCCATTATTAAAGATGCACTGGAAAATATCAAGCGCTCCAAAGGAATTGACGTGGATATAGATAATGTGCCATTGGATGACAAAGAAACCTATGAGCTGTACGGCCGGGGCGAAACAACAGGTCTGTTTCAGTTTGAATCCGACGGTATGAAGAAATATCTTCAGGATCTGAAACCCACGCGTTTTGAAGATTTGATTGCCATGAACGCACTATACAGGCCGGGCCCCATGCAGTACATCCCTCAGTTTATCAAGCGTAAACATGGCTTGGAGAGTATTCAGTACGATGTGCCTGAGATGGAGGAAATTCTGAAAGAGACTTATGGAATTACTATTTATCAGGAACAGGTTATGCTGCTCTCACGGCTCATGGCAGGCTTCACCCGCGGACAGTCCGACTCGCTGCGCAAAGCTATGGGGAAGAAGAAAATGGCTGAGATGGCTAAACTGAAAATAAAATATCTTACGGGCTGTGAGAAAAACGGCATCCCACAAAAGGCTGCTGAAAAAGTATGGCATGACTGGGAAGAATTTACCAAATATGCCTTTAACAAATCACACGCTACATGTTATTCTTATGTCTCTTACCAAACCGCTTACCTGAAAGCACACTATCCGGCAGAGTTTATGGCAGCCGTGCTGAGCCGCAACCTGAATAATATTGATAAGATTACCTTTTTTACAAAAGAAGCGGAACGAATGGGTATCCAGGTGCTGGGACCTGACATCAATGAAAGCTCGCTCAATTTTACCGTAACCAAAGATAAAATAATACGCTTCGGGATGGCTGCTATCAAAGGGGTAGGAAGCAGTGCGGTGGAAGATATTATTGCCGAAAGGGAGAAAAACGGGCCTTTTAAAAGTATTTTTGATATGGCCAAGCGTGTAAACCTTAAATCGGTAAATAAAAGAAGCTTTGAAGCGCTGGCCAAAGCTGGAGCTTTTGATTGTTTCGAAGAGACACACCGGGCACAGTATTTTTACAGAGAAAATGAAAACGATCCGGAGTTTATTGAAAAGATTATCCGGTTTGCTGCAAAATATCAACAAAAAAAGAACTCTGCACAGGTTTCTCTCTTTGGCGATACCGATGAGTTCGAAGTGCAGGATCCGCCTATTCCTCCTTGCGAGCCTTGGCCCAAAGCAGTTCAGCTAAGATACGAAAAGGACGTAACAGGTTTTTATATTTCAGGACATCCGCTGGATGCTTTTGAGCTGACTATGAAACATCTATGTAATGTGGACATCGCCCGGTTGCGTAATAACCTCGCCGATTATAAAAATAAGGAGGTCATTTTTGGCGGCATGGTAACTTCGACGCTGCAAAGGACCACGAAAAACGGGTCTCTTTTCGGCGTTATGACACTGGAAGATTATTCTGGTTCGATAGATTTACGACTTTTTAAAGAAACTTACTTGCGGTTGAAACACATGCTTGCAGTGGGCAATAATCTGATAGTACATGCCAGGGTGGAAGCCAGCCGCTACGATGAGAATAATATAAATATTAATATCCATGATATTTCTCTATTGGAAGATGCCATGAATAATGTAATGAAAAAACTCACACTATATTTTAGTCCTGAGGAGATTACGGATGAGATAATAAATGAGCTGGTAAAAATGAAACAGGACTATCCCGGTGAAACGCAACTCATGATTTCGTTGAATTCTATTGATAAAAAAAGACCGTTGGTTTTAAAAAGCAAATCGGGAAAAGTGGATGCTCTTTATTTCTTGAATAATCTCAGTAGGGTGGGGGCACTCCGATATACGCTTAGCAAATAGGTTTAATAGTGTTTCCACATTAGTCCGTATCAAATTCTTTCTTATTTTTGTATCCAATTAAAAAATGAAAAAAATGGCTTTAGAATTCACAGATGCAAATTTTGATGCGCTGGTATTGCAATCGGACAAACCGGTGATTGTTGACTTTTGGGCTATATGGTGCGGTCCCTGCCGTGTTGTCAGTCCTGTTATTCAGGAAATTGGCGATGAATACGGCGATAAAGTATTGGTTGGTAAAATGGATGTGGACCATAACCCGAAGATTGCCCGGCACTACGGTATTCGTAACATTCCTACCATTTTGTTCTTCAAAAACGGAGAGGTGGTAGATAAGCAGGTCGGTTCGGTTCCTAAACAGGTTTTGGTTAATAAACTTGAACAATACCTGTAAGCAATACAAGGCTATGATAACAAAGGAGCTGCAAGGATGTGGCTCCTTTTTTGCGCTAAAATTTGAACTGTAATTGTAGTTTTATGTCGGTTTTGTGATTCCCGGCAATAGCTTCCGGTCCCGAAGAGATATTCTTTTTTTTGAAAAAGACCGTTTGTGCCGCTTTCACCCAGATATCCAGGAACTTCCGAAACTTATAATGCAATAGCAAATAAACCCGCTGACCTTTGTCGTAATATGCCGGAACGGTGAAAGCATAAAGTACATCGTTTTCATAAGCATAAATACGGCTGTTCCAGCCATCCGTATCAAAAAGTGCATACCGGAAGTTAATTTTTAACGGGAAATTCGCAAACCTGTACACAATATCCTGATATATCAGAAAACCTCGTTCGCGGTCAGAAGCTTTGACAAAACGAACATATTCGATACGCGTTTTAAAAATAAGTTGGGGGAAGGCAGTATAAGCGATAGCATAACGAAAATCGGTATAATTTTTCTCTGTCAGTAAAGGGTGATAGTCCTCTGCACCGGAAACGTTTATCTCCTTTTGCTGATAACGGAAACGAAAATACATGCTGATATTTCTATCCGGAATCATATCGAGCTGGGCAAGAAAAGCTTTTCCTGAGGATGGGGCATTAATTTGAAATTTTAACCACGGAAAGCTAAAATAATCGGCGTAAGCGGTCAGTGTGAACATACGCGAAAGCAATAATTTCATACCGAAAT
>ENA-ORDP01001710-ORDP01001710.1-marine-sediment-metagenome-genome-assembly--contig:-NODE-1710-length-11641-cov-2.974107_pt1 | contig 11641 bp, 11 predicted proteins | sample MGYA00248627_ERZ508539 | MGnify/ENA primary metagenome ERZ508539 (study PRJEB26208, sample SAMN05571518) | marine sediment metagenome | biome: deep sea; feature: Hydrothermal vent; material...
CAACGTGATGCTAAATAGCAAGTTAGTGTTTTCACAATTGGGTGAAAAAGACTAACGCGACAGACTCTTAATCGCGTCTCTACAGGGTAGTGATTTAAAAGGTTTTGGTATACTAAACGGGTATTTTATAAACGTTTCAGTATATATAAAAAGAAAGGACATAAAATCCCGTATCGCTTCGTTCAGCCAATAATATCTGTGTTCTACCCTGGGAAGGAAAAATACTAAAACCTTGAGGCGATGTCAAGGGGAAGGCCAATGAATGATCCAGCTATCCGTCCATGACAATGAACACATGTTTATCTCATTCACTGTGGAAGGCCATTCCACCTTGGGAAAAAAAGGGAACAATATACTTTGTGCGGGTGTTTCAACGTTGACGCAAAGTATTCTTCTGGGTATGGAATCCGTTTTAAAGCTTCACCTTAAAGTTAGAAAGGAAGAGGGTTATCTTGAGTGTGTTTTGCCAAAATCCTTATCTCAAGGTGCTTTAGAAGGTGTGAACCTCTTGATGATGACTATGATAACAGGATTTCAGGATTTAAAGAATCAATTTCCTGAGGAAATAAACATTATCTGGCAAAACCAGAAGGATCAATAGAACTATTAAACCATTGTGAGGGTGTATGAAACAAGTTATTGCTGCTATATTATTAATCGTTAGCTTTTCCATCCAGGCTTTTCCAAAGATTAAGGACGATCCAAGCCTCAAAAGAATTGTACTGGACAATGGATTGGTAGTTATTCTAAAGGAAAAACATGATATTCCCATGGTGGCCATGCAAATATGGGTGAAAGCAGGGTCAGTCACGGAAGGCAAATACATGGGGGCTGGCCTGTCCCACTACTTTGAGCATATGCTGGGGAAAAGGACAACTCACAGAAAGACCGAACAGTACTATAACGACATCAGGAGGATGGGCGGATCCGATGCCAACGCTTACACCACATACGATCGAACTGTCTATCTCAGTACCATCCGCAGTGAGTTTATTTATGACGGAATCGATGCCCTTTCAGACATGGTCCAGAACTCTATCTTTGATGAAGAGGAAAGCCAGAAGGAAATCGATGTCATTCTCAACGAAATCAATATGGGGGAAGATAGTCCTGATCGGTATCTCTGGCAGCAATTCGCTCAAATGGTCTATACAACTCATCCTTATAAGTACCCTGTGATCGGGTACCGCCATCTCTTTAAATCTCTCACCAAAAAGGATATGCTGGAATATTACGCGACTATGTACTCTCCCAACAACATGATCCTTGTGCTTGTTGGGGATTTCAAGACCTCTGCCCTTGAAAAGCATGTCAGAAAGGCGTTTAAGGGCTTTAAAAGGAAAAAACTTCCACTCATTTACATTCCAAAAGAGCCTAAACAACTATCAATGCGTAAGGTAGTTAAAACCTTCAAGATCAATACGACTAAAGTCATTATGGGTTATCCTACTGTAGACGCACTATCCAGTGATGTGGCCCCTCTGGATGTTCTGGCTCTTATTCTTGGACAGGGTAAGACGTCCCGTCTTTATCGGAGGCTTAAAGATCGGGAGCAGCTGGTCCAATCGGTGTCAGCCTCTTCCTGGACCCCTAAGGATATGGGTCTCTTTGAGATTGGCTTTGAATTGGATCATAAAAACCTGGATAAGACAAGTCGAATTGTATTAGAGGAGATAGAAAGAATCAAACGCAAAGGGGTGACAAGAAAAGAGCTGAAACGGGCAAAACAAAAAACCCGTGTGGGCGCTGTTCGTCAGCTCCAAACCCTGGGGGGCTATGCCAGAAGCCTGGCTTACGGGGAGTTTATCGGCAATATTCATTATGATCAATACTACCTGGAAAAGGTGCGTCACGTGACAGCAAAGGATATTCGGCGAGTGGCTAAAACCTATCTGACTCATCACACTCTCAATATGATGATCCTTGTTCCAGAAAAGGATCATGAAAAGCTGGTTCCTGCAAAAGCCCTCGTCAAGAAGGCTAAGGGAGAGATCGAAAAAATAGTCCTTAAAAATGGTCTCACCCTCCTCCTGAAAAAAGACGACTCAGTGCCGTTAGTAGCCATTCACGCAAGCTTGAAGGGGGGCTATAGATACGAGAATGAAGGGAATCAGGGAATCTATAACTTCCTATCGGATACTCTTTTAAAGGGAACGAGAACTAAATCCTCCCGCAAGATCGCTGAACTCATCGAAAACAGTGGAGGAACCCTCTACGCAGCCAGTGATTCCAATCTTTTTACAATTAGAGGCTCATTCCTTAAGGAGAACTTCCCTGGAGGCTTTAAACTTTTACTGGACGTCTTATCCAACGCTAACTTCCCCAAAAGAGAGATTAGCAAAGTGAAGAAAGATATTCTATCCGCTGTTAAGCAAAGGGACGACCAGATTTGGAGTGCTAGTCGATATCATCTTAGGCGGATCCGGTATAAGGGATATTCCTATGCCTTTAATGGTATTGGGACAAAGGATAGTATAAGTAAAATATCCTCAAGAGACTTGTCAAAAGCTTATCAACAAATGATGGCACCTAACAACATGGTACTGGCCATATTTGGAGACTTTAATAAAAGACAGGTCCTACGCCTGATCAAACGAAACTCTCGATTCAACAAACGAAAAGCCAAACTACCCACAGTCCAGAATGTCCCTCCTCTCCACAACATTGTCCAGGAGACCTACTATAATAAGGAGAATCAGCGGCAATCTATTATCAAGATCCTCTTTGATGGACCAAACTACTATAACAAAGATAAATATCCCTTAATGGTACTGACCCACGTCTTTTCAGGGATAGGGAGTCGCTTGTTCCTGGATTTACGAAGCAAACGGACCTTGGCTTATGCCACAGGCGGTGTCTACCAGGGAAAAGAAGACATTGGCCTTTTCCTGTTCTATATTGGAACAGAGCCGGCAAAGAAAAAAGAGGCGATTAAAGGCTTATTTGAGAATATAACTAAAGTTAAAGAAGAACTTATCACCAATAGAGAGTTGGAAATCGCGAAAAACAGTGCTATTGGACGAATTATTAAGCAGTTAGAGACACTAAGCGGCCAAGCAGGTCTTTCCGCTCGCTACGAGCAAGTCAAATTAGGATATAACTATCAATTAAGACTCATCGAGGAAATCAAGAAAGTAAGCCGTGAAGATATACAAAGGGTGGCTAAAAAATACTTCAACATGAACCGCTATGCCATCTCTATCGTTGAATCTAAACTTGTCAAGCCTAAAGGATAAATGATGACTTCAGGTTGGATTATAGAGTGAGAGAAAGATGAACATTAAAGAATATGTATTGGACATCTGTCAAAAGGCTAAAGAAGCTAAGCGACTTGTCTCCAACCTGTCCACAAAAGACAAAAACGACACACTCCTGAGCATGGCTCGGCTTATCCATGAACATAGGGACTGGATCATGGAAGAGAACCAAAAGGATCTCCGGGTGGGTGAGGAAAAAGGTCTCTCAAAAGCAATGATTGACCGATTGAAACTGGATATTAAACGAATAGACAATATCTGTACAAGCCTCAAAGAGGTGAGTGGCCTTCCCGACCCGGTCTTTGAAGTGACCCATCAATCCAGAAGACCTAACGGCCTGGATATTGGTCAGATGAGGGTTCCCATTGGCGTGATTGGTATTATTTATGAGTCGCGACCGAATGTCACCACTGAAGCAAGTTCCTTGTGTTTAAAAACCTCCAATGTCACTATCCTGCGAGGTGGAAGCGAGAGTATCCATTCAAATCGCTCTTTAGTCCAACTATTAAAACAGGCCTTAAAGGAACATCACCTCCCTGAAGGGGCTATCCAGCTGATCGATACAACGGATCGTTTGGCTGTCATGGAAATCCTTAAAATGAAGGACTATATTGATTTAATCATCCCGCGAGGTGGGGAAGGGCTGATCAATACAGTGGTTGAAAACTCCCATATCCCTGTGATCAAGCATGATAAAGGAGTTTGTAATCTGTATGTTCACAAAGATGCTGTTAAAGATATGGCTGAGGGAATTGCCATCAACGCGAAAGTCCAACGACCCGGAGTTTGCAACAGCATTGAGAATCTAATCCTCCATGAGAGCTATCCCCACATTAGAGATCTATTCGATGCTTTAATCAATAAGGGTGTTGAGCTACGAGGTTGTACAAAGAGCCGTTCTGCCCATGATCAAGTAAAAGGAGTTAGTGAAGAAGACTATTTCACCGAATATTTAGATACAATATTATCCATCAAGATTGTTTCATCCTTTGAAGAAGCCGTTAACTTCATAGAGAACTATGGCTCACATCACTCAGACGCCATCGTCACTGAGAGCTATCGGCTGGCCAAACGTTTCTTAAACGAAGTAGACTCATCGGCTGTTTATGTCAATGCCTCAACTCGCTTTACAGACGGCCAGGCCTTTGGGATGGGGGCAGAGATTGGAATCAGCACCAATAAACTTCACGCACGCGGACCCATGGGCCTTAAGGAACTCACCACCAAGAAGTTCATCATCATGGGAGAAGGTCAAATACGCGACTGAGCGGAGGATAGGATGAAATTAGGCATTCTTGGGGGAAGCTTTAACCCCATCCACACAGGGCATCTTCTCATTGCTGAACATGTTCGGGATCATCTAAAGCTGGATCAGATTGACTTCATACCTGCCAAAATCCCTCCACACAAGGATCTTGCATCCGATACAAGTGATGAGGATCGGTTTAATATGGTTCAATTGGCTGTTGAGGACAACCCCTATTTTAAAGCCTCCAGAACGGAGATTGAGAGGGGAGGAATCTCATATACCATTGATACTATCCACCAAACAATGAGAGACAGGGATATTGAGGATAAGGTCTACCTAATCATTGGAGGAGACTTAATTAAGGACATCTACAAGTGGAAGGGCTATCAGGAACTGATCACATTGGCCCAAATCGTTGTAGTGAGTCGGGAAGGCGATCTTGCCGAAAACTATTTACCGGACTATCCCTTTATCCAATCCGTTGAGACCGTACCCTTTTACGTCACTTCAACTCTTGTTAGAGAAAGGGTTATGGAGGGTAAGTCCATCAAATACCTTGTTCCAGAACAGGTTGAAAACTATATATATCTCCATCACCTTTATCAGAGGGAACTATTGACATAAAATGCAGGATATAATGAGATAGCCTTCACTAAAAGTGAATAAAAAAGATACTTAGAGAAGTTTTTGCTATTTTTATGAAATATTCTCTCACTAATTTATGTAGTTCATTTCAAGGTATATAAAAGTATGTCTAAATTGCAACTCGATCAACTCTCACACGAAGAACTTGTAGGCATCTATCAGGAGACAGAATCTCAAGAGGCCTTTGAGTCTTTGTTTACTCGTTGTCATAGGGAACTCTTAAAGTTTCTGATGGGTAAGCATCTAAGTTTGGATGACGCTGAAGACCTCCTGCAGGACTACTTCGTCAATGACTTTGAACGATCAATCAAGAGCTACGACCTACAAAAACAACGTAAGTTTATTAATTATCTCAGGCATATCCTTTTATTTCGTTTTTTTTCTTTTTATAAAAAGCAGAAACGGAGAAGTGATCTTCAGGAGTTCTCACTGGATGAGGCCTTACCCCATGATCATTACAAAACAAGTAAGCTGGTGGATGAATCTGCGGAGCAACGGAGGTTTGTTTCCTTGGTGAAAGGGGAGATCAAGGAGTTCTTTAGAGAGATTCTTTTCTCCATGGAAAATGAAAATCACCGAAATGCCATCATACTAAAACTTTGCCTACCCCTTAAGCTATCAGCTGAGGAGATCAGCGACTTGTTGGATTGCAGTCAATCTTCCTATTCCACCTGGCTTTATAGGGGAACACTAGAACTCAGGGAAAAGGCAAAAGATGCTAAAGACTTGATACCTTGTAGTTTGGATGAAATCTTCATATATGCCAGGGAGGAGTCCTTTGCCCTTAAACCGGAGACTCTAAAAGAGATTGATGATAGGAAGGTCCGTGAATCCCTGGATCTATTTGTCTTTTCTAAATTAGATCGTCCTGAGATCGCCAGGAAGCTTAATCTATCAGAAGAAAAAGTCCAGCTTCTTTTAAGGAAGGGGATATTTGAACTTTTAACTTTGTTAAAACAACGTGAACTATTATTTCGACATGGAGGCGAGATGTACATTGAAAAAGATGACGTAATGCAATTTATCGAGGCTTTGGATGAGACTTCGGCTTCAATCACCAAGCGAAAGTCTGTCACAACAGGGGATGACGAATTGGATCGCCTTCTCACGACGGTCTATTCATTGTTTCATGAGGGGAGCAATGATTTATCCCTTACTGGTAAACCTCAAACGGGAAGTAGGGATCAGTTCCTGAAGCGGATTAAAGAACGTAACCTTTCAATGGATGCTGTTCGGGAACAGTATGGTCTGAATATGAGTGAAATCAATCTTCTTATGAGTGGGACGGAAACAATTCCTGAAGACACGCTCCATAAGCTAAAGGATCTATTAGAGAGTCCAAAGGAAGGGGCTAAGGATATGGGTGAAATCACTGAAGCAGACTTCCAGTCTATGAACCAGGACATATTAAAGCATTATTATGAGATCAAAGTTAGGACAGAATGATGATAGGGTAGAATGTAGGACCAAAGACTCATCCGTGAGTATTTGGTTCAATAAGTCGTTAAAACACAGGGATTAAAGTATTCTTTCTTTTCCCTGTTTGGGTTTTTATCTTGTCTAATTTGTCTTTTTCCTCTTCAGTCCAGCTGCACGACTCGGCAAGAGCTTTGTTTGTCTTAATGACATTTCTTAATGAAATGATGTGTTTGTCTTTCATCGTTCCCCCTTTTTTGTTTAACAAAATCTAAATCTGTTAACTCCATTTACAGGGTTCCTTAAAAAATCTTTCAAATGTACATGTTTTATTGATAGTTTTTATAAAAAAAACTATCTGACAAATGTTAAAACCACCTTTGCCTCAGTTCCATGGGACTGATCAAGGGTTCTATCTATTTAAACACTTATATATTCATTATGGGTGAATAAATATCATTATATTATTTAATAGGATGGATTTATGAAGAAGTTAGTATAATTTGGGCTTTTTAAATATCACCTGACCATTTTCTATATTGAACTTTTTAAGATGAAAGTTGTTTTCTTCAAGACTTTCCTTATTTTTAACCACCAGAAAAAGGATATTTTCCATCTCTTCAGGGATTTGATTAATTTCATGGACAATCTGTTCGGCGGCTTCTTCGGCGCTTGTCTCAAGGCCGACAAGCTCTGAAAGTTGCTCTATAACCACCAATCGGGATTGATTCATTTCCAGGCTGGAACTTTTAACCTCATCAGAAACATGGACCAACTGCTTAAGACCTTCTAAAGTTTTAGAGTTGCTTACAGACAGTTCTTCCAGCATATTAATAATGGTGACCATATTATGAGCTGTGTTTTCGATCTCTTTAATCACTTCAATAAATTCATCTAATGTCTCTTGACTTTGATTAGCGGATTCATCAATCTGAAACAGATTTTCCTTGATGTGTTCTGTGATTTGTTTTGAGTTGGTATTACTTTGTTCGGCCAGTTTTTTAATTTCACTTGCCACCACCTTAAAGCCGCTACCATGATGTCCTGCATGAGCCGCTTCAATGGATGCATTCATCGCCAGGAGATTGGTCTTATCGGATATATGGCTGATGACTTCCACGATTTCAAGCATCCTACTGGACTTGTTCTTAATGTCTGTTGTATGCTGAGTGTTGCTGATGATTTGCTCTTTTACCAGATTGATTTTTTCTAACATACTGGCAATGGATAGACGACTGTCTCTGGCGATTTGGGCAATCTCATTCAAGCGATCTGTTATAGCTTTCACGAAAGATGTGGTCTCACTGACCGATTGGATCTGTAATTCAATGGTAGTGCTTAGATTTTCGAGGCTCCCAGACATCTCTGAGGTGGCGGCGGCATTATTTTCTATGATCTCACCCAATTCCTGTGTCATATTTTTGATCTGACCAGCGATCCCCACAATATTATCAATGACGGTAGCTGTTGTCTCAGAATGAGAGAAGAGTTTAGAGCTGATGAGACCAGCAAAATCATTGGAGGATTTAAGCTTGACACAGGATTCCTGTAAATTACCCATCCTATGGGCAAAGACCTGGCTTACGTCTTCGATATCCTGAATGGAGATGGTAAAAGACTTGGGAGGGGGCTTACGGCTTGGAGAGTCTGACGAATCAAGGCTAAAGTATTTGATAATGTTGATAATATTATATTTAATCAGATAAAATAATGGAATTAGAGGAATTAAGTAGATCAAGGCAATGAGCCAAAAGTCTCGTATCGGGAGGCTGTTCAGACCATTGATTCCCTCGCCCCAATAGATCGTATAGTAGATCAGTCCGGCGATACTTATCGTGATGAGTATCAATATGGGTAGTATTATTTTCCTTAAAATAGCGCTATTTAATGGCATAATGTTCTCTCTTGATTTGTCTTGATGAAATCCTTTAAATATATTAAGAGACACAAGAAATCATCAATAGGAAATATACACGAAATCCTGGAGGTTGTCGATGGTTTTATACAAATAATTTAGAAATCTCTTTAAAAGAGGGCCTATAACAAAAAGTTCAGCATAAAGTTAATTCCATAGACTCCAGTGAAAGAACCTGAGGAAGTGGAAAGCGTGTTAAAGTAAAAGTCAATCCCGGGAGTAAAAGCCGTGTGACCCATGCCTAACGGAAATGCATAACCCAGACCGATCAGTCCAGCAAGCCCCGAATCAAAGTTTAGGGAGCTCGATGATCCAGACACAAGAGCTGAAAACTTCCCAAACCCAAGCCCTAAAGCAGTTTTAATAAATAACCCTTTAGTCACATGGTCCGTTAGATAATACTGAGTCACAAGCCCTAAAAGATAGGTGTTGATCTGTTCCGTCGATCCATTCAGTTCAATATAGTCCACCGTGCCGTATAACGTGACACCCAGTAGAAGTTTGTCGTTAATCGTTGCGTAAATGGCGAAGTCGAGGGCTATAGGGATATGAGTGTCTGATATGCTAATATCCCTATCCCAGGACGTCTGAAAGGAATCTGGCCCATAGGAGGGTATGGAATAGCCCAAACCCAGTTCAATAAACCAGGAGGCCACTTCATCGTCTGCATAAGCCCCATTCCATGATCCAGTAAGGATAACAAGCCATATAATCATGGATATAATGAATCTCATTGGTTTTTTCAAAAGTAGTCTCCCTAGAATCTTTTCTCTAACAACGGCCCGCTAGGTTCATCCATTTGGACTCGAGGCTTGCAAATGACATCATTTCTTACTCACGAGACTAAATATAATAGGTTTGGCGGATTAATCAATGGATAGACCTTACCTGATGGGTTCAAATCAAAATATTTGTTTATGCTAAATACTGAAATACGCCATCTAAAGACGAAATGCTGGAAGCAGGGCCTTCCGATTCCACAGGATCCCCACGATCGATGAGTAGAGTATTGATCCCAAGGCTTTGTGCTGGAATGTAGTCATCCTGGTAATCGTTTCCGATATAGAGTACGGACTCATGAGAACTGGAAAGCCTATTTAGGACGTGTTTAAAGATTGCTATATCGGGCTTCTCGATGCCCACGGCGAAGGATATAAAGGAATGGTCGAAATAATCACTTATACCAAGACCCTCCAGAATAGGGGGGAGACGATTGTCCCAGTTAGAGAGGATCCCAAGAGTATAGCCCATGGATTTCAGTTGAGAGAGGGTCTTAAGGACATCCGAATAAAGAGACCAGGTATTCGGCCTGCCAAAGTGCGTATAGAGGTGTTGAAAGAGAGGATCCATGTCCAGCCCATTAGAATAGGGAGCAAAGGTTTCGTATACGATAGCCTTCCAAAACATTCGGGATTCACCATCATTTCTACCGTAATGGAGCCTCGATGCCCAGTCATTCTTGACTTTCGCCCAGGCTTTAAAGAAACTGCCCTGTGCTTCCTGAACACTCAACTGGATGCCAAAACTCTCGGCTTCCTTTGCATAAATATGTCCCACAGAGGGGTCAGGGAATATCAGAGTCCCCCCCACATCAAATAAGACTGTTTGATACCTGGTTTTATGATTCATAGGGCCTGTATCAATCATCCAAAAAGGCGAATACATAGTAGAGTAGTGTGATGATAGCACTGGCAGCGGCAGCCACATAGGTCAACGCAGCCGCATTTAATACGGTGGCTATATGAGTATCCTCCTTTCGAGTCACGATCCCATAGGCCACAAGAAGCTTTCTGGCACGGCTTGAGGCGTTGAATTCGACTGGAAGGGTGATGATGGAGAAAATGACTGTGACTCCTAAAAAGAGGATAGCTATTTTAATCAGTCCCACAAAGCTGAAAAGCCAGGCGGCAATGACACCGGCAAAGATCAGGACATTGAATATCGTGGAAGAGAATTGGGTAATCGGCACCAAGGCTTGTCTTAATGCCAGAGGACTGTAGTTTTTAGCCTGCTGTAAGGCGTGTCCAGCTTCATGGGCCGCAACACCAATGGATGACAAAGAGTTAATGCGATAGACATCCGGTGAAAGCCTTAATACGCCAGCTCCCGAGTCGAAGTGATCGCCTAAAAAACTCTTGGTCTTTTCTATTCGGATTCGCTGAAGTCCGTTGCGATCCAGTATTTCACGGGCCGCCTGAAAACCGGTGAAGCCATTGGCCGAGGGTACTTTAGAATACTTCTTAAAACTCGCCTTCACCCTATAAGAAGCCCAAAGGGTGATCAATACAGCGGGTATCATCATCAGTATGTACGTAAACATTTCCAGACCCCTGGTTCAGTGATATTCATTTTCTGTCACTTGGTATCTAAACTAATAACACTTTGTGGGATAAGATCATTCGTATAAAAATTGTCTGCCAATATTTAATAAACATTATTATATTTTATCATTGTAGGCTGTGTAAATCCTTCATTTCAGTCTCTAATCAAAGTCAAAAGATTCAAAACCCATTCAGGAGTCGACGGATGTTCAAAAAAGCCAGTATTTTACGTAAATTAATACTTCCTTTAGTTCTAGTTTTTCTTGTTGGAATCGTAGCCCTCACCTTTTTTATTGCCTACACCACAAAAAAGAATACAGTAAAGAATGCCGTGATGACAGGAATCGCAACGATTGATCAGTACAAATCTCTAAGGGGCTATTATACAGCCCATGTGATTTCCAAAATAAAAAGCCAGACCGACCTGAAAGTCAACTTTGACCATCATGAAAAAACACTATTGGATTCGCTGCGACAATTGCACTAATGTCTTCATTGACGGGCAATTTTTCACTGCCACAACGTGTATCATTGCAAACTTTATGTGTTTTGACTACTTGCCCATCTTCAGTGATGCTTGTTATGTGAGAAGTACCTTTTTTGGCCTTGCTTTTATAACCAAATAGTACATCCTTATTATCGACTCTTGCTTGGCCAGTGGTTTGTCCCTTTGCATTAAATTGTTTTGAATTTGACTGGATAATATTTCCAACACTGTCGAAATGCATTTCTACATGAGCAATAATGTTGCTTTCAGTATCCTTTGTTATTAATATCATTGAGCTATTAACCATGTTTAAATCGTTATTAAAGTTTGCCTTTGAATAATTAATCCTGG
>ENA-ORDP01001711-ORDP01001711.1-marine-sediment-metagenome-genome-assembly--contig:-NODE-1711-length-11640-cov-2.763142_pt1 | contig 11640 bp, 12 predicted proteins | sample MGYA00248627_ERZ508539 | MGnify/ENA primary metagenome ERZ508539 (study PRJEB26208, sample SAMN05571518) | marine sediment metagenome | biome: deep sea; feature: Hydrothermal vent; material...
ATTATTGAACTTAATGTACTCTTACCTGAACGCCTTCCAAGTACTAAAATTAATTCATGCAGTTTTCTACCCCCTTGTTCTTTAATATTACATCTACCTTTATCATTTAAATATCTAAGATACTGCACCTCAGATAAGTAGCTATTAAATTCACCATATCTATTAGTAATTTTTATTCTATCACTTTTTCTATCAGGTATAATACTATCTAATGGTATTGAATAATATAATTTAAGTATAAATTTTTGTACAGGAAATAATCCATCAGGTAATAATTCGAATTTATCTATAAACTCTATAATATCTATAAATTCAAGCGAGTCAACACCATTTATCTGATGCCTAGTACGCAATACTGAATCTACTATTGTTGATAATCTACTACTATCAACTTTTTCCTCACTAGACATATCTACCTTACGTCAGTCATTCTCTTTTCCCAATCAACCATATCAGCTTTCATTTGCTGAAATACTAAATCTATGTCTGGTTCACGTATACCAACTTTTACCATTGCTTCATTAAAAAATTCCATCCACAACTTAAAAACAGATTGAAATTTAACAGATTTTAAATCAAATACTTCAGCTTTATCAGCTTCACGACATTTAAGCATAAGATCAGCCAATGATCTTAAACTATTCATGCGGCCTACACTATAGTTAGCGGTATTTTTACCCTCTTCAGCAGCTTTCCTACGCTCAAATTTTAAATGAGCAAGTTCTTCAGTTATCTCTCTTATAAGTAAACTTATTATCTCACCAGTAGGAACTCTATCAATTGCTGCTCTAGCCAGTATATCTTCACGTACAAATTTATCTCTTCGATTTGTCTCTTCTGATATATCTACTGGATCTACTATATCATTTAATGGTACGTCTTTTGTACTTTTTATTACGTATTCGGCACCTATATCAGAAGAACTTATTTTCTTTCCTCCTGGTATTACTATTAAATTTGGTCCCTTTTTAAAAGGATCATCAGTTCCGTTACCATTACCGTCTGATTTTTCAGTCATCCGGTAAAACTCTACCCAGACACATCATTGAAAGGTATTGTTATATCTATTTTATTAAATTTTGGTTTTTTTAATGGATCTATTAAAATAGTTGAGCATAAACCAAATTCTTCAACCGGATTAGTAATTGGTGCATCATTTAAAGATATTAATTGTGAATTTCGCCTATTAGATGCAATTTTCTTTTCAGAATCAGGAATACTACGAATCATCTTTTTTGAATATTTACTGCACCAACTTGGAGCGGTCTGATATGTGCATCCTGTACAAGATCTACCAGCAAGGATTCTTGATGCTCCTTGTTTCCTGAATAAACTAGATCCATACGCGCACCCTTTCCCGTAATCACGATAAACTGTTGGATTTATGAAATAAATCCCTTGTATACCATCATCTGCAGAAATTCTTGATCCTATTTCCTTAACCTGCATTAAATCAGATTTAGTATATCTTGAAAGTATTGCATTCTTAAGTTTCTTTCCGTATAGCCCAGTATTCATCATATGTGATATAGAATTATATACTTCTTTAATATCCATTTTGGCATCATTAACATTAGATGTATCACCATAATAAAATGATCCAATTGGGGCATTAGAAACTATTGATTTTAATTTAATAGGTAATGGCTTATATAGATTAGATGTTAATCTTGCCCATGGAGAATTAGTTGAAATATTTTTTATAACAGACTTAAATTGATCTTCCGTCATCCTTCCTTCAGTTATCGCTCTATTACAAGCATTAATAAACATACTCTTATCAATTTCTGGTCTCTTTCTTACTATTTTCGCTGATATCCTAGAAATTGCTTCAACATCTTGTAATCCAGTATACTCTTTTCTTGATAATAAGAAATCAGGATTAAGATTCCTTGATTCAATAAGATCTAAAGCTGCTCTTGTTCCTCCGATAGCATCTATATCTATATATGTATATCCTAATAATCCATTCTCAAAAGCTAGTTTTCTAACTTCTTTATCTGACGATATGATTAATGACTTAGCGTCGACAGTTCCAAGCATTACACGTTTTGCTGCCATCATATATATTGGACCTGGCATCTGTTCAATATTATGAACAGATGCCCGCCTATCCCAGAAATCTCTTATATCTTTCTCTGTTATATTAATCTTTGAAGGTTTACTACGATGTTGAATTTTTTTAACAGAATCTTGTCCAGATATGATTGGAATCCTACTAAATGCTATTCTTAAATTTTTCTTTCTATCTTTATCAGATAAATTAACAATATTAGATACAATTCTATGTTCAGATATAAGCTTAGGAAGATAGTGCGCATATGTGGCCTCATTATACGGAACTGAATCAACTATTTTTTTATTAAATGAGGCACAACGTCCTCCTTTATTATGTATGCAATCATAACACTTTTGATTACTTAGTACAAATAAAGAATTTTTTGCATATTTTTTAACAAAAGATCTGTGCGGTCCATTCTGTGAGCATTTTGGAAAATGTGAAGAGTTTATATATATGTTTCCAAGAACACCTGATTCTGATAATATTAATTCAATATTATCAGAATAATAGTCAAGATCTTCTTTTCCAAATTCTAAAGATAATTTTTCTTTGATCTTATCGTGCTTTAACCCCGCCATCATATAAACTGCTACTCTAGTATTAATAGATGCATTTGAAGAACGAACAGAAATATGGGTATGTTCTAATGGATTTGTATTAACTATAGTATTCCTTCTAAGAGGTATACGTACAGGAACGCGAGAGTCAGAATCATCATTTCTTAAAGCTCTAGCAACTTCAGGAATCCAGTCCAGGTTTTGTTTAGGAAGAGTTTCATACGATTTATAATCATCTATGTCAACATCTAACCATGATAGATCAGAAACACTTTCATCGTGTAGAATATCATCTATATCACCAAGAGTGGCTGAACCAGAAATATCAGGAAGCTTAGACACTATTTACCTCATCCAAATTATTTAAATCAATTTCTGCTATAACATCACATATGTTTGAAGAACAACGATTTATTGTTTTCAAAACAACTGGATCATCATAATATCTAACTAATAAATTTGTAAGATCCATATGTATTGATCCAAGTCCAATTCTACTATCACTAGATATTTTAGCCAAAGGAAATGTATCCATTACATCTGGAATAACCACTTTATGCTGATGTTTCATACACCGTATTATATCTGATGCGAGAAATTGTGGAAGAGATCTATCTTGCAAAAATGATAGAACATGCCTTCTAACTATGTTCTTCTTACCGAATTCTTTAATAAAATCTTTTGTTAAAGAAATTACTAATTTTATGTCAGTTGAAATTCTTGAATTGTGCATAGTATTACCTAAACTGTCAAATTCATTAGAATTTGCAACTAACTGACCTAACGTTCCATCATTTGATTTAGGAAAGTCTACATTTTCTTTGAATTCTTCAGACGGAAAACCTATTGGTCCTGAAGTATCTTCCCATACAAATCCTTGATTCGCGTTACCAAAAGATTCAAGAAAATCTCCCATTTTTATATCACTTTTACCAGGAAACGGTAACTCTGAAGCACTTGTTATTGTAGAATCTTCTTCATCGGTATCTTCATCTACATCTACATATTCATGACATGTACCGCTAACATAAGCTCCTGAGTCATCTGATGGCCATATCTGATCTATACTTGTACCAATTACAGTACGATCATAATAGTCAGATCTTGCTACCGGCAAATTACCTGAAGGTAGCTGAGAATAGTTTGGATTTGACGGTATTTTTCCTCCAGGTAATTTAGAGTGATCCATGTCGTAATCTTTTTCTTCATGATCAGATACTGCGTTATTAGAATCAGAAGGTGGTCCCATTGTAGGTACTACATCAACTTTAGTATCCCAATCAGGATTATTACTGCGTGGAGGACGATTATCTGATAGATCACCAGGCAATAACCCTGAAGCATGTTTCCAGCCAACAGCTTCTTCCTGAGGATATCCTAGATAATATTCAAGAGGTTGATCATCTATTGATCCACCATCCGGCAATGATTTACCTGTTGGTTCCCTATGCTCGTCATTCTCACCTTTCATAGATGAGTCTGGAGCCCCGTCATATGGTCCTATCCCAAAATCTTTTACAGCTTTGCTCCAAGCGCTCTCAGTAGGTAGAGTTGATGGCATCTCACTTACCTATCCTGAACTCCCATAATGGATCAGAAACTGGCTTACGATGTGAACGCAAATTTCCAGGAGGAAGATCTGGATCATTATGCGAACGCATCCATTCTACTTCAGCATCTGTGATGCCTGGTTCATAATAATTCATTGATTTCTGGTTGTTTGCTCCTGGTAACCACGAATAAATTCCACCAGTTCTATTAGAAACTTTATATAATGAAGAATCACCATCTGTTGGATTTGTGTATGGTGATATACCGTCAGCAACAGGACTTTCAATAATTGGGTATATTGAAGTAAATCCTTCACCTAAAGGATCGTCAGATGGTAGATCTCCTTGATCAGTAAAATATCCGAATTCCTCAGAGCTAGCTCCTGGTCCTATATGCATCACACGTGGTCCCGGAAGTGAACCTGGATCTATTGAAGAATCTGCAATTTTATTCACATATGAAGACGACGTCTTAGTACTCTCATTATTATCATTTTCATATTTATTCCACCAGTCAGATGATTCTGAATTTTTATCATCATTGAAAAATGGATTAGAATCATCAGGTGAAGGATTTGAAATTTTATCATCATTTACTGATTGATCACCACCATTAATATCATGCTCAAATTGATCCTCAACAAATTTTTCAGGATTATTCTTTACTTCTTTAGCACCATCAATAATTTCTTCAGATATTGGATCTTCAACAATATCCCAATGTGGGGCATTGATTTCATCATGAATAGTATCAGTAAACGCCGACAATGTCTCTACAGCTTGTGATAAAGAAGACCTCATATCACGAATTTTTTGAATATATCCCCTACCTCCAAGTAATCCGTCAGGACTAAATTCTGAAGAAGGAGTTTTAGAAAATAACCTTAAAGATGATATCGCGTAACTGTGTGATCTTTCAACAGCCCATAAGATTTTAGTTAAGTTCCTTAATGTATCTTGATCCCATTTAAAATCTTTAATACGAATATCTCTTCGTATTGGACCCTGATCTCTAACAAATTCAATACGGCCGGCCGTTCTAATAGATCCATTATTATTAGATACCATTCTTGATGCTATGGCATCAAAATCTAAAGACATCATTAATCCTTGATCGGACCTTCATCATCACTAACCAATCTTTCAATGAATGGACCATCTTGATCCTCACCAAGACGCCAAAAATCTTTCTTTGAAATCCGTATTAACTTATCGCTAGAAATAAATCTAAAACCTGACATTTCAATTTGTCTTAAACTACCTACTCTTATTTTACCAGTTGATGCTATGTGTATCCTACTATTATTTTTTGTAAAAAAATCATCAATAGAACTTGATGAAGTTCTAAAATCTTCTAATTTAAAATTATTCATGATCCTATTCTCTCAAAACGTCAGACAAAAAACGTTTAATAATTAGATCATGATACTACTAATGTAATTGATATATCTATCGGACTATTTGAAGCATTGGCGGATAATATTCTAACTGTTTCCATATATGTTCCAGGAATTGAAGGCTGCTTTCCTGAGACTAAAGAGACTGTTGAGGTTATTGATAATCCTGAATTAATTGGCCCTCCAATATTTGGAGTAACGTCTAACCAATCAACATTTCCTAATTTTGAAATAGTATAGTTAAGAACAGACCCTGATAATCCAGAATTAGTTATTGTTAGGACTTGAGGATTACTTGTAATTGATGTTGATAGTGCAAATGTAAAAGACATTGAATTTGGTATAACTAAAATTGAAGGTTTTGGCAAAACAATAACAGTAACTGTTATTGGAATCATCGTAGGAATATCTCTATTATCTTGTAAATTAATAATTCCTGAATATGGTGAAATTGAATTAATAAGTGTAGAAGTTAATAAAGATATTGATACAGAAGATATACCATTTTTACCAATTCCTTGAATAGATGATGGTGATACAGACAGCCAGGAAGAATCTGGTGTAGCAGTTACTGTCATATACGATCCAAAGGCGCCAGTATTCTGAAAGTCAACCATTCCTACACTAATATCTGGATCTCCTTCAGTAATTGTCATAGTGAATAAAGTTGTAGCTGGTTGTATTAGATTTAAGAGAGATGCTAATTGAGCTTTTACGTCATTAAGAGAATCAGACATTGCAGAAACAATGTCTCCTGGAATAGGTATTTGAGTATTAATTAATAAACCGTATGGCGTTGATATATCTATTATATCATATAACTGACCTACTCCTTGAGTATTATTAGCTCTAACTATCCAATACCAGTACCCGCCAACAGATTCTTGCTTAAATTCATAACTTCCACCATTAACTGAAGTAACCATAATTTATTATTAAAATTAAAGTTTATACATTATTAGTCAACAGATATTATTTGAGCATCTCCCCTATTTTTGAATTGCGGTAAGGAGACTTCATGAAGAATATTGAAATGTCTATCGGATATTGCAAAAAAAACAGTCCAATATTTACCATACTTAGATTTTTTTGCAACCATATCTAATTCTTTAGTATATTCAAATTTAGAAACATTTATTCCTTTTATTGATATATGCTCTAATTCTGCTTTCCTTATACGTACTTCTTCAGCAATCATTTCTTTAATTTTATGTAATGAACGAAAAAATCTATGTCTAACACGTCCTTGTGTTAAATTCATATCCTTTGCTATAGCTGATTGACATGTTGTTTCATACATTCTCCACAATATTTCAAGATCTTGATTAGTAAATTTAGGACCTAATTCCAATTTAAATGTATCTTGTTCCAATTCAGGAATAGTTCTAAGAAATTTTATTCTCCAGATACCCCTATGTAATCTATAAGATACTGCGGCTTGAGTAATTCCGAAAAGTCTAGCTATTTGCTCTTGTTTCATGTGATCTCTATAATATAGAGATATTAAATCCTTTTCACGAGATGGAATTCTTGGTAAATATGGTTCTATAGAACAAAAATCAATGAATATTTTACCATCAATTACAATATCTTCTTCATCGTTAGGAGAAAGCTCACGTTCTATTATGGTATCAATTTCAAAATCAGAACCGTCACCATTATATCCTAAACGATCTTTATTACTAAATCTAGAAGATAAATCATTTGGATCTTGTATTAAGATATGTGACATATTTGTTAGTTCCGATCATGTAATGTCATAACTGACAAATCTAATGTGTTTATGTATAATATCAATATCTAAACATTACCATATTAAATATCTTTAAGAAAATCAGGAAGGGAGTTATATTTAGGAGATATTCTTATATTAGACTTATTTAATATAAAAGAATGTGGAAACACTGTAGTTATTTGAAGATCATCTTTTAAAATTTTGGAAACTGTAGATATATCAATGTGTGGTTTCATTAGCATACTATTTAAATCTAGATCAAATTTTAATCCAATAATATCATAATTAAGCCTAATCCTATCTTTCATTGATATTATTTTTTCCCTTTCAGTTTTTGAAAACTTTGGGAAACCAGTTGAAAATAAACTATCTATGCTTTCATGATTACAAATAGGAGCTGCTACTTTTTTTCTTAATCTTGGTACACCAATAATTCCATCAGAAGAATCTCCAGTCAAAGCTTTAAACATTCGTATATTTTCTGGAGGAACTTTGACTTTATATTTTTTAAATAAATGTTCTTCAGCACGTTCTGCATCAAAAAATCTATTTGAATCACTACCTGGACGATATATTATAACTTTATTTTTATTATTTAATAACTGATAAAAATCAATATCAGACGATATGATTATGTTTATATCGTCTGGTGTTGAAGCAACATAACTGGCAATTAAATCATCTGCTTCTTCATAAGGATTGTGATATACTGGAATACCAAGAAGACAAAGTATGTGAGTAATTACATCAATCTCGTTTTTTGCTACGAAACCATCACAAAGAGTTATCTGGTTATTGGCTGAACCAGGTAACTCTATTTTTTCACCTTGTTTTTGCTTATAAGTAGGATCAATAGATAATCTTCTTACAGGTTTACCATCTAAAAAAAATATTATATTGTTTGGACTATGTATTTCAGAAATCCAAGAAGATAACATAGAAAAAATACCATAAATTAAACCTGTAGGATATCCTTTTGAAGATAATATTATATCATTTTCAATTCTATTTTTAACAAAAACTGCATTGGAACGATGAATTAAATTATTTCCATCAATTAAAATATTTTTTATTAACATTTAAATATCCGAAGAAATATAAGTTGTTGGAAAATCAATTAAAATACGTTTCGAATCTAAGTGGTTAACTGATAATTGAACAGTATGATCATTATATACTATAGATATTTCACCTCGTAGATTTTTATAAGACCCTATGGTAACGCGAACTGTATCACCAATTTTAAAAGAATGTCTTTGCATCTCATCAATACCGTCACGCATCGGATCAAGATCTGAATCTTTAAGTAATGAAAAAGATGGTATCGAATTACGAGATCTAGCAGTATTACATAATACGTCATTAAAAAAAGGGGTATCTCTTAATAATAAATAAGATACATTATCTCTATACTCTATAAATATGTATCCATCCATAAAAAATAAGGTTTGAGAATCATCCCTTACTTTTTTGGACATTGCCGGTATAAATATTCGTATATCTTTAACTTTCAATATTCTACGTACAATGGATTTTATAGTTTCTACATCAATATCATGTTCACCATTAGGTGAAAGTTCGACAACAACCCATTTTAAATTTACAGTATTATTTACATTGTTTAATTCTATTAATGAATCCTGAGACAAATTCTTTTTCTGTGATCGGCGCACGACTATTGTCTAACTTTACCATTAATAAATCTGTAGAAATATTAACGCATTTTTTTTCTTTAGGAATTATTCTATTATCTAATGTTGTTAAACTTTCATCGTGTGAAAATGTAACACCATCTACTTGAATTTGTTTCACATCATCATCATTATTACCATTTTCTATTTTATTTATTGTACTATCATATTTAGTTTTTATATTGGATTTATATATATTAATATTTGAAAATCCGATAGTACTAGTACCAATGGATTCAATTTTTTCAGCATCATTTTTAGATTGTTCAGCATCATGTGGAATACTAGATAATAGTATTGATTCAATACTAGCCATTGATGGGCGATCTATACACCCTAATTTATTAGCCAAATTAGTCCATTCACGACCACGTATACTAAAAAAATTAGTTTTAACTGGAAAAGTAGATGTTGCTCCTATTTCAGATCTAAATTCACTAACAATTGCTAATATGATTGCATCTCTAATCCACGTAGGACTTTCAACATTAGATAAATCATCAAGAATATAGAAAGCAGATAATGTATCTTTATCAAGAAGACTCAAAAATTTACTGACAAATGAATAACTATCAAATCTAAAATATGATTGAACATTTTCTAAAGTGACTCCCCCAATAGTATCTAATGAATCAAGAGCTATTAAACAAGATCTAGGAGTTTTTTCAGTAATATTTATTAATGCCAATATTGCATCATGCTCATACATTATCGATTCAATATCGCATACAGATTCTAGACGAACAACTAGATCTTCAATTAATGGTGGATATATCGCATATTCTTCAACTCTATCACGTATTGGTCCCTTTATGTGTTGAGGTTCAGTAGTACATAAAATAACTATGATCTTACGACTTTCTATAACTTTCAATAATGCATCTTGAGCTGCTTTTGATAATCGTTGAGCTTCATCTATTATGTAAATATGGTGATCATTTCCATCTAGAGTTCCATAATCAGAGTCCTGAACCATTGATCGTACACGATCCACCGTACCTTGAGAAGCTGCATCTAACTCTTGTACACTATCGCATACATCATTCATAATAGATGCACAAATATCGCATATTCCGCATGGATCGCCATCAGTTTTATTTATACATAATATAGATCTGGCTACAATTCTAGCCATAGATGTCTTACCACATCCTTTTGGCCCACCAAACATCATTGATTGATCTATTAGTGTATCATCATTACTTCTTTTTAGTAAAAGTTTCTTTACCCCACCATTTCCTAAAACTTCAGAAAATTTTTTAGGACGGTATTTTAAGTCTAATCTAGACATTACATCTTAATTCTAAGTGCCTTTTCCATATCAACAAGACCTTCATTCCATTGACCATTACGTTCAGCAACTTCAGGAAATTCCTGTATTGCTGGAGGAATAACTTTCCATTTAAAATCACCAGTAGTTTCATTTTCAATACAAACACATCTTGTTAATAAATGATCAACAAGAGCTATTCTTTGGTTTGGTGCTAAATCATTCCATACGTCTAGAGCGATTTCAACTATGAAATCGAATCCAGTAAGAAATTTATACTTTCCTGACATTTTATACACGTTTCCTGAAACTTTAACGCCACTACGCTTAGCTGCACGATTACGAAAAATATATCTTATTTCAGCAGCAGATAAATGACTATGATAATTCTTAATTAAGTTTTTTGAAATTCCCATTACTATTTCTGCATCATCAAATAGTAATGGAATAACTTCTGATTTTTGTTTTGAATCTCTTACAGCATCATTTTCATTATTCATATCATTTATCCTATTTGTGAAACCATTGCATCTTCAAAATAATGTTTAAAACGATCATCTCCTACAGAATTCCAAAAATCTCCAAGATCCTTATCACTAGATTTAATTTTAGGATATTTAATATCTCTTATTTCAAAATACGATGAATTCCATTTAATTAAAGATCTCAAACCTTTTCTTCCAGCAGCATCAAGATCCAGACAAGAATTTACAGTAACAGTAAATCGTCGTAAAAATTTTGCTTGTTCTTTACTAGTTGAACTCGTTGCTAGACATAATATATTTTTAGTAACAAGACGTTCTAATACTAAAAAATCAAACGGTCCTTCTACGATCCAAGCTTCTTTAGATGTCCATATTGATTGAACACTTTGTGATACTCCAAAAAAATACCCTTCTGGCCTATGACGTAAAACAAATGTATTATATGATTTTTCATAAATAGAACGTACTACAAATCCTACAGTATGTCCAGAATAATTTGTAAGAGGAAAAACTATACTATTAGATATTCGTCTTCCAGTAATTGGATACTTTGATTCATCATCAGGATAATTTTCATTTTGAATCCATGATGTTGACCAATTTATGTATCTACAACTATCACACCATAATCTTTTATTTTGTTTATTTCCGCATTCTTTATTGTGTCTTGAATCAAGATACTGATTAACTGAAAAATCACCATAAGTGAATCCTAAACGATGTCTTACCCATTGCTCTTCAGAAACTCCACGACCACGTAAATAGTCTTTAGCATCATCACTTTCCATTAAACATGAATTGGCCCATTGAATAAATGAATCAAGAAAACTCAATAACAAACCCCATTCCTAATTTTACATTATGTAAAATTATACTTGATCCTCCACCCATAA